>Ga0209337_1001861_pt1 | contig 15663 bp, 19 predicted proteins | sample LinPmetageLP53_FD_184044 | JGI IMG/M metagenome (GOLD analysis project Ga0209337, IMG submission 184044) | Marine viral communities from the Pacific Ocean - LP-53 (SPAdes) (version 2) | ecosystem: Environmental > Aquatic > Marine > Oceanic | place: Pacific Ocean | collected 2010-02-08
AGAACTTGGACCACTTAAATATATGGCTGAATTAACAGGTCAACCAATGTCATCAATTGTAAATTGGTTTATGATATTAATTATATTTGTATTTGACCCACTTGCCATTGCAATGGTTGTGGCAGCTAACATGGCTTTCGCAAATATTAAGGGGGTTGCAAGAGATCCTAAAGATTACGAGGTTTATCAAGAAAAACCCCGTACAGAAGAACAAATAAAAGAAGAATATATAAAATCTGAAGGTGATATGAGGGGAGAAAGATTAGTAATGGAACCTTTACCGGTTAATGTTAAGGTACCAGATAAAATATTACAAGGTAATTTAACAAAAGATATACCAAAAGAAGAAAAACCAACTCCAAAACCAACCTCAAATTCTTGGGGAAGTCCAGGGGGAAGTAGAAATAAATAGCCACTGGTTTTTATTCTTTTTATATATGTATATGTGAATATACACTAAAATAATGTTATGGCAAAAAATAATTTAAAGTTAACAAGTGTAAAATTAGTTGATCATTTGTTTGAAGATTTCAAAGTTTCATCAATTAGACACAAATTTAATTTACAAAAGTTAGCAAATAGAGCAGTACATCTGTATTTAACAGACGAAGAATTTCGAAAGAAATTACACAATCATACCGACTTAACGATTAGCGGTAGTTTATAAATTTAAAAAATAAAGGTTATATGAAAGAAGGTTATATCCCCAAGGATAAGCGTAAAAAAATACTATTACTAGCAGATGATATTCGTACCCATAGTGGAGTAGGGAGTCAATCAAGAGAAGTAGTACTAAATACAGCCCATCACTTTAATTGGGTTCAGTTAGGGGGAGCAGTAAAGCACCCAGAAGCAGGAAAAGGTTTTGATTTATCCAATGATGTTAATAAAGAAATGGGATTAACAGATTCTAATGTTAAGATATTAGCTTGTGATGGTTATGGAAACCAACAAATACTAAGATCAATGATGGAACAGGAAAAACCAGATCTTATTATGCATTTTACAGACCCACGTTATTGGGTTTGGTTATATCAAATGGAAAATGAAATTAGACAACAATGTCCTATAGCATTTTATACTATTTGGGATGATTTACCTTACCCAATGTATAACAGAGAATTTTATCGTTCAGATGATATGTTATTAGGTATTTCTAAACAAACAGTTAATCTTGTAAAAAACGTTTTAAAAGACCATCCAAAAGAAGATTGGGCGGTAAATTATATTCCCCACGGAATAGATGAGAAGAAATTTTTTCCTATTATAAATGATTTAGAATTTGATATATGGAAAGAAAAAATGTTAGGTGAAGAAGAAATGGATTTTGTAGTACTATGGAATTCAAGAAATATTAGAAGAAAAAATGCACCTGATATTATACTAGCATGGAGAACCTTTTTAGATCAACTACCTAAAGAACAAGCATCAAAGTGTATATTATTAATGCACACAGATCCTGTAGATGATAATGGAACTGACTTACCTACAGTAATACAGAACTTTTGTGATCCTAAAATACATAAAGTTAAATTTAGTAGAGGAAAAATAGATCATAAACACCTAAATTATTTATATAATTGTTCAGATGCACATATGTTTATGACAGACAATGAAGGTTGGGGATTAGGTTTAACTGAATCTTTAACAGCAGGTAGAATGATTATAGCACCTGTACAAGGTGGTATGCAAGATCAAATGCGTTTTGAAGATGAAAATGGAGATTGGATTGATTTTTCAACTGAACACCCATCAAATGCAGATGGTAAATATAAAAAATGTGGTGAATGGGCAATGCCTATGTTTCCTACAACACGTTCAGTAAAAGGTTCACCTCAAACACCTTATATTTTTGCAAGCCAAGTTTCAATTGAAGATGCCGCAATTGCCTTAATGAAAGTTTATAAAATGGGTCCTGAAGAAAGAGAAAGAAGAGGAATGAAAGGTAGAGAATGGGTCATGTCAGAAGAATCAGGATTCACAGCAAGAAGAATGGGAGAGCGTTTTATAGAAAATTTTGACACATTAGTTAAAAATTGGAAACCACAACCACGTTTTAGTGTTACAAAAGTAGACGATAGTACTATTCCTGATAATTACAACCCATCACCAATAAGTTTAACCCCAGAATTTTTAAAAGAAATACAATCAATATGAAACCATTATGCGTAGTATCGTGTCCAATTGACACATTTTCAGGTTATGGAGCAAGATCAAGAGATTTTGTAAAATCATTAATAAAATCAAAAGATAAAGAATGGGATATTAAAATAATACCACAAAGGTGGGGAGAATGTCCTTGGAATTTCATCAAGAAAAATGACCCTATAAGACAACGTTTTATACCGGGGGTAGACCAAAAGTCCCCACCCGATATTTGGATGCAAATTACAATACCTAGTGAATTTGCACCTATAGGAAAATACAACATAGGAGTTACAGCAGGTATTGAAACAACAGTATTCCCAGGAGAATTTATTGAAGGGATGAATAGAATGGATTTAAATTTAGTTAGTTCTAATCATTCTAAAAATGTAGCTTTAAATACTAATTTTACTAAAAAGGATCAAAATAACCAGGAATCCCAACTAAAAACCAACAAACCAGTTGAAGTATTATTTGAAGGTTTAGATTTAGATAAATATAATAAAAAACCACAAAATTCAGGATTACTTAAAGATGTAAAAGAAGATTTTTGTTTTCTTTACACAGGACATTGGTTACCAGGAGCATTTGGAGAAGATAGAAAAAATACAGGTTTAATGTTAAAAACCTTTTTAGAAACATTTAAAGGATTAGGAAAGAAAAAACCAGCTTTAGTTTTAAAAACAAATTTAATTAATTATTCTTTATTAGATAGAGAAGCTATACTTAAAAAAATCAATCATATAAAATCCCAAGTATCAGGTAATTTACCAAACATTTATATTTTACATGGTGAAATGACTGACGACGAAATGAACCAATTAAATAATGATAATAAAGTAAAATCGTTTTTATCATTCACAAAAGGTGAGGGTTATGGTAGACCATTAGCTGAAGCAGCAATCACAGGTAAACCAGTAATATGTTCCAATTGGAGCGGACAGGTTGATTTTTTACATCCAGATTATAATATACTAATTGGAGGTGAACTCAAAAATGTTCACCCATCATCAGCTAATAATTGGATATTAAAAGAATCACAGTGGTTTAGTATAAACCCAGAAGTAGCAGGTAGAGCTATGAAGAATGTATTTAAACATTATAATCAATATTTTGAAAAATCACGTAAACAAACACAATATTTAAAAGATAATTGGAGTTTCGATAAAATGACTGAAAAATTAAACACATTATTACCAAAAATAGAGGCAGCACCACAAATGCAAGAATTAAAATTACCTAAATTACAAAAAATAGAAGCATAATGAAACAAACAGGAGACAAATTAGTAACATGTAAATGTTGTGGGAGTGATGCATGTTATGAATCAGAATTTACAACACAAGAAGGCCCAATAAGTACATGGTTATGTATGACTTGTGGTTTTACATCAAACACCACAATGACTAAAGATGGCGAAGCACTTAAACAAACATTAGAATTAACAGCCGATTTAATTAAAGATTTAAGACAGGACCATGATGGTTTATCTTATTTCCCCACAGCTATTACAATGCCTGAAAAGGGAATGATATTCCCCGAACCAATGAAAAAAATAAAAGATTGGGGGTGGACTGTAGTTAAAGCTATTTCAATTCCTAAAAAAGACCAGAAAAAATACCCAGATCCAAGAAATCCAGGCACCTTTTATAAATACAAAATGGATATGAAAAATCTAAAACATTATGATAAATTAGCATTTATGGATGCAGCCGAAGAATTAGGAATGTTTGAAAAACCAACAACCCCTGTTTATAATATAGATGAAGATTAGTTATGCAATACCTGTTTGTAATGAACATATTGAATTAGAAAAATTATTATTATTTTTAGTAAATCACATAGATGAAAATGATGAGATAGTAGTTCAATGTGATCAAGGAAATACTACACCCGAAGTATATAAAGTACTTGACACCTTTAAAGCACCTGTAGGGTTAAAAGACCCTTTAAAAACTATAGAATTCCCATTAAATGGTCATTTTTCAAATTTCAAAAACAACCTAAAAGAACACTGTACAGGTGATTGGATATTTCAAATTGACGCAGATGAATTACCCACATATTTTTTAATTAAGAATTTAAAAGAACTTTTAAGACTTAACCCAACAACCGAAATGTTTTTAGTTCCTAGAGTTAACACTGTAAGGGGGTTAACACAAGAACATATCAACCAATGGCGTTGGAATGTAAATGAAAAAGGTTGGGTTAATTGGCCAGATTATCAAACAAGAATTATACAAAATTCACAAAAAATCAAATGGCAAAATAAAGTTCATGAGCAAATAGTTGGGATATCTACACAAGGGGCATTACCAATGGAAGAAGAATGGTGTTTATATCATCATAAAAATATAGGAAAACAAGAAGCCCAAAACAATTTTTACAATAGTTTATAATGATACCTAATATAGTCCATTTTGTTTATATAAAAGAAAGACCATGGAAATTACATCATTATTTATCTATAAAAAGTGCTACTAAGTTAAATCCAGAAAAAATCAATATATGGTTAGATAAAGAACCAGAGGGGAAATGGTGGGAACTTACAAAACCTTTAGTGGACTTACATTTTGTAAACCCACCTACAGAAGTTTTTGGAACCCCCATAATACAACCCGCACATAAAAGCGACGTTATACGTTTACAAGTACTTTTAGAACATGGGGGTATATATGCTGATACTGATACTATATTTGTTAAGCCTTTTAATGATATTTTAAATAATAAATTTATATTAGGACAACAAGGAATAGACGGGTGTGAAGGATTATGCCCTGCTATTATTCTATCAGAAAAGAACTCAACATTTGGTCAATATTGGCTAGCAGGTTTTGAAGAACATTTTAAAGGGGGCCCTCCGGGAAGTGATACATGGTGTACTCATTCAGTACATTACCCCAAATGGTTATCACAACAAACCTTTATGAAAGATGAAATAACAATATTAGACCATGAAGCCTTTTTTTGGCCTTTATACCATCAACAACATATTGAAGCTTTATTTGAAGAAAATCATACATTTATTAATGCTTATTCCCATCATTTATGGGAAAGTAGTGGTAAAAAATACCTAAATGAACTAACTATAGATAGTATTAAAAATAATAATACAACATTTACTCACTTAGTAAAAGACTTAATATAATGAATTTAGTTATATTCGCTTCAGATAATAAAGGAGTTAGTTCTTTAAATAGTATTATACAAGAAGCTACGGAGGCAGGTATTAATTTATGGGTAATGTTAAATCAACACACTCAATTAAAGCATCCTTTACATAATAAAAAAGATTACCAGATTTTCACTAATTGTGATAATATAGATCCTGTATATTCTAATACTTTAAATTCACAACTCCCATTTAAACCAGATTGGTTACTCATAAATAGAGAAAGATGGGAGCCTGAATCATCCATTATTATGGAGTTTAAAAACAAATTTAATGCAAAAGTAGGGGTAGTAGATGCTAATTGTTGGGCATTAGGGTCTATAGAAGCTATATTAGAATTATATTCTATTAATAGATTTGTTCCTTATATAGATGTATTTTTTGATCATAGTACACGGGGGAAAGAACAAAAGAAATTACAAGGTTTTAAAGGAAAAAGTGTCGTAGTTGGAAACCCTAAATACGACATAAATTTAACTCCTACAGATGAAACATTAAACGAGATTAAAAAATATTATAAAATAGACCCAAATAAAAAACAAGTGCTATTATTTTCTTTACAAAATACTAATAGAAATAATATTTTTAAAGAGTATAAAAAATACATACAACAAAACCCACAACATCAATACTTTATTAAACCTTACCCTGGTGAACCTTTTGGAGAAAAATACCATAAAGATTATTTTCCAAAATTTAAAATTGAAGGAGTTACTCCTATATTAGAAGAATCTCATGTTTGGTCTATGTTTAATATATGTGATATTCATATAGGATGTATTATGTCTATTTTACATGCATCTTTATTATTAAATAAAGAAATAATATATTTTGATAAAGAAATTAATACTAATGATAATTATCTTGACATTAATAGGATTATACAAGAAAGGGGCATAGGATTAGAAGACTCAACAGATCTTTGGATGAGATCTTTTAATATGACTAAACAACAAGTATTAGATTTATTATCTCCTGAGTTATTAAAAATATTAAAAGAAAAAAACGAAGAAGTGTGGGATACTAAAGAAAATTTAATACATTTATTTGATGATTTTAATGATAAACAAGCAGGAAAACGTATAATTAATTATATTTTAAAATGAACAAAACATACATAATAGCAGAAATAGGAATTAACCATCAAGGTGATATTAATATAGCTAAAAGACTTATAGATATTGCTGCAGCATCAGGATGTGATGCTGTTAAATTCCAAAAAAGAAATCCAGATATATGTGTTCCTGAAGAACAAAAATCAAAACCTAGAAGTTGGCAAGGTGAAGATATGACCTATTTAGAATACAAATATAAAATAGAATTTGAGAAAGAAGAATATGATGAGATAGATCGTTATTGTAAACAACAAAACATAGCATGGTCTGCTAGTCCATGGGATTTAGATTCTCTAGATTTTCTAGCACAATATGATATACCATTTATAAAAATACCATCAGCGATGATTACAAACGAAGATTTAATGTTTGCAGCTAAAAGAACAGGTAAAAAAGTTATCATAAGTACTGGTATGAGTACATTTAGTGAAATTGAAAGAGCTATAACAATCCTAAATTTACCTGGTGATACAGCTGAAACATTAAGACCACGAACATTTGATGAAGTTAAAGAAGGTGTAAAAAATAATTACGCAGTTTTACATTGTAATTCAACATATCCAGCACCAGTAGATGAATTAAATTTATCAGCTATAACAACATTGAAAGATAGATTTAAATGTGAAGTAGGATATTCAGGACATGAATTAACTTTAGGAACAACAGTATCGTCTGTATTATTAGGAGCAACAATTCTTGAAAGACATATTACATTAGATAGAAATATGGAAGGATCAGACCATTCAGGTTCTGTTACACCTCATGGGTTATTTAAATTAGTGTCAGGTGTTAGAGAATTAGAACAAGCATTTGGTGATGGAAAAATAACAGTAACTGAATCAGAAAAACCAGTAAGAAAAAAATTAAGGGGATGAAAAATAAAACAATTTTAATAACAGGAGGTACAGGATCTTTAGGTAAAGCATTAATTAAACGACTTAAACAAGACAATAAAATTATTGTATATAGTCGTGATGAAGGTAAACAAGCACTTATATTCGGTGATAATCCCGAAATAATTCGTGTTATTGGTGATATACGTGATTATGATAAACTAAACGTAACATTACAACGTCATAAAGTAGATTATATTATACACACAGCAGCTCTTAAAAGAATCGATGATATGGAAATTCACCCTGATGAATGTGTTAAAACAAACATTAATGGTTCTGAAAATGTAGCAAGAGCAGCTCTAGAAAATAATGTAAAAAAATGTATATTAGTTTCAACTGATAAAGCATGTCAACCAGTTAATGTATATGGTTCAAGTAAATTTATAGCTGAAAGAATATTTACAAATTATGATTATAATTCAAAATCAACTATATTTACCTCTGTTAGGTATGGAAATGTAATCGCTTCTAGAGGTTCATTTGTCCCTTTATTTATAGAGTGGATAAAACAAAACAAAACAATAACAGTTACCTCGGATTCTATGACTAGATTTTTATTTACTTTAAAAGATGCTGTTGATGCCGTATTAGGGGCATTAGATAATGCTATGGGGGGAGAAGTATTTGTACCTCAAATAAATTCATATACTCTTCCTACTTGTATTAAAGTACTAGAAGAAATAACAGGAAAAAAAGCCAACGCAAAAATAGTAGGATTACGTCCTGGAGAAAAATTACATGAAGATATGTTAGCTAAAACAGAATTAGATTTTACCTATGAAGTACCAGGTATAAATTTATTACAAATTAGACCACAATATACTAATAAAACTTACCAAAATTGGAAAAAATATAATGGTCCTGAATTCAATTCAGCTTTATGGGTTAAAGAAGATATAAAAGAATTAAAAGTTTTAATAGAAGAAGGATTAAAATGTTAACATGAAAGTATTTGAATCAAAATTTACTAAAGAAGAATTAAATCCAGTAATTGATGTTATAAAAAAGGGAGATTTAGGTTTTGGACCTAATGTGTTAGAATTTGAAACCAAATTTCAATCTTTTTCAAATAAAAAACATAATATAGCTACTAATTCAGCAAGTGCAGCTGCATTTATGATATTTGCATATTTAAAAGAAAAATATGGAATATGTGATGTTTATACTCCTTCATTAGGGTTTGCCTCACCTGCGTGGGCAGCTAAACATTTTGGTCATAATATTATATGGGTAGATATTAATGATAATTTATTATTTGATATAAATGATTATTATGATAAAAGAAAGTGGAGATGTGAAAGATATAGTGATGGGGGAATAACCCCTGTATTAATGCCTATATTATATGGGGGTGTTAGTGATATCCCAGGTTTCGATAATATTGAAGGGGGGTATAAGGAAATAGTAATAGCAGACTCAGCACATTGTGTAACACCTACAATAAAATGTGATTTTTCATTTTTTTCTTTTCATCCATATAAACCTATATGTTCAAGTGATGGAGGTATGATATCAACAGATAATTTAAACGCAACAGAATATTTTCAAAACTATAGAAACTTTGGTAGACAAAATATTAATGGTTCTTATGATATAACACAAGAAGGTTTTAAATTTTATATGAACAACTTAAACGCTACTATTGCTTTAGTAAGTATGAAAAAATATCAAAAAAATCTAGAAATTAGAAAAGAAAATTATTTAGATTTATGCTACGCAGGACTTAATGATGTATTACCTCATGATGATAGTTCTTCATATTATTTTGCTACTAGATTAAATGATAAAGCTGATGAATTTAATAAACATTACCAATTAGCTAGACATTACCCTTTACTCCATAAAACAAAATTTTACAATAGTAATGAAGATGGGTGGCTTTCTAACACAGAATTATTACATAATAAAATAATAAATTTACCTTTATGGACACGTTTGTAATAGCAGAAGCAGGATCTAATCATAATAAAAACTTTGAACAAGCACTAAAATTAATAAACACAGCTAAATGGGCGGGGGCAGACGCCGTAAAATTTCAAACCTACTCATCAGAAACATTATATAGTAAAAATACACCTGATTTTGCAGGACATTCAAATATCCCTAAATTAATAAAAGATATTGAATTACCTCGTGAATGGCAAAAAGACTTAAAACAATATTGTAACGAAATAGGTATTGAATTTATGTCTACTCCTTTTGATGAGCAAGCAGTAGATGAATTAGTAAATCTAGGTGTTAAAAGGCTAAAAATAGCAGGATTTGAATCTACAGATTGGAGATTTGTAGACATGGTAGCATCAACAGGTTTACCTTTAATTATTTCTATTGGTATAGGATTTGAACTTAATAAAATAGGACATATTCTAAATATAGTAGAAAAATATGGTAATGATTTAACTTTATTACATTGTAATAATGCTTACCCTACACCCATAGAAGATATAAATTTAAATTCTATGACAACATTATATGGATTTAAACATGTAAACGCTATAGGATTATCAGATCACACAGAATCAACATTAACCCCCTCACTAGCAGTAGCTATGGGTGCTACAGTAATTGAAAAACATTTTACATTAGACAACAACTTACCAGGCCCTGATCACGCATTTGCTTTAGAACCTCATAAGTTAAAAGAAATGGTAGATAACATAAGATTAACTGAAATAATGTTAGGAGGTAGTAAGGGGGAATATAGTAAATCTGAATTAAATTTTGTTAAAGCTAGAAGATCAATAGTAGCAAAATCAAATATAAAAGTAGGTGATATATTAACAATAGATAATATAACAACTAAAAGACCATATTTAAAAGATAATTTGGCTGCTTCAGAATGGTTTAATACATTAGGGAAAAAATCAAATCAAAACTATAACATAGACGATTTTATAAAATGAATAAAGAAAATAAAATAAAAGAACTTATATTAGAAATTTTAGAAGAGGATTCTGAAACTCTTGAATACCCAATTACTTTAGATTCACATTTAAAAAACGATATAGGATTAGACTCTTTAAACTTAGCACTATTAACTGTAAAAGTAGAAGACGAATTCAATATAGATATTTTTGAAGATGGGTTAGTTTTTACTGTATCAGATATTTTAGATAGATTAAATGAATAAATTTATATTAAATTTTAATAGTTCATTAAAAGCTGATTTAGATATCATAGGTTTTTTAAACCAAATTAATACTAAATCACCTATAAATTTTTATACTTCGGGGACTACTGGGGTCCCTAAAAACACAACTCATAGTTATGATTCCATCATAAAAAATATAAAAATAAACCCAGATTATAAAAACCATATATGGGGTTTAACATACGATCCTAATAAAATAGCAGGTTCACAAGTAATCTTACAATCTTTTTTAAATAAAGGTAAATTAGTAAATTTATTCGAAAGATCTTTATCTGAAGTAAATCATCTTATTAAAAAATATAATATTACCCATATATCTGCCACCCCTACATTTTATCGCCTATTAGAAAACGATACATTTAATCAAATACAACAGGTAACATTTGGGGGTGAAGCTGTTAGTAGTAATTTATTTAATAAAATAACTGATTTATTTCCTAATGCTAAACTAAAAAATATATACGCTTCTACTGAATTTGGGACTTTATTTGCTACTAATAAAGAATATTTTACTTTATCAGATAGATTATCTACATTTATTAAAATAGAAAACAACACTATTTTTGTAAAAAGAGACAACATATGGTATAATACAGAAGATATAGTAGAATGGGTAGATGATTCTAAATTTAAAATAATAGGTAGAACTACTAATATAATAAATGTAGGAGGGATTAAAGTAAATCCTATAAAAGTTGAATCATATTTAAATGAATTAACTGAAATAAAAAATTCATACGTTTATAGTAAAGCCAATTCAGTAATGGGTAATATAGTAACAGCAGATATTGTTTTAAAAAAAGATATAGATAAAAAAACCATTAAACATTATTTAAAAAATTACTTAACCCCATATGAAATTCCTTTAAAATTTAATGTGGTTAAAGAAATCAAAACCAACTCAACAGGTAAAATAATTAGGCAATGAAAAAAATACTACTAACAGGAGATTCTAGAGGAGTAGGACTATCTATTAAAAATTTATTAATTGAAAGAGGATATCAAGTAATAGGAATTAGTCGTAATAGTAAGGATATCAAGTATGATTTATCTAATATAGATGGTATTAAAGATTTATATAATAATCATATTAAACCTTTAGGACCGATATATGGTTTTATAAATAACGCCGCTTTAGCTTATGATGATATTATTACTAATTTATCTTCTTCTAAATTAGAAACAATGTACAAAGTAAATGTATTTAGTCCCATGATGTTAACTAAATATATGTTACGTGACATGTTACTAAATAAAACCAAAGGAAGCATAGTACATATATCTTCTGTAAGTGCTCACACAGGTTATAAGGGGTTAGCTATGTATGCTTCTACAAAAGGGGCCTTAGAAGCTTTTAGTAAAAATACTGCTCGAGAGTGGGGTTCATTAGGAATTCGTTCAAATGTAGTATGCCCTGGATTTATGGATACCGATATGAGTTCTTCTCTAACTGAAGAGCAAAAATCCCGTATATTTAACCGAAATTCAAGAAAAAAAGAAATAACCACATTGGATGTTGCAAATACTATTGAGTTCCTTTTAAATCCTAACTCATCAGGTATTACAGGGCAAATTATTCATGTAGATAATGGAACTATATAATATATTATGAAAAGAACCGATTTAGAAATTATAGATGAAATCCAATCAATTAGATCACAAAACAATGCTAATTGGATGGATCTTTTAAGATTAGCTTTTAAATATGCTCCTGATGAAGCTAGAATATTGCAAAGAAGAATCACTGACATGGATTCTAGAATCCAAACCTTATCTAACGAATTAGCTAACAATGGGTAAAAATAAATTAACACTAAATTCTATTACTTATAATGATTTAGAATTAATCAGGGAATGGAGAACATCCCCTGAAGTAACTCATTTTATGTATACTGATCCTAATATAACTAAAGAAGACCAAATAAGATGGTTTGAATCTTTAGAAAATAATAAATCATCTAAACATATGTTATTTAAATATAAAGATGATCCTGTTGGTGTGGTTAGTTTAAGTGATATAGATTATACTTCTAAGCATTGCACTTGGGGTATCTATGTTGGTAACCCTAAATACCAACATAGGGGGTTAGGGGCATTAGCAACGTTTGAATTAATATGTTATACTTTTGATGAATTAAAATTGAATAAAATGATGTCTATGGTATTAACTTACAATAAAAATGCTATTAGTCTAAATGAATCATTTGGTTTTAGGAAAGAAGGATATTATAGAGAACATTGTTTTAAAAATAATCAATTTATTGATATGGTTGGGTATTCTTTAACAAAAAATGATTGGAAAAAATTAAAACCTTATTTTAATTCTAAGTTTAAATAAACCAATATGAAACTAACATATATAGCATCTTCAACTACAATTGTAGAACATAAAAATACAAAAATACTGACAGATCCTTGGGTAATAGGTGAACCTTTTTTTGGTTCATGGGCTCATTACCCAAAAATAGAACCTAACTTAGACATACTTAATAGTGTAGATTATATTTACATTTCTCATATACATCAGGACCATGCAGATGAAAAAACTTTAAAAGTAATAAGTGATGATATTCCTATTTTAATTTACGATTTTTTATCTCCTGGACTAAAACTTAGATTAGAAAGTTATGGGAAAAAAGTTATAACTTTAAAACATGGTGAAGAATTTGATTGTGGTGATGGATTAAAAATATCTATTTGGATAGCAGATAATTGTGACCCTGAAGTATGTTTTAAACACTTTGGGTGTGGAAAAATGGAAAAAGACTTTAGATCTTCAACAATTGATACATTAGCAGTTTTTAGTAATGGAGACAAAAATATATTAAATACAAATGATTGCCCCTATACATTATCCAAAAATACAGTTAAAAAAATATTATCAAAATACCCTAAAATAGATTTATTACTAACAGGTTATGCTGGGGCTAGTGCTTATCCACAATGTTTTGAAAATTATTCTAATGAAGAAAAATTAAACTATTATGGAGACAAGTATAGAAAATTAAATTTAGATTTTAGTGATAAATTTATTGAACATACAAATCCTACAACATATATGCCGTTTGCGGGGACTTATACTTTATCAGGAAAACTAGCAAAACTTGAAAAATATAAAGGAGTAGTAACATTAGAAGATGCTTTAAAATACTTTAAATCTAAACATAAAAGTAGAGGTATATTATTAAATTCATGGGAATACTTTGACTTAAACACAGAAAAATTATCTTCTCCTTATATTCCTATAGATTATGAAAAAAGAAAAGAATATATTGAAAATGTGTTATCTAAGAAAAAGTTTACATATGAATATAATTCAACTCCTACATTAGATGAAATGTTAGATTTAATACCTGGGGCTTATGAAAGGTTTGAAAAGATGAGGAATAATTTAGAATATAGTAATGAAATTAAAGTTTATATTTATCTTTCGTTTAATAAGTTATTAGAGTTATCTTTTAATGGAGATGGGTATAAGATTATAGATGAAGAAGAATTAAATAAAGATAATTTTTTAAGTTATAAATTAGACCCAAAACTACTTTACCTTATATTAAAAGGTCCTAAATATGCTCATTGGAATTATTGTGAGGGAGGAAGTCATATTACTTTTAATAGAAACCCCGATATACATCATAGAGCTGTAGCTTATTGTATGAATTATTTCCATAACTAAAATAAACGAAAATGAAAAAAAATCTAAAAAACATAAATGACATTTGCATACTAGTTCAAGCTAGGTTAGGCTCACAACGTGTCCCAGGTAAAATGTTAAGACCCTTTGTGGGAACTACTTTGGTTGATATTTTATTTGAAAAATTAAAATCATCTACAATAATACCCCAAAAGAACATACATTTTTCAGTATACGAAGAAGAATTAAAAGAAGTAGCAAACAAACATAATATTAATACTTTTCATAGATCAGAAGCTTCAGCGATGTCTGAAGGAGAACCACTATCAGAAATTTATGAATGGTATAATAAATTACCTTATAAGTATGTAGTATTAATAAGTGCATGTAACCCTTTATTAAAAATAGAAACTATAGACAATTTTATACAGTCTTTTATTAATTCAGATAAAGAAGGGGGGTTTGCTGTATTTGAAAAGAAAACATATTACTGGGATAAAGAAGGAAAACCTACAACCAATTGGGGAGGAATTACTATAATGAATACTAAATTAGTAGAACCCATTTATGAGGCAGCTCATTGTTTATATGCTAGTAGAATGGATATTATAGGAGAAGGACATTGGATGGATACAAATTCACCCCCACAACCAGAACTATTTACTATGGATGAATTAGAAACTTTTGATATAGATTATGAATGGCAATTCAAAACAGGAGAAATACTATATAAAGAATTATGTTAAATAGATTTATTCCAAATAATAAACATTCTTTTTATGATAGTTATGTAAAAGGTAAGAATGTATTAGTAATGGGCTCGGGCCCTTCAGTAAATGATACTAATTGGGGTAATTTAGATATAGATACTATATTAACTACTAGTTTTTTTTACTTAAATGATAAAATAAGATCCCTAACAAATATAAAACATATAACACTAACTCAATTAGTAGATTTAAATCATCCTAATTTAATAGATTTTTTAGTTAAAAATCCAGAATGTCAAATAGGGTTTGAGGTTAACGGCGCTGTAAAAAATATGAGGCATTATAATACTTTTATAAAACAATACAAAGACCGAATAATAGATTATGGGACAACTCACCACACTACATGTTTACATATAGGAGTAGGGGGTAGATTATGTTTTTTCGCAATGAATTTTTTACCTAAAACTTTATATTATGTAGGAGTAGATGGAACTTCAGAAAATCCAAGTAAAGACCCAGAAAATGCTTTTAGACCAAAAAGTATGCATCAGGGTTGGGATCACACAAGAGTTCACTCATCAGAAGGTCATTTAAAAATGGCTAAAATTTTACATATCCATAGTGTAAAAAATAATGTAAATTTATACAATTTAGGAGAAGGGCTTAACTACAACATATCAACAGAGTATAGCAAAAAACACTATCCATTAACAGAAGAAATAAAAATAAAATTAAAATGAAAAATCCACAAAAACTATTTATATTAGGAGTAGGTGAATCTATAAACCATTATAGTGAACATATTACTAATATTTTTGATCAATATTCAACTATAAC
>Ga0209337_1001863_pt1 | contig 15659 bp, 6 predicted proteins | sample LinPmetageLP53_FD_184044 | JGI IMG/M metagenome (GOLD analysis project Ga0209337, IMG submission 184044) | Marine viral communities from the Pacific Ocean - LP-53 (SPAdes) (version 2) | ecosystem: Environmental > Aquatic > Marine > Oceanic | place: Pacific Ocean | collected 2010-02-08
AATTTATAAATCTATAGAGAAAAAACTTTCATAACGTGTAATATTTATAATATATAGAGCCGTCATTTGGCGGCTTTATTATTATATAACAAAAAACAACCAATGGCAATAAATGTAAATACTGTATATCAAACAGTGTTGTCTATAATAAATAAAGAACAAAGAGGATATATTACTCCTGATGAGTTTAATAAATTAGGCACGCAAGTTCAGCTTGAGATATTTGAAAAATATTTTGAAGATTTAAATCAGCAAGCTAGAGTTCCTCAAAGTAATTTAAATTATGCAAATAGATTAGAAAACATAGATGAAAAAATAGCCATATTTAAAACATTTGGTAATGCTGTTTATAATACAGCATCACCTACTCCTACAAATTATTTTACTTTACCCACACAAGATGCTTATGGAAGAACTGTTGAACTTTACAGACTTGGTGAAGTTACTCATAAAAATGAAATATTAGTTCAAAGGCTTCAAAGGAATGACTTTTACACTTCAGAAAAGTCTAAATTAACAAAAGCAACTATTACTTTCCCTACTTATTTGTATGAAAATAATTTTTTATTTATAAAACCAGACAGTATTTTAAGTGATGTTGAAGTAGAATATGTAAGAAAACCGTCTAATGTAATATGGGGATTTAATGTAGGTACATTAGGACAGTATATTTTTAATGAATTAGATTATAATCAAACCACTCAACCTACGGGTCATGTAAATTTTGAGCTTCATGAAAGCGAACAAACAGAAGTTGTATTAAGAATATTACAATATGCTGGAATTATTATAAGAGATCCTCAAATAGTACAAGCTGCGGCTCAGCAAGTTCAAATGGATGAAATAAATAAAAAAAGCTAATAAATTATGGCACAACCTGATGGCGGTTTAATACAAGAAACTAATGCACAATATTACGCAGGAGCTCAAACGTTTCTAGCAGATGGAGTTGCAAACACATATACAACTACTTTTAATACAAATTTAGTTTTTGGGAATAATGATCCTACAAATATAAATTATGCTTTAAATAATTTTAAACTCTATACTAGCACTACAGGTCTTCCTGGTTCTTTTACTGAATATATTCAACCATATTCTATTGCTAATAATATTATTACTATTCCAGCTACACCTGCGGCAAATACAACTATAGTAGTCCAATTAAAAATTTTAACAGGGGGTAATTACGGAAATGAAGATGCTTTTGGAAATGTTGTAGAGAATAACTATGGGGGTTATCAATATATAAGTATACCAGAATTAATTACAAATTTTATGGTAGGTTATGTAGGTGTAGGAAAAATAATTTCAAATGTAAAAAGAAACGATGTTATCTTCCACACGAAGCGTGCTTTGCAAGAATTTAGTTATGATACATTAAGAAGTATAAAATCACAAGAAGCAACTATACCGCCTAATTTATCTATTCCTATACCACAAGATTATGTAAATTACGTTAAAATGTCTTGGATAGATACTTTAGGTGTTAAGCATATTATATATCCTACTACATTAACATCTAATCCCACAAGTGTAATGCCTCAAGATTGGCAAGGAATTCCCATTCAAGATAATTTTGCAGAAGATTTAAATACAACATCTTTAACAGAAGAAAGATGGGCCAACGCTAATGACAATTTAATAGTTGGCAATGTTGATAATAATGCTATAAATAGTGGATTAGTACCTAATGGCGAAAGAGGGTTTACAGAATCTTTTTTAGGTCAGCGTTATGGGTTAGACCCCGAAACAACTCAAACAAACGGGTGGTTTACTATAAACAATAGAGAGGGTAAAATATCTTTTTCTAGTAATTTAAAAAATAAACTTATTATTTTAGAATACATATCTGATGGACTTTCATATGATCAAAATATGAAAGTGCCAAAAATGGCGGAAGAGGCGGTGTATTCATATATAAATCATGCGGTACTTTCTACTAAAGCAAATACTCCTGAATATTTAGTTAATAGATACAAAAGAGAAAAAAGCGCAAAACTTAGAAATGCTAAAATTAGATTATCTAATGTTAAGTTAGATGAAATAGTGCAAGTAATGAGAAATAAATCTAAATGGATTAAATCATAAATTAAATGGCTGAAGTTAAAAATCCTTTTATAAAGTCTAAAATGAATTTAGATCTTGATGCACGATTAGTGCCTCGAGGTGAATACAGACAAGGTTTTAATATACAGGTAAGCAAATCAGAAGGTCCGGATGTTGGAGCGTTAGAAAATGTTTTAGGTAATGAAAATTTACAAAACTTTAAAGCTTTAAATCCAGGAATAAATAATTTAGAAATAATTGGTTATGTATTAGATCCTTCTAATAATACAGCCTACTTTTTTTTAACTAATAATACAGACACTGGTTTTCCAACAGAAATAAATTATAATAGCTCTGCTGCTAATTTTATTTATTCTTATAATGTTTTAACTAGTCAATCTGTAAAATTAGTTAACGGACAATTTTTAAATTTTTCCACGACTAATCCTATTTATGGAATAAACATTGTAGAAAACTTATTGTTTTGGACTGATAATAGAAATCAACCTAGAAAAATAAATATTTCAAAAGCAGCGGGATATTATACTTCAGAAGATCATATATCAGTTGCTAAGTTTGCACCTTATGAAGCTATAAATTTATATCAACAAAGTTCTGTTCCTACCGCTAATAATGCATACGAATGCACCATGCAAGATGTTATTAGCCCTAATCTTCCTGATGGCGTTACCGAAAATCTATATCGTGACACAACTTATCCTGGAGATCCAGATTTTTTAGAAAATAAATTTGTAAGATTTAGTTATAGATTTAAATTTGATGATAATGAATACTCTACATTAGCTCCCTTCACTCAAGAATGTTTTATACCTAAGCAAGATGGTTATTTTTTACAAGGAGATCAAGAATCTACTTATAGAAGTACTATTGTTGGTTTTATGGAAAATAAAATAAATAGAATTACTTTAAACATTCCACTACCAAAAGATTTAAATAATAATTTAATTACAGGATCAACTTTGTTTTCTGCATTAAAAGTTACTGAAATTGATATTCTTTATAAAGAATCAGACAGCCAGGCCGTGCAGGTAGTTGATACAATACTATTAGATACTTTTTCAGCTGATACAGATAATATTATTAATTATGTATATCAAGGAATTAAACCATATAAAACATTACCGGAAGCTGATCTAATAAGAGTTTATGACAAAACTCCCGTAAGAGCGTTTAGTCAAGAGGTTTCAGGTAATAGAGTTATTTATGGCAACTTTCAAGATAAGCACACACCTCCTACAAGATTAAATTATAAAGCTGGAGCTTTTGATAAATCTGCATTTCAAATAAATAGTAATAATCCTGCGGAAAATAATACTAGTCTAATAGAATATCCAAATAGCACATTAAAACAAAATAGAAATTATCAAGTAGGTGTAGTTTTATCAGATAGATATGGAAGATCTTCTACTACTATTTTATCATCTGTACCAGAATCAACATCAGTTGAAGGAGGTAATACTTTTGCCAATTCAACTTACTACAATCCATATAGACTTGAAACAGATACACCAGTTGGCGATTGGCCTGGAGATGCATTAAAAATTTTATTTAATGGGCCCATAGAATCAAATAAAACGTTGGTTCCGGGAACTCCGGGAATATTTATAGGAGCAGATACTCAAAGTGATTATAATCCTTTAGGTTGGTATTCTTATAAAATTGTGGTTAAACAATTTGAGCAAGAATATTATAATGTTTATTTGCCTAGTGTTTTAAATGCATATCCAGGAGGGGTTTCACCCGATGGAGATGATGCAAATAATACAGCTTTTACAGTACTAATAAATGATAATATAAATAAAGTTCCTAGAGATTTATCTGAAATAGGCCCTGAACAAAAACAATATAGAAGTTCTGTACAATTGTTTGGTAGAGTTACTCCAGACGCGGCTGGTCCTCCAACATATAATTTACAATTTTTTCCTGAAAATTTATCCAGTACGGTAAATACAATTGCAGAACAAGATTTTATTTTAGGTACTTCAGGCACGGTTTATGAAGATATTTATCAAACAAAATCAAATCCTTATTTAGCTAGAATTACACAACCAATAAATTCTAGCGGTACATTTATGGGCAGCTCGTTTTTTACAACTAACCCAACTAATTATCAGTTAGCTGTTTATGAAACAGATCCAGATACATCTAGATTAGATATATATTATGAAACATCAACAAGTGGGTTAATAACAGATCTTAATACCGCTATAAATACTAATACAAATAATGTAGAAGAATTATATAACGATAATGTTCAAAACTTTGATGAATCAAAAGCTACTGGATCTATTATAACAACTGATTGGGCACCTGTAACAACAAATTCACTAGGCGATCCATTTAATGGAGACTCAACAGCTGTTATAACAAGTGTATTTACTTCATTAGAATCTTTTGAACCAGTAAGTAATTATTTTACTATTGAATCATTACCCGCTAATGGAAGCACATATAACCCTAATGTTCCGGAAACATATAAAAGATACCGAATAAAAACTGCTAAAGAATATTACTTTGGGCCTAATGCATCAATAAATAAAAAATATTTTGTTGATGTATCTATAACTCCTGCCGGAGCAGAATCATCTATAGTTCAATTTGTTTTACCTTTGCAAAATATTGCACCTACTATTACACAAATTGAATTAGTAAATGGAACAATTATTACACCTTTAACTAACCCTTATACTTTACAAAAAGCTTCAGGCAATACAGGCACGTTAGCTACTTTGTATGGCGAAAACGGATCTATAAATAGTACAGATAAAGTTTTAGATTTAACCTGGTCAATAGTATCTCCTGTTAATCAAACCCTTTTTGAAATTACAAGTGTAGTAGATACAAATAAAGCTATTCTTTCTACTCAGCAAGACTTATCTGGCCCATATTTAATAACCATAAGGCTAACAGATGCGGGAGGATTAACTTATGATACAAGTATTAATGTTATTTTTGGAGAAACTAGTATTAATCCTGAATTTGGTCAAAAAAGAGGAATATCACTTTCTGGTCAAGGAGGGGAATCCGGTGCTATGTATTTTGTTAATAATTTAACAAATGCCGCAGGGGCAACCCCATTGCCTGCAGCAGCAGGATCAAATGATATTAGAGCTCCATTTAGTGAATTAGAATTAAGTGCAGATGTTCCTAGTACTTCAGAATCTAAAGAAATAAATACTATTACAGGATGCTCTGGATTTAGAATGTCTAATAAAAATGTAAATTCATTTCAATATGCTTCACAATCATTGTCCCAGACAAATGGTGGCTTATCGCAAGGAACAGCTTTTGTTGCAGTTACTGTAAACTTTAATCAATTACCTTTTAATTTTGGTGGAACTACAGCTAATGATTATCCTCTTGTTATGTATCCAATATATTTACAATACAGAAATAGAACGGGTGCTGGATATCCTAACAATTGGGTTACTGCAACAGATATTGAAGAAAAAGAAATAAAATTTGGAGGTTCACAAATTAATCGCGATGGTTTTCCAGCAACTAATGATGTTGGAGGAAAAGGGGTTATTAATGATGCTACTATTGCTAAGTATTTTCAAAGCAGTAAAGTTAATGAATCAAGCTTTCCTACATCTATAGTTGCCGCTGATTGTTTAGAAGCAAATACAAAAGGAAAAACCAGTGAATTTGTTTCACCTCAAAGTTCTATAGCCAGAAAAGTATTTGCTATTGGCAAACAACAAGGTGCTGTAATAAACACTACTACTAAATATGGTGATTACAGATTAATAGTGAGATACCCATGGGGCATAGAAAGCTCTACGGGGTCTAACACAGATCCAATTGTTGTAGGTTATGGAACTAATAACTGTCCAAACAGTGCATTTAGTTCTTATTTGGGTGCTATTACCGCAAGTGTTGATTTTGGTGATTTTTATTATCCAGAACCTTATGGTGGGTCTAATCTTTATTCATATGAATATAGGGTTAGCCCCACAGGCGCAAATACAAGTGATTTAGCAGACTCTCTTACCCCTAATAATTCTGTTTTTGCTCGTGAATGGCATTTAAAATATATAACTAAATTTTATTTAGATGCAGATTTAACACAAGAATGGTTACCACAAATAAATGGTAACGGTGTTGGGTGGTATTGCTATTCAACAAATGACGCATCGGACCTTAATTCTAAGTACGGAACTGATTTTTCAAACACTGCGGCTAGCGGATCGGCTCCAGTAGCCCCCTGGATAACATCTAGAAAGTGGGTGGCTTATTTTAATTCATCAGGTGTTAAAGATACAACGAGCGGCTCAATACCGAATACTTATCAAGGTAATTAAATGTATAAATAAGTAATAATAAATTATGCCAGCAATTATAGAAGTAAAATATTTTAATAGCTTTATTTTAAAAAAGACTTTGTCCCCAACGCAACAGCCTATATGGAATGGTTCGTTTGGCATACCTGAAACAATTGGTGGATATCCTAGACCAGTACCTAATAATATAGAATCAACGGATACATCTATTATGAATAAAAACTGGGCAATAGAAGAGTCTAGAATTAGAGGTGGTTATAATAATACATCTGTTAGTTTTGGTCCTAGAGCATATTTAGTAGAAGATGAGCCTAACGCAAGTTTTAGAATTAATTCATTAATTTATTCTGGAATATTTAATTCTACTACAGGAATTAATAATACTAATGTATTTAGTGTTGGTACAGATATAATTAAAAGTTTAAACCCAGCGGCTGGGTCCATACAAAAACTTTATGCAGAAGATTATTATTTAACTATATTTCAAGAAAATAAAGTTAGTAGAGCGCCTATAAATAAGAATATAATATATTCAGCAGAAGGTAGCCCAACTGTTACAACTAGCAATTTAGTTATAGGAGATATTCAAGCCTATGCGGGCAATTTTGGTATTAGTAGAAATCCTGAAAGTTTTGCAGTATATGGGTTTAGAAAATATTTTGTAGATAAAGATAGAAATGCAGTTTTAAGATTATCAGGAGGGGCTACTGGAAATGGCATTGAAGAAATACAACGTTATGGAATGTATGACTTTTTTAGAGATAAATTAAGTGCACTAGATAATTCAAATGCGGTTAATGTATGGCAACAATTTGGTAAGGCTGTAGGTGCATATGATATATATAATAAACAATATATAGTATCATTACAACCCCCTGCAGCATCTCCATTTACTACTAATGCTTTAGGCGAAACTGAATCAACTGAATATTTTACAGCATCTTTTGACGATCAAATAAACGGATGGACAAGTTTTTATAATTATAAACCTTCATGGGGTTTTAGTTTAAAAAACTTTTTTTATACTGTAGATAATGGTTTAAATGGCTCTACAGAAGCTTCATTATATAGGCATAATAGCTTAGCTGTAAAAAGAAGTAATTTTTATGGCGTAAATAACAATTCAAGCGTTACCTTTATATTTAACCCAAATGTTAGCGCTTCTAAAGTATTTAAAACTATTAATTATGAAGGTAGTAATGGGTGGCAAATAGATAATTTTAAATCTGATTTTACTGGAATTGGTTCTGTAGATACAAATTTTGCTAATTTTAATACAACAAATACTCAAGATAAAACAGCTTTAATATATAGTTATAATCAAGGTGCTTATGATAATTATGGAAATCAATTTCCAACACGATTAATTCCTCCTTTAAATAGAGCTGGATTTGATAGAAAAGAAAATAAATACATGGCAAATTTAATTAATAGTAGCATTGTTGCTCCTGGAGAAATAAGGTTTGGAAATCAAATAACCGGTATTAAAGGTTATTTTTCTAGAGTTACAATATCTACAGATACAGTAACAGACTACGGGGGACCTAAAGAATTATTTGCAGTATCATCGGAATATGTAGAATCGGCTTATTAATAATAACAAATGGAACAAGTAATTGAAATTTTAAAAACAGCATGGCATGGTCATGAGATTATAAACTTAACTAAGGCGGTAATAGATCCTTTTACCGCGGTAGCTGTTGGTTCTCAAGTTTTAGGCGGGCTATTTGGAGGACTTTCTAGTAAAAGAAAAGCAAGAAGAGCACAACAAGAAAAAGCCAGATTACAAGGTGAGCTAAGACAATTAGAAAAAAATCGTCAACCTATTGTAAATCCTTATGAAGGAGTTAGTGACTTATCTAGCATTGCTGAAGATTTAAGTTCAAAAATGACAAATCCTTTTGATAATTTAGGCGTTGCTACTCAAGCTGCTGAAATACAAATGGAGCAAACAGATATTGCTTTAGCGAATACATTAGACGCGCTTAGAGCTTCTGGAGCAAGTGCTGGTGGCGCTACGGCCTTAGCTCAAGCCGCTTTAGCAAGTAAAAAAGGTGTTGCTGCAAATATTGAAAGTCAAGAAGCTAATAATGAAAAAATGAGAGCATCTGGGGAGGCTAGCTTAGAAGCAAATAGAATAGCTGAAGCTCAAAGATTACAGGGAATTAAATTGTCTCAGCTTTCAAAAGTAGAAAGAGCAGGCGCTCAAGGAATTGCATTTACCTATGGAGAAAGAGAAAATAGAGAAATGCAAGCATTAAATAGAAAACAAGCTCAAATAACTGGACAGGCACAAATTCAAGCGCAAGCTCGTGCCGACGCTTCTAATATAATGGGTTCTGCGCTTGGTGGATTAGCTGATATTGGATCATCCTATGTTGGCGCCAAATATACGCCGGGAAAGCGTTAGCGCCTGAGAAGGCGCGATTTAATGAAGAAGAATTATTTAATCAAATAAAAACAGGAAATAACATAATAGCCACTAGATAATGGGAGCATACGAAAATCCGCAAACGGTTGTAGATACACAATCAGGTCAAATATGGGCAAATACAATAGACCGTGTAACAAAAGCTACAACAAATTATATTGATCTTACCCGTCAAAAAAACGATGAATATGCCAAGAAGGTACAGGCTCAATTGGATTGGGCTGCAGATTATGCGGCTAATAAGCAAGAACAAATTTATGCCAATATATCAAGGCTAGGAGCTGATTCAATTTATAGTAAAGAAGCTGATGTAGTTTTAAATGAAATAACTTCATTTAGAATAGATATGAAAAATTCATCAAATAAAGAAGATCTTAAAATTGCACAAGAAGGGTTTGGTAAAGCCCAAAAAAAATTGCAGCAATTGTATCAAATAATAGAAATGGACGAAGCATCTAAAGAATTTTATAAAGATGAGCTTGATCCTGCAATCGCTGGAGGACAGGGAGGTATGTCTACAAGCAAGCCAGGCACAGCTGATTGGGTTGCTGCTCAAAATATAAACAACGGTTTTGCTAAAGGTGCTAAAGAAGTATATTGGAATAATGAAGCCGGAGGCTATAGAGTAAAATTTACAGGAGAAAATATAGAAGGTGAGGTTGATCAAGATGCTAGACTTTTATTTGGTTATGATCCGGGAGTGGTACCTAATATAAATGATATGATTAAAAAAATCTACATTGATCAAGGGTTTTTTAACAAAAATGGTGATTTAACTGAAAAGGCCATGAGCGATTACATGTATGCAATATCTTCTTCTGATGGCAAATATGAAGCATTAAAACAAGCAACTGCAGTTAACAGAATAGCCGAAGCAACTACCCCCGCATTTGAAGCAACCGCAAGATCATTTTTTACAGTGCCAGGGCAGGCAGAAGATGTTTGGGCAATTATTGGTAAAAATTCTAATAAAGAATTTAATACTAGTGAATTAATGCAAGAAGGTAGCGAAATGCAAACAGCTTTTGTTAATAATTTTGTTAAATATGCTTCTAAACAATTACCTAATTCTAAACAACAAAGTGCGTTTCAAAGAAAAAAAGATTTTAAATCTAAAAGCGATATAGAAAATAACATGCTAGAAGATATAAATGTTTTTCAACAAAGGTTTGCAGAAAACGCTAAGGGTTTTGGAATGCAAAGAAATCAAGATGGCATTTTAAAGGGCTCAGTAAAATTTTCAACACCGCAAGAAACTAGCAAATCATTAGCTGGTTTAGGATATACAATAGTTGGAGATCCTTTTGTAGAAGATGGTATTGTAACTGAAGTAAAAGTTAAAAAAAATGGAGCAAGCGATAAAGAAGCATTTAGTATAATTGCAGGGCAGCAGCCTTACGCTTTTTATCGACTTTTTTTAGAAGCTGAAGGAGTTGGAAGTAAATTAGCAGAACAAATATCTAAAAATTTATTATATACTGGGCAAATAAATGAAGCGGTAATAGAAGATGCTACCGGGTTTGATAATGATTATCCTGAAGCAGATATTGAAACATTTAAACAATAAATAATTATGCCAATATACAAAAATGGTGAAGACACTTATAATTTACCTGAAAATAGAGTAGCAGAATTTTTAAAAAAATATCCAAATGCAACTTTAATAGAAGAAGAAGAAGAAATTGTGGAAAAGCCAACACCTTTACAGCAAAAGAGTGCACCTGTGAAGGCAAACGGAGCACTCGACAATACGGAATTACTGCCGGCCGATACTTCTTCGGAATTGCCGTTAAGTTATAAAGTAGGTGATGATATATATAATTTACCTAACAAGGGCAGAGTTGCTGAGCTTTTAAACAAATACCCTAATGCTGTTCCTTATGATGAAGTAGATTTGTCTGTATCAGACCCAGTAAAAGTTAATGTAGAATTAGAAGATGCTGAAGACGATGATATAGGATTTATGGAATCTACTGCCAATAGATTAGGTAGGGGTTTTGCAAGTGCAGCAGCCGGTTTAAGTAAAGCTGGAGACGCAATGATATTTGCTGCAGCTAACATTTATGATCCAGATATGACTACAGAAGAAAAAATTCTTCTTAGAGATTCAATTGAAGCGGGCAACATGGGTTTATTTGGGAGTGCTTTAAGTACTGATAAGTTTGAAGCAGCAGAAAAATTCTTTTCAGATAATGTGCGAAGAACTGAGTCTGAGTCTATTACAGAAGCATTATCTAATGGAAATTGGGCAGAAGCTGCAGAGTTAACAATAGGAGGTGCATTAGAATCTGCCCCATCTATTTTAGCAGCTATGACAGGATATGGCGGAATAGCAATGTTTGGTGCTAGCGTAGCCGGTAATAAATTTGATGAAGAATTTGATAAAAACCCAGAAGAATCTTTAAAAACATTATATGCTAATGCTGCAGGTAATGGAGTAATAGAAGCATCTTTTGAATTAATTACAAGAAGTTTACTTAAAAAAGCAGGATTTATTAATATTAATAATGGTAAAGAAGCGGCTAAAGCTTTCTTAAAACAAGGTGCAAAAGACTTGGTTAAAAAAGTAGGTTGGACAGCTACTCAAGAAGGTGCTTCTGAAGCCGCTACTGAAGTTACTTCTATGCTTTATGATGGATTAACTTTGGGCAAAGAAAATATACCTAACTCTGGGGACTTTGTTACACGTGTTTTAGATGCCGCTATAATTGGCGCTTTTATGGGTGGAAATATTACTACTTTGGCAGAGGTTGGAGGTGCGTCTACGGCTGCAAGAAACAGAGCAGAGAGCATGCTAACTCCCGTAAATATAAAAGAAGAGTATACTAATGCCGCTAATGCAATTTCACAACTTCAAAAATCATTAGAAAGCCCAGACATAACTACTGATCAACGCAAAATAATTAACAATTCAATTCAAAAACGTCAAAATAATATAGCCATAGCAAAAGGGGAAGTTTCAATTGCTTTGCAAAATTTAACTGAAGAAGAACTAGTTTCTAATTTTGAATTAGTTAATACTATTGAAAAAAATGCAATAGCATATAATCAATCTTCTGATAAAAGAAAAGCATCAGCTAAGCTTTTTAAAAAAAATATAGAACAAGCTCAAAACGAGCAAAATGAATTATTTCTTAAAGGAACTACAAGAGCTTTAGAAAATGATTTAAAAACTGTAGAAGATTTTGTTGGCGCTGATAACTTTACCGCTTTTGATAACTCTGCAGCTCTTTTAGAAGTTTATCCAGAAGCTGATCCAAATGCGGATGCATTTTTTCTTCCAGATGGTGGAGTGGTGGTTAATAAAGATATAGCTGCAAAGATGGGTGCTGTAAGTGCTGGTAGTCATGAATTGTTACATAAAATATTAAAATTTTCTTTTAAAAATAAAAAAGGAACAGCTAAAACTGAATTAGTAGAAAAATTTAAAAATATATTATCAAAAGAAGAACTTTCTTTAGTAGAAGAAAGAATTGATAAAAACTATAGATTTCAAAGAGATTCTAATGGCAAAATACTTAAAGACAAAGAAGGTAATAATTTAGAAAATGATGCTACTAGTTATGAAGAAGAATATTTTACCGCTTTTTCAGATGTAGTTGGTAGAAATCAAATAAAGTATAATGAAAATTTATTTACTAAAGTAAAAAATTATGTAGTAGATATTTTTAAACCAATTGGTTATACTAATATTGATTTTAAAGAAGGAGAAGATATTTACAACTTTATAAAAGATTACCAAAGAAACATTAAAAAAGGTAAAGTAATAGTAGATTCTAAACGTATTAACAAACAACAAGAATCTGGAAAAACACAATTTTCTAAAAGTTTAACTCCTGAAATTACTACAGATGCCGAAAATAAAATTGTAGAATTACAAGAATTAAAAGAAAAAACTACAGCTGCCGCTAAAAGCCTTGGTAAAGAATATGCTCCTAGCGCTAGAGAACAAAGACTACAGGGAGAACTATTAAATATAATAGATCCTGTTGTTTCAAAAGTTGCTGAAAATAGAACAAAAGCTTTATACGATAAAATACCTGCAGAACAAAAAGAAAATGTAAGCAGAGAGGATTATAGAGAATCTTTAAAAAGTAATTTAGCTACCATGGCGGTTAATGAGTTTACGCAAGGCAAGCAAGATCTTGAAGCTTTTATTGTTAATAGAGGGTATTTAAGAGCAAACTCTTTAGCTAAAGAACTAGGCATTGAATCAACCGAAGAATTTGGTGGACCTGGAATAATATCAGATATTACAGAATCTGCAGAAGTTGCTTCTGAAACAACACCAGAAGCTGAAGTTGAAGTTGCTGAAAAAGCACCTGCTAAAAAATTAAAAGAAGTAAAAGAAACACTTAGTGAAGAAAATCAAAAAGAGCTTAAAAACGTTGTTGCTAAGTTAAACTTAACAGAAGATCAACTTACTTTTAAAACATTACCTAATGCAGCAATAGAAATTTTTGCAAAACAAATTGGCATACCTGCTAAAAAGTTTGATGGCAAAGCTAATTTTACAAGAAATGAACTTGATAAAGTAATAAACTTTATTGAAGAAAATATTAGTACAATTAGACAAGCACTACCGGAAGCCGCAGTTGCAGAAGGATCTCCAGTGAGTGAAAATCTTATAGGAACCGCAACAGGTGTACCTAATAATCTTTTAAAAGATTCTAATTTATATACAAGACAAGATAGAGGAACTAGGTTATCGGGATTAATAGCTTACGTAAAAAATAAAGGCATTGATAATAATTCTATACTTAAAGCTATTGGTAATGTTGATGGTAGACGAATGGCTAGCCCTAGAGATAAACAGGCTCAAACAGCTAAGGGATTGATAAACATGCTTGCTAAGTTTGCCACTAACCAAGAAGTACGTAAGCAAAAAACTTTAACTCCTAAACAAAAATCTAATGTTGAGGTTGGTAAAGGAAGTAAACTATTGTTTAGTAAGTCAGCTGATAAACCGACTGAAGCAAATGAAGAATTAGTTTACAATGCTAGCCCCAAGTCTTTTGATAAATTAGGTGAAAGAACTGGAATTATTTATTTAGCTACTAATAAAAGAGAGGCTGATGCATATGCTGACATGAATAGAGGCAATGTTAAAAATATTTATATTAATAAAAATCAAGTTGCTCCTGAACAGAATTTAATTTCAGTAATGGAAGAACTTGGTATTAACACAAGTAAAGGTTTAATTTATGAATTAATTGATCCACGATTTGATGATTTTTATATTGGCAAGAATGCAATGAATAAAGTAAAAAGTGCATTAGCTAAAAAAGGAATTAAAGCCGTTAGATATGAAGACGGAGCACAAGTGGTTTCCGGAAAAGTTGAAAGTATTGTTGTTTTTGACAAATCAGTTATAAGTGATAAAGCAGCTAAACCTTTAACTCAAAAAGAAAGTAGAATATTGTTTTCTAAAAGCTATGAAGCAAATCCCCCAACCCCTAAAGAAATTACAGAATTAGCTAAATTATTAAATGTAAGATCTACACAAAAAAGTGTTGGCCTTGCTTTAGCAAAAATAAATAATAAAATTGAAGCTAATCCTTTATTGTATGAAAAGTATGATGATATATATAAAACATATTTAGAACCTTATATTTTATTTAAAAAAGAAGCGCAAAAACTAGCATGGCCTGAGGCTGAAAAACAAGTTGAGAAAGTTTTATTAAATCTAATGCAGCAAGGTTTACCCCTATCTGATGTAAAAATAAACTTGGATTCTTTAAAAATAGATATAGAATTTAAACTTGACGGGAAAAAATTTTTTGTTGAAGTAAAAAAGAATGAAAATGCACAATTAGGTTCAATATTTTTAAGAGAAAATACTAAAGGCGGTATTTTTACTAATAATTCTGCGGATAAAGCATTTATAGATGAAATAATAAAAAAAGACATTAATAGAAATTCTTTAATTAATCGTATTATTAAAAACCATGGAACAAATGAAATTGTATACAGAATTAAAGAAAATCAAAAAACAATAATAGTACCTTTTGATTATTATCAAGAAGCTAATAGAGAACTTAATACTACTCAAAGAGAGTCAAAATTTGAAATGCCAATAGAGCTCGTTAGTAGTATGTATCTTAATAAAGCAAAAAAAGCTGAAAAAAAAGATAAAATTTCAGTAAACGGAAACTTTATATCATTTGGTGATTTAGGGTCTTTTGTTATAGGATCAAATAATTTAAATGCTCCTCTTCCAAATTTAGCACAAAAAAATGCTGCCGTAACGGTTAGAACTCGATGGAAATATTATGATAGAAATGATGTTAATTTTAATGGAAAATATAAAAGAGCAGTAAGTTTATTTAGAATTGCTATTCCATCTTTAACAAAAGAAACAAAAGAAATTTTATCTAATACTAATGCTCTTTCTTTTCAAAATGAAGATCAAGCTAGGGCAATTTTAAAATTATCTAAGTCAACATTACAAGCTGCTAAAAATAATAATTCTAAATTACCTAAGTCTGAACAATTTCCTAAATCTTGGTGGACTAGCGATGCAGTTACCTCAGGGCCTAGTCAAATGGTTATTGATCGACTTAAAAAAGTTGATGATAGAAACAATGAAGCAAGAATAAAATATAGTAAATCACAAGATTTAGACGATACTTTTAATAAAATTATTGAAAATAAAACTGGTATTAAAACATACCAAAGATTTGATAGAGCCGGTGCTACCGTAAGAGGAGCAAGCAAAGGAAAGTTTAATTTTTTTATACCACCTAGTGCTGAAGATTTTGTAGGTTTATTATATAAAACTTTAGGTAAAGGTAAAGTGGGTGATAGTCAAATGCAATTTTATAAAGATAATTTATTAGATCCTTATGGCAGAGCAATGAATGATGTTTCATCTG
>Ga0209337_1001864_pt1 | contig 15654 bp, 8 predicted proteins | sample LinPmetageLP53_FD_184044 | JGI IMG/M metagenome (GOLD analysis project Ga0209337, IMG submission 184044) | Marine viral communities from the Pacific Ocean - LP-53 (SPAdes) (version 2) | ecosystem: Environmental > Aquatic > Marine > Oceanic | place: Pacific Ocean | collected 2010-02-08
CATACGATGAAGAAATGATCTCAAGTAAATCAGGTGACTGGTGGGAGTCAAACCCTCAAAGAGGAAGAGCCAACAATTCAGCTGTACTAATGAGACATAAAATAACTAAAGAATTTTTCTTAGATTTGTGGAAACGTATTGAATTATCCGGAGCTGGTGAGCCTGGTATATACTTTAATCACGATAAAGATTGGGGAACTAATCCGTGTTGTGAAATTGCGTTAAGGCCATATCAGTTTTGTAACCTGTGCGAAGTTAATGTAAGTGACGTCACGAGCCAGGAAGATCTTAACAATAGAGTTAAGGCCGCATCTTTCATAGGTACGCTACAAGCAGGTTATACGGAGTTCCACTATCTAAGAGAGATATGGCAGGACACAACTGAGAAGGATGCTTTAGTCGGCGTGTCAATGACAGGTATAGCGTCTAAGAAAGTGTTGAAGATGGATATGGCTAAAGCAGCCGATGTGGTTAAACGTGAGAATTCAAGAGTTGCAAAGCTTATAGGGATAAATAAAGCCGCGCGTACAACGTGTGTCAAGCCTGCAGGGACGACATCTCTGGTGCTTGGAACATCTTCAGGTATTCATGCTTGGCATAATGAATTTTATATCCGTAGGCTGCGTGTAGGTAAGAACGAACCTATATATAAATATCTAAAAGAAAACAATCCTGACTTAGTACAAGATGAATATTTTAGACCACACGACACTGCTGTTATCGAAATACCACAATCAGCTCCTAAAGGCTCTATAATGAGAACTGAATCTGCTTTTGACTTACTCAATAGAGTTAAAAAAGTTGCCACTGAGTGGGTTAAGCCTGGTCACAGAAAAGGATCTAACACTCACAACGTGTCTGCAACAATTAGTTTAAAAGCAGATGAATGGGATAAAGCTGGAAAATGGATGTGGGACAACAGAGAGTGTTATAATGGATTATCAGTTCTACCTTATGATGGTGGAACGTACACTCAAGCTCCGTTTGAAGATATAACCGAAGATGAGTTTAATAAGAGAGTCAAACTCTTAAACGATATAGATTTATCTATGATTGTTGAAACAACTGACGAAACAGATCTATCAGGTGAATTAGCTTGCGCCGGTGGTTCTTGTGAAATATCAAGCTTATAATTAAATTAAATTAAATATGGAAAATCAAGTAACAAGTCTGCTTAAGAATATGGCAGAGCAATTTCACGAAGCAACAAACGATGCTATGAAATTTGAAGCCGGTAACAACTCTGCGGGAACGAGAGTTAGGAAAGCTATGCAGAACATAAAGGGCTTAGCTCAGCAAGTTAGGTTAGAGGTTCAATCACAAAAGAATTCTGTGGCAGCCTAGCATTGTACTCTAAATTAAGAAAGGGATAGCCATTACGGTTATCCCTTTTTTTATACTGCTACCGTAAAGATAGTGATCATAAGTACTAGGTATACTAGCCAGCTAAGATCTAATTGTTCTGTTTCCATAACCATATAATCACACGCCAACGTAACGTGTTACTAAATAGTATGTTAAGTAATTGTTAAGATTTTTTGTGTTTTCTGCAGAAATTTCTTGCAGCTTCTTTACTACCAAACCCCCATTTTTTTAAGGCTTTAGCTAGTTTACTTGGGCTTCCATCTTTGTCCTTCATGTCACCTTTCATACTACCAAACCTACAAGCGAAGCTTATTCTTCTAGGGCTTGTACCACTAGTTAGCTTCTTACCCATACCAGGGTTTTCTTTCCTCATTTTACGGTTTTGCTTATTGTAAGTTGATTCTTTTATTTTAAGCGGTCCGACCGCTCTGTTATCATATACCATATTATTTTATTTTAATACTAATCTAAATCAATATATTCAATTGTTACCTCTTCACCATTTTCTAAGGCTTCTGCTATTGGTGGGTATATACGCTTATAGGCTTGAACTGACCTACCTATAAAACCATCTTTTACTAATAAATTATTTTCTTGCGAGTCACCTAATATTAAACAACCAGCAGTATGTTCATCTGTGTTTCCAGTGTGTATAAGTATCCATTTAAAATTAGGCACGTCTTGAACATGTAGCATTCCCTTGTGCATGTCTCCATACTTCTTAGTGTACCTGCTATGAAAACCACCTTCCTTACGGAGAAGTATAGTATACACTCCAGCTGGTATACGTGTCTCAGACATTACCTTTTCTTCTCTACGTTCATCTTCCAATGTATAACAAAGAAACTTTGTTCCATCTGTTACGTCAAACAACAATCCACTTGTTGAATCGCTTTGACTACTAAATCTAACTACTTTTAATTTCATGTTATTGTTATCTAATTAATACATCTACAATAGGTGAGCCGCTACTAGCTAGTACTGTTATTTTTAATTTAAAGATATTGTTATTAAACGCAACGTTGTCCGTTAATACTAAAGCCGCACCATAAGGTATATTCACTTTTCTTATAAGATAAAAAGTTGTACCAGAGGCATCTTCAATAAAAACATCTATAAACACGCCTACGTTTGCCCTGTTTGAGATGTATATAGATTCTATATTACCAGCATTGCTACCTATTGGTATAAGATCTACCGTGCTGTCTGTTGTTATGTTTTTATCAAATATCATTATACTATTGTTTTAATTGGAGTTGCTATTACTAGTGTTATAGTTGCCATGATTTGTTGATTAGGTTATTTGTTTAATTTTAAATTGCTGCTATTGTTAAAAGACCACCCCAAACTCTATTTGTTGTTGCTGTAGAAACGTATGTTATTACTAAATAATTTATAGCTGTAGAGTGAATAGCTGGATCTATTGTTATTTGCGTATTAGCCGATCCAGTCTCATTAGGTGTTGCTAAATTAAAATTAAAAGAAGCGTCTACATCAAGCTCATACACCTTTACTGTTTTTGCATGTGTTGAGTAAATATCTAAAGCCGTTGCCTTCATCCCTTGAGGTATTGCAACAAACGCTATCATTTCAGAAGCACCATCTGCAACTTGCACACCAGAATTGGATCCGTCTTTAAAGTTTAACGGACTCGTATTTACATCTTCGTTTACCATAAAATCACTTGGTAATATTTTTATTGTGTTACCATAAACATTAGGAGTAACACCTTGTGCTTTTGCAAAAGTTACTTGATCATCAGCTATGTGAGCTGTGTCTATAGATCCATCTACGTAGTGCACACTATCAACTCCATCTTCTATAGCTGTTAATATTTCTGCGCTGGATTGATCTGCAGTTGCACTTGTTTCAATCCCATTTAATTTACTATGATCAGCATTAGTAAAGTCATTAGTTGTTAAACCACCATCACCAACCGAATAAGTTGTGTTGTTGTCAGCAGCCCATACCGCCGTGCCACTTGAATCATATTTTAAGAATTGACCAGATGACCCACCAGCTGGTATGTGTTTATTACCCGCACTAGTAGGATGAGTATAAGTACTAGCATCGACATAAGCTTTAACAGAACTCTGCGTTGGCGGTTTAGTGGAGCTATTACTAGCCATATCATTCTCACTTATTAGAGTTGTCATTCCCTCTACAGTTGTTGATGCTGTCCTTGCTGATACAGCTCCTGAGCTAACAGTAAAGTTATTAGTGTCGAAACTAGCAGAACCACGAGCAGTAGTACTAGCAGCGTTGGCGGTTACGTGACCAGCACCTGATACAGCAAAATCAGCGGAAGCGAAACTAGCGGTACCCGTTGTACCGGATCCAGCTTTACCCATACCAATTGTTATACTACTTGTATTACTATTTGTAACCGTTAATCCAGACCCCGCCTGGGAGAGAATTCTAAATTCCGCAGCACCACTAGTCTCAAGCGCTGGGTTTATACCATCGTCAGTAGCTATTTGAATAGAAGTTATATCTCCAGAGCCAGTAACTGGAACAGGAAATTGAATTATTTTCTTATCAGTATCTAAACCGAGGTAACCCTGTGGAGTTCCTACGGGTGTCTGCTCTAAATAGACATCATTTCGAAACCTAGATATAAAACTCCATATGTGTTGTCCTATCCACTTCATTTATTTGTGTTCACAACCCTCTAGCTTTGCTAGCTCCTTCTCAAGCTCCACTATACGGTCTTCGTTTTCGTTTATTATTTTAATCTTCTTTTCTAGTCTTCTATCTAGAATTTCTATATCTTCTCCTAATTGAGCTATTTGACTATAAGCCATACCCATAGTAAAGATAATACCTATTATCCAGATTATATTTCCGATGTTAATTTTAAAGTCTTTCATCTATGTTTTCTTATATATTCTAAAATTATATCTATCTTGTTCTTCATGTTCTCCATGTTTTCCGCAGCCTTTTCGTGGTGTCGAGAAAATTGATTTTTTACTTCATACAAACTAAATACTAAAAATCTATATAAAGCATACAGTGCTCCTAGTAATAACACTAAGGGTAAGCCGTACCCTTCTATAAGTTTTAAAACCTCTTCCATTACCAGAATATTAGTTTAACAATGTAACCAACAACAGCAAAGTATAAACCCCAAAGCGCTTTTGTAACATTTGATTTCCATCTTTGCATCTGTTTAAATTGCTCAAGGTTTGTTAGCCACATAGGCAGCTCAATATCTCGCTGGTCTAAGCGATTAGTATTCTTGTTAACTCTAACTACTAAACCCTCGTCTGGATCTAATAGTTTAACCATCAGTCTATCCAACTTGTCGTTTATCTCCTTAACGTCCTCTCCCAAAGTTTCGATGTCTTTTTTCATTAGCGCTATTTCTTGTGCTGTTGTTGCCATATTATTTTATAATCACTTGTTATTTAAATTGTTTAATCGTGGTAGTAACACAATCTACTCTTTGCTTTTGTTTTAATATTACACCTCTCACCGTTAGTCCTTTTACCTTTACACCTAACTTCTTTACCACTTTTACTCTGAGGTACCTTTTCGTGTATTGTACAGAAGAACTTACCCTTGACAACCTTTTTCTTACATCTTTTACCACTCTTACTCACGGCTGAGCAGATACCATCTTTTTTACTTTTCTTTTTGTTTTCTTTTACTATAGATTCATTTTCCTTATCTTGCTCTTTTTTCTTTAACTCTCTTTTTTTATCAGCCCTTTCTTTGCTTTTTACTTTTTTCTCTTCCTTGACAACCTCTTTGAGTTTTAAAATATCTTGATCTTTAATTTTAAAATCCCAAGTATTCCAACCTAATAGTAATGCTGCTCTCTGCCAAGCCTCGTTGCGCGAATCTAACGCTTGTTGTATATTGATAGTTTTCTGAAGCATTCTACCTGTTGGAGCGTTTGTAAAGGCTTCTACTAAATTACCTACAATAGCCCAAGTAGGGTGGTTTATATCATACATACTCATCTTGTCCATGATATCTTCGTTGTACTTTTTAGTCTGTATAGCTCCATAGACTTTTCTAAACTTAGAACCAATAGTTGGGGAGAAGCTTAACAACCTTAATAACGTGTAGGTGTGATCGGAACTCCAACCTTTCTTTTCTTGCTTAACGTATTCTAACATAGCGTTCTTAACAGCAGCAACAGCTGTACCGGAAATACCGAAACCATAAAGAACAGAGTCCAACATTGAGTTAAGTATTTTCTCCTTCTTAGCCTCCTTCTCATCTTCATCTCCCGCACCAGCAAAAAGAGCTTGTTGCAACGCGGCGAATATAAAGTTTTGTATCATACCATAATACAGTATCCTACCCATGTTGGTTTTAAAATCACCTCTTCCATTTTTTATATCTAAGAAAGCTTTTTTCATTAACCTACCATATTGCATAGGTGTATTTTTAAATGCTAATACATAACGACCTAGCGTGCTGGCTTGTTGTTGTGATATTAAATCAGCTCTAGCTGACTGCTGGCTTTCTTCTGTTATCTCCTGAAAGTCCAACCAAGCTTTTGCCTCAGCTGCTTCCTGTGTCATACCTTCTTTTAAATATGTATTAACTCTGTTTCTATAGAAACTAGCACCACCAGAAGATATAGCAAAACTATCCGCTATTTGAGTTGGTAAAAAACCTTTCTTAAGTAACCAAGCCAACGCTGCCTTTGCTTTGTTTTCTTGACCAGCAACAGCAGCCGCAAGTTCGGTTTCGTTAACACCCCTATTGTGACCCGCTCTCCTTTGCTTTAGAGCAGCTGAGTTAAATATCATTGAAAAATCTTTCCAATATTGCTTTTGATTTGCAAATGCCGCCGCTGCTTTTAGCGGGTTGTTGTCTGACCAGTTTAAATAATTAATAGCAGAAATAGTCTGCAACATAGCTGATCGCATATTAAAGAACATGATTGCTCCAACCGAGTTGTTAGCCCAAGTGTTAAACGCGTTTACAATTTTGTTTTTACCCTGATGTCTATTTCTACCAAACTCCATTCTATGAAGAATGTCCTCTAAAGCGTCTCTAAATTCAGAACCGTATATCGCTTCTATTTTATTCATATTTGCTCCAATGACATTACCTCTATCCCACTCACCAAATATCTCTGCTCTGTTTTTAGCAAACTCAGATAAGTGTTCAGATCTAGCATCTCCAAGATGACCATCATTCATGATGTCTGATTGGATAGTTTCAACCATCCAATATTCGCTGGGAGCAGTACCCTTGTTTCTTGATATTGTATATAAAGCATCTGCAAAAGCTTTAACATCAGCTACCTCACTAACAAACCCAATTAAATATTTTAAATCACCTTTAGATAAACCTGGCACTTCATGCCCTAATCTATTCCATATATAAACCCTAATAGCTTGGTCGATAGTAAAGTTTCTACCAGCATCTTTTGTTATTGTTTTTTTAATTCCAGGAAACCCTTTCAGGAGATTAACATAATCATCTACAGCTGATTGCTTAGTAGTATTAATCTCGTTTATAGCCTTAGCAAAAGGTCTAATTAATTTTTCATTAAAAAATTCTAACTGTGCTTCCCCAACCTCTCCCTTATCTAAGAATTGATATATCAAACCTTTAAAATCTTCTGCAGACGGTGGTATCCATAATTTAAAACTATTAGCTTTTTTACCTCGTATCTTTGCTTGAGCATCAGAGTAGTTGTTTTGGCTAGCAGTTCCAGTTGTGCTTTCTAGTATGTCATTAAACTCCTTACTTAGCGGCTTACTAAACATAGTTGGAAACGGCGTGTATCCTTTGTTACTTGGAATTCCTTTAGCATCAGGATCTAATTCTAAAATCTTTTTGAAATTAGCTCTCACCTCACCATTGGGAGAGGTGTTTATAATACTTGTTAAATCAAAAGCACCTTCTTTTGTTTTCCACCCTATCTCTGTGGTCTGTGGTTTACCAGTGACCTGATTATTCATTTTAACTTGGCCGTAGAAATAATCAAAACCTCCATCACTTAACTCATATGATAATAAATCTCCTTTAGTTAATATAATATCATTAACCGTCATATCACCAAATGGTGTACCGTAGGTGTTGATACCAGACGGTACACCTAACTTAGTCTGCATAGTAAAAGTCACATTGCTAGTCGTGTTACCCTTGCTATCAAAGTTTATTATTTCCTGAACAGTTCCATCTTTACTTTCAAAAACGCCAGATGGTGAAAAGAAAGACCTAGTAGATTTAACAGTTACACCATTAACTCTATTTTCAACGATCTTAGTTCCAGCATTATAACCATCTTGAGTTTCTGCTAGAATTTCTGTTGTAACAGTTTTCTTATCTTCACTAACAGTCCTAGTTTCCATAACAAACTCTTGAACCTCAGTACCATTCTCGTTCATAGGTACAAGCTCTACTTTACTTGTAACCCTACCCTTTTTAACCTGTACAACAGGAGCGTCCGTTGGGCTGTCCATTCTATCCCAATATTGATCATTTCCATAAAAAGATAATAACTTACCGTTTTGAAACACTATAGACTTGTTTGTTTCATTGTACCTCATCCAGTTCTCCCAAGACTCCTCTGTTAGTTTACCATCCTTTTTTTGTGTTATACACCATGGGTTAGAGTTTATACCCCAGTGAGAGTCTATAGCTTTTCTAACAGCCGCTTGCCCCTCTCTAGTTTCTTCAACCGCGTAAGAAATAAGACCGTGTTTTTTATTTATAACCTTACCTGAGCCAAACTCTTTTGTTTTATTTGGGTCAAGAGGTTTTGCTTTAGATTTACCAGCGTATTCCTCTATAATTTCGTTAGGGTTTCTATAAGAGAATATATCTTTATTATACTTTTCAGCTAGCTCTACCGCGTCTTGAATTTTATAAGCATCTTCACTTAGCTTAATATTACTTGTGGCTAACCACTTGGTAGTTACTTTTTCATACTTCCTCTTTTTGCTAGCGGCAACGTCTAACCCGTCCACATAATCAAACATGCTATCAATAGTTTTAGAAACTAGATTCTCTTTAACTAAGTCAGGACGATGTTTTGCTATTGTTTTTTCGTATTCAGCTCTGTGTGCCTTAGAATACCTTATAGAGTTGTAAACACTATTACCAGTGAGCATGTCAACTTCTTTTATGGATTCTACGCTTTCAGCTCTACTAAACTTGTATTTAGCTTGTTGAACCTTATACTTAACATCGACTTGTTCTAATACGTTTCTAACGGCATCAACATTCTGTATAGCGTCATCGGCAAAATAAAAGTCGTTGTAACCCTCGGATACTTTTCCTAATATCCATAACGCCTTAGCCTCTCCAGTACTATTAGCCAAACCAGTGATATTCGCTAGTGGTATATTTAAGCCTTGAGATTCTAAAAACTCTTTTATATGTGGCGCTGATGCTGCGGGTCTAGCAGTTAAGATGTACTGATGTTCTGTTCCAAACTTATTAACCCTATCCATAGCTTTTTTAAAGAATGGTCCTTGCTCTCCTTCAACAACAACATTGAATTCTGAGAAATCAAACTCAGCGCCTTTAGATAATAACTCAGAACCTTGGTCAGCAAACTCTTCAGCGGTTAGCCTTCCTTTTATATAGCCCTTTGTAAACTTATTTATATCTTTTACATTTTTAGCCGGCATGGCATCTTCGATTCCTAAAAAATCAGTATTTATTTCCGTGAAATTTTCTCCAAACAACTCGATGAATCCAGGTACGTTTGCTTGAACGGCTGCATGGTTCTTTCTCACTATACTTTCTCTTAGTGTTCTTTCTTTTCTATTAGCGTTTCTTTCAACAGCAACATCCTCAGATGTATTTACAAAAATCATTTGAGCATCATAACCTTTGTCTTTAAATTCTTGAACTAACTTAGTCATAACCTTTAGCGAGCCGCCCGTGCCATCAACAATTACGCCATTACCATTTCCTTGGTATTTCATCATCTTGCCTTTAGCAATACCTCTAGCTTGATGTTGTAGTTTACCTAATTGAGATAATTGCTCGGATGTTAAGTCGTTCATGCTTTCTGGTAGACCGTGATTCTTCTTCAACCACTCTAAAGATATATCTTGATTAACTATTTTAAAACCATCTCGCGCTAACCCCAATTGATTAACAACGTTAGACTTTCCACTCCCAGCGCCTCCAGCTAAGAATATAACTTTTCTACCAGGTTGAACAACGCCAGTGGGGTTCGGTGTTTTATATCTAACTCCACCTTTTGTTTTTGCTAGAGTATCATCAAAATCCCAAACACTTATACCTCTAGACTTATTGTTGGCTCTAGAAAACACTGTGGCTTTTCTAATCTTTTCAGCCATCGATACTTGTTTGTTGCTAGGCAGGTTTAACTTTTCAACCAACTGGTTTATACCAACTGATTCTGAAACTAGTCTATTAACTAAACCACGCCCCTGTAACTCTCTATTATTAAGATCAACACCGTGGAAGGAGTTTAGGTCTAAACCTTCAACTTTTTCTAAGACTATCATTCTATCTATATTAGCGGTGCTAGTAGAGCCTAATGTTTGGTCTTGGACAAACGAGTTTATTTCAGCTCCTAGAGCTTGAGTGTATTCTGCTATTATGTTGTTATACCTTCTATCAAACTCCTTCAACGCTTTTTGAGTGTTGTTAGGGTTAGATAAAATCTTATTAACAGCTATTAACTGAGCTTGTGCTATTTCGTTTTGAACGTTAGCACTAGGTTTAGCATGTTCCCCTTTGACTCTAAGGTGTGCTGCTATTCTACTTTCAAGCAGATCACTTAAGTAGTCGTCCAAACTTATATCCCCAGTTTCTATTCTTTTTCTATCTTTCTTAACACGCTTCGTCCCCCCTTTCGTGGCTACCATAACAGTAGCCTGCTTGCTAACGTAGTCCATAGCATACTCCTCAGCAATCTTATAATCAGGGTGAGATTCATTTAGCTTTACGTTTTTTAGATTTTTAGTGTTTGTCTCTGTGTTAGAAGCCACACCAACTAGATCTCCTTTTTTATAATTAATAAGAGATTTATTACCTTTGAATGCCGAGTTCTTAGTAGCAATACCTATGTAAGGAGCTTGTGAGCCCTCGTGCCATTGTATACTTTTTATCGTTGTTAACCCTCTCTGAGCTTTAGTGTTACTGGTTGCTGACTCATGGTACCTATTTATACCGGCTTTAGTTTCTACGTCTACACTTTCACTAGCTAGTATTTTTATTATCTCGTCATTTATAAACTTAAGTGCTAATGGGTTGTTTATGTTCAAAGCATTTATCTTATTACTTATCCCCATTTTGTCCATCAAGCTTTTTTTATTTGCAACTGAAGTATTCAAGAACTGTACATCCCTAATTTCTTTAGCTATACCAAACCCTGAGTTTACTACCTTAACAGCGTTTACATCAAACCCAAGATCACTGTTGTCTTCCTGTGAAGATTTTTCTTTAATCTTAGCATCTAACTCGTCATATCTACTTTTCTCTACAAGACCACGATCTGTTTTACCATTCAACCCGAAATATCTTGCCCCAAGAACCTTAACTAGTTTTGGTGGTAAAGCGTCAACTAGCGCAAACATAGCTTTAGTATATTGCTTTCTACCTTCCTCAGTGTTGTTTATATATTGATTGTATAGATTAATAATATCATTAACCTTGTTTAATTTGTTTACATTTTGGTTTACCCAATTATTAAAAGGAGTTTTAAAACCACCCATATCATCTTCCTTAAACCTACCATCAATACCCATGACCTCCATAAGCTTAATAGTACCCTCGTGTATACCAGCATCTCTCACCGCGTTCCTCCACTTTGCAGTGCCCCAAGTAAGCCCTTGTATTAAGGACATATCTCTTAAGCTTTCCCAATCCTGCTCTAACGATCCTTTAGCCATCGCATCTTCAATCAACCTAGTACTCGCGGCGTCTACGTCTTTACCTCGACTAAACATAGTTGTGGGGTTTCTCTTTATAGCCTCAGTTAATTGAGTGCCATAGGTATTAGCGTTTTTCTCCCCAATAGCTTGGAACACCGCATCTAATCCTAATTCGTTAGCTAGCGCATTAACTAAGGATTTATACTGAGTATCTCTACCTTTACCATCAACACCTTTAACGAATAGGTTTTCAAACTGTTTAGGAGTAAAGCTTTCTAACAACCAAAGTCTATTTCCACCTTTCTCATTTGTAACAAAAGAACCTTTTTCTGATGTCTGTGATTCTAACGATTGATTTGTACCCATCCTACCACCGTCTTTTGTTAGTGTAGGAAATCTATTTTTATACTTAACAGCTAGTAAATCTATAAGCTTACTCTTATTGTTCTTTAAAAACTCTTTGAACTTAGTAGAGTTTTGAGTACCAATAATCTTTTTAACCTCGTTTCTTAATTCTTTAACAAAACCTTTTTCTATACGTTTCCTAAATTTCTTTTGTGCTTTTACATCCGCTAATTCGGACATTAGAGTATTAACATCAACCTCTGCTAAAACAGTGTTTAACACCTTCTCATACAGATAAGCTTCTTTTAGTTGGTTTTCTAAATTAGTGATATCAGCCTCTTTACTAGCTTGATTGATCTCGTTTTGTATTTCTTGTGGAGATTTAATTCCTAGTATTTTTCTAACCTTACCAGTTTCAAACTCCGTTCTAACATTATCATTTTTAATAGCACTCACGCTTTCAGCGATAAACTTACCTTGTTCCTCTGTTATATCTCCTTTGTTTACTTTCTCTTCAATTATTTCTAGAGCTTGATCAGCACTGTAGGTGTCTAGAATACTACCCGCGATATCCTCACTTGATATCTTAGAGAAATCAAACTGTCCACCAGTCTCAGAATTTCTAACCATTAGCTCACCAAACGCCTCGAACTGAGGTAAACCTATAACATGCGGTATTCTTTTTGGTAATTCACCAAATATATGTGAAGTTAGTTTTCTTCCTTTAGATGGATCCCAAGTACTTACTATATAAGGAAGCCCATTATTACCCACCTCTATACCAGTAGTTAACACATCTAAAATATCTTCTTTAAATCTGCCATACCCAGGAACACCCTCATAAGTAGACCTCAGTTTACTGCCAGCAAATTTCCTCCAAGTTTGCCCAAGAGAATACCCTATCACTAACTTGTCCCCTCTACTTAGTGAGCTCCAAGCCTCGGCTTGTTCTTCCTCACTCATAAGGTTGAAATTAATTATATTAAAGTTGTCCTCTAAAATAGAATCTAACTCGTTGTTTGACTTGGTAAATAAATCTGTTTTAGATTCAACGTAGTCCTCTGTGAACTCTTCTAGTTCTCTAGACTCGGTGATAGTATCGTCCTCCTCTTTAATAACCTTACCATAGTGACCCTTGGATGTGGCTACCATGCTTTTCACCTGTTCGGTAAACTTATTGTTTAACGCCTGTTGGTTAAACCCTCTCATGAACTGAAGTAACTTTTCAGAAGTATCTAACTTTCCTTCCATTATAACATGCAGTTCCTCTTGTGTTTCTTGTTTCCAAAAATTCACAAAGTAGTCTTTTATTTTTTGGAAAGTGTTTTTAGTGCTTTGCGCTGTTAACGATATCTGCTTAGAGTTAACTACTAAGTCATGGTAATGAGGTAGATACTCTTCAGCATAACGCTCAAAGGGTTCTATTATATCACCATCCTCATTATAGTTAATGTACCCTCTACCTGCTAACTCAGCGTTTAATAAGTTTACATGTGACTTAGGTAGTAAATCTAAGAAACCTTTTATTAGCTTAGCTCCTTTTTTAGTTAGGTGTGTTTCATATTTTATACCGTCTTTCTCTATTACTCTAAGAGGACCGTTGATAACAGCAAATAAAGCAGCATGTAAAAGTTCGTGCGTTGGTGCTGTTAAAGCTTTGTTTTTAAGAGCTTGAGTTGTATTGATAATCAATGCTGGTTCGTACTTACCGGTCTTTTCATTTAATATCGGCATCATAAACGCGTTAGATCTTATTGCGTCTGGATTAGTTATAGCACCAGTAGGATCTACATAGTTATCAGCAATCTGCTCTTGAGTCATAGGTACCGTCATGATACCAGCTTCTCCAGTAACCTCACTTATAGCTTTTATTTTCTCTGTTAAAGAAATCTCATCCACAGCTCTAAGGTCAACGTCTTCAGAACCAAACATAACCATTCCCCCAAAGTCTGGATTATGAGCATAACCTCTAGCTCGTAGTTCTAAAAACTTTTTAACGTTTCTCAAGTTGTTGAGAACGTCTACGTTTTGTTGGTTTGGGTTTTTTAACAACTCTTGCTTTAATTCTTCTGTATAATCTTCTAAAGTTTTCCCTCTATTTTCTTGTTGATGAGTAAACCCTTCTGCTTCAGCAACCTCATTAGTACCCATCACCAGCTCCCCACCTTTATATGTTTGGCTACCAGTTAAACTGTTAACCATATTGCCTATATATTCCGCTTTAGCAGAATCGACTTTGTTACTTATACGTATGTTGGACCTAGATGTCCCATTGCTGAAATAACCATTCTTCTTAGCGTTTTTAAGAGCTTCAATAAACTCGGTAACATTGTTGTATCCCTTTCCATCAAACTCATATAAATGACCTTTGTCTCTAAGTTCATTTCGTTTCTTGGTTAAATCTTTTATCTTCTTTGTTAAATCGGCTTTTTTCTGAGAACCCAGTTCCGCTCCTTTCCATCGAGCTTTTAACGTCATTAATTCTACTTCAGCTCTTTGCTCCTCCAAACTCATAAACTCAGTCTGAACGCTATTAGATACTTTCTTTAATCTTGCCTCGGTGTTTTTTAAATCTTTCTCCAGTTTGTTTTTTGCCTTACTATTTCCTTCTTTTTGTATTTTAGATTCTAGTTGAGCTTTTTGAACTAACAAACTTAACGTCTCTTGTCTCTGGCTGTTACTCATCTGAGAATACTCCTCAAACGGTATGTTAGCTTTAGCAGTAAGGTATTGGTTTACTTGCTCCATAATTTCAGGATAAGAAGATACTGTATTCCCGTCCTTGTCTACGTAATCAAGTTCTCCAGCTTCGTGAGCAGTTAGCATTTCTGAATTAAATTCCTCGTAGTTTTCTATCGCCGCTTGATACATACCAGCGCTAGGACCACCTCTTCTAAAACCTCTAGTTCTAATGAATCCAGCCGTTAATACTGCTAATGGTGTTAGCGTGTTTAAAATCTTATAGTCATCACCCGTTGGTATATGGAAGTCCGTATTCTTATTGTGGTTGTAGTAACCATTCCATGCGCCATTAGATAGTTCCTGTAGGTTCTCCTCGATAAACTCCCTAGGTAGCATCTTAAGATTCTGACCAAATATATTCATCATCCTATAAGCATTATTCTTAAAGCCCTTAACCTTTGTGCTCCAAAGTCTCATGTCTCCATATTTCTTTGAAGATTTAAACTTTGCCATTTTCCCTCCCTTTAAAAGTCTAATGTCTGGGTTGATCATCTCAATAGCAGACTCTACAACCGTTTTGTTAAAAGCAGAGTTTAATGCGTCCTCATATGTAAAATCCTCGTCAACCTGCAGTATACTCTGTTTAATGTTTTTAGGTAATATAATCATTGTACTACCAGTGAACTGGTTACCTCTAACTACTAAATCAGCTTTTTTGGAAATCTTATTTAATCTCCTACTTATAGGAGATAGTTTGTTTGCAAATGCGGTAGACGATTTACTTATGTTTAATGTTTTAGCAGCCCAATTAAGACCTTGTTTTCCTAATGCAAAACCCCCTGTTTTTACCGCTCCAAGCGCGCCACCTGTTTGTGTCATTAAATACATGTCTAAAACTATAGGTGCTACGTTCGAAGGTACAGCACTCCAGTTTAAGTCACCGGTATTAGGATCTATCATATTACCATCTGCAACAGAGTTCCAAGTCATTTGCTCTGCAACGTTGGCGTATTTACTCATTACCTGCGCTTTATCTTTAGCATCAGTATCTGTTACAAGCTCTGGTATATAAGCTTCCATTAAACCAGCTATACCAGTTATGCCGTTAGCAAAGGTGCTCCACAGCCCCTCCCCAATACTGGCCATTTGCCACCCAAAATGTCCTTGCTCTAGCTTTAACAGTCTCTCCCGCTCATCCAACCTTTCCGCACGTTCGTTACGCGCTACCACATTTAAGTTGTTGGTGCTATTAGGATCTAGCAGCTTACCAAGTGATTTAGTAAGAGCAGCGTTCTTTTTTGCAAGATCTCCATAGCCCTCAAAAAGAACTACGTTAGCTGGGTTATTAGCAATACTATTGTAGCTATCAACGTTAAAGTTTATGACATCAGACATGCTATTTATTTTCGTGCCTAACGCATTTAACTTGTCT
>Ga0209337_1001865_pt1 | contig 15650 bp, 5 predicted proteins | sample LinPmetageLP53_FD_184044 | JGI IMG/M metagenome (GOLD analysis project Ga0209337, IMG submission 184044) | Marine viral communities from the Pacific Ocean - LP-53 (SPAdes) (version 2) | ecosystem: Environmental > Aquatic > Marine > Oceanic | place: Pacific Ocean | collected 2010-02-08
GCCGCCGCCTTGGGCTAAGCATTACCAGATCATGTATGCTAAGAACTCTTCTGTGGCTGACTTCTTGTTTTACTCTACAGGTACTGCGTTTGTTCCCCCATCTCTAGAAGAATCTGAAGATGGTGTGATATATGTGTCTTTAAACTACCTTCAGGAAAATATAGATGTTTCTTATGCTGAGGTTTTTGGTGGAATTGCTAAGGATGGGACTAGAAACTTCTATAAGTTTAAAGAAGGTGACAGACTAAGGATTCACAGCTATTCTCTTGATCCAGCTTTTCCAGATAACAAAATTTATCCAAAAGATATTGAGTTTGATATTGTTGGTTCGGAGCTTCTAACTAACAACCCTGAAGAAAACCCTTTAGTTAACGATGATAATATCGGTCCAAACGCAACTGTACATCCGGCATATCAGGGAATGTTTATTAAGCTAAAAGATAACCCTAGTGAACTTGCTGAGGGTTTTAACTTTGAGTCTGTATCTACAAGTCAAATAAATGAAGCTAACCTAAATGAGAAGTACCAGAGTAACGCTGGACCTTTTGGTAACAAGTGGAGAAGTCACTGTGTTGTAGAAATATTCTCTCCAACTGTAAAAAGAGACGCTGAAGAAAGAGTTTTTTATGAAACGTCTAAAGTTTACAACATACTTGAACAAGGGGGCGATCAGTTGTTTCATGAAACAGATAATCAAAGTGTATTTTTTCCAGAGATTACTTTAAAGGACGGGGATGTGTACTTTAGAAGAATGGCTGTAAACTACAACAAAGAAGAGCCACTACATCCGTCAATGAACTTTCATACTGGTCCTTACGGATTAATTGATGAGCTTGTTTTCAACAACAAGTCTACTCCAAACTTTAAGTCTACATTCTTAGAGTCTCAGACGTTTACAGATATGTTTAGCGGAGCTGATGTGTATTCTATTGGTAAGATTAAAGCAATAGCCCCAAATGCTAAAGAGATTCGAAGAGATGCTTCTATTAAGTACTCTGACAAGAATAGCCAATCAAGTTCTTTGTTAAGATTTACATCTTTTAATGATTCTAAGTTTCCGTTTAAAGATATGCCTAATGAGAATGGGAGCATACAGTCTTTGACTGATTATGATGATTCTATTTTTTGTATACAAGAAGACAAGTGTAGTTCAATTCCTGTAGAGAGAAATATTCTTGCTGATGTTGACGGATCTCAAAACTTAATAGGTAGTGTTGAAGTTCTAGGTACAGAAAGATTCTATGCTGGTAACTACGGCACAGATCATCAGGAGTCTGTTGTTCTTGCTGATAATAGCATCTACTTTGCTTCTGAAACAAACTATGAAGTATACAGATTTAATCCGTCAAACGGATTAGTGGTACTTTCAGATAAAGGCATGAGGTCTTTCTTTAAAGATTTGTTTAGAGATGTAAGAGCAAGCGTTGACAATAAAGCTAATTTTATGAAAGTTGTTGGTGGGTATGATCCTGAAAGCGGAGAGTATCTATTAACTGTTTACAGTGTGCCTTTGTTACAAACTAGAGAAGACATGGGTGCAGACACTACAGGTGGAGGCGTAGGTATAGGAGATCAAGATGAAGATGAAGGTCCGGACTTAGGAGAAGAAGAACAAGAAGAACAAGGTGGAGCATAGACAATAAAAACTAAAGAGATGATTGAGTATGATGAAGCAAACACTATTGGCAAAGTAGATGGTGTTCCTGTATTTAAAACAATTCCTATTGCTCTTGAGTATGGAGAGAGAGCCGGAATGTCAGGCTATCACACTCATACAATAAATGGCATTGTAGGTTATATGGCTGGAGAGAGTCATGATGAAGCAACAGCAGATCAAGAAAGAGAAAATCAAAACGAAACACCTACATTGGATAACTTAATATCAAGAGGATACTAGCATGGAAGCAACAACAGTAGCATTTAACACAAAGACTGGAGACTGGAGCACTAGATATTCTTTCTTGTCTAACTGCTATGGTTTTTTAAACAAACTGTTTTTTTCTAGCAATGAAACAGACTCTACACAAGTTACTTGGTTACACAACAGTGACAAAGCACCAAGAACACAGTATTATGCTAAGACTTATGGCAGCGGTATATCTGTTACATTTAATGATAATGTATCTACCAATAAGATATACAAATCTTTTTCTCTTGAAGGAACTAGCAATATAATTGGTGAGAATTACTTTGTAGTAAATACTGACAATTCTCCAGACAAAAGATATAGTCTTGGAAAGTTAAAAGATAAAGGCGGGGTGCTGTACGGTCACATAGGACAGGCTCAAAACATGATGGCTGGAGGCAACTTAGAGCTTGTTGGATTAATAGACGTTGCTCTTGTTGGTGCTTCAGATGGTCTTATAGGTCTTACTATAACCACTACAGAAAACGATTTGCTGCCTTCTTCTGCTAATTCATTATACATATTAGGAGAACCTCAAGATGATGGGAGTATTGTATTTACTTCTTTGTTTGGAGCTCTTGAAGAAGAATCTACTATAGACTCAAGCTTTACTCAATTTACGCCAAACGATTTTGCCTCTGTGGGGTCTAATCCGGACAACCTTGAGCTTGCCGTTAGCGTATTTAATGGTCAACCATTTAAAACAATAGCCTTTAATACAAGTCAGGGTGTTCCAGAAAACCCTAGTGGAAAGCTTTTGTTTGAAGTAAACCCATCTAATATATTTGGTGATGAGCCAAGAGGTCAGTATGCTGAGGCAATTATATCTCTAGGATCACAGCCTTATGAGCTCTATTCTTTAAACGTAGACTACGAACCAACTAACCTAGACCATAGTGGTCAATAATTAATATATTTGCAGTTATGGCGGGATTAACACAACTAATAGGAGGACTTGGCAAGATTGCTGGGGGGTATCAAAGAAAACAATTTGCTAAAGGCGAAGAGCAAGCAGGGAAAAGAGGCTACAAAAAGCAAATGAGAGCCTTCAGAAGAGGTCAGTTTGATAAAAAGATTTCAGCTGAAAAGAAAAAAGAACTTGATTTAGCTACTCGGCTAGGCGCAGAATCTCTTAAAAATGTTCAAGAAACTGGAAAAACTGCTCAAGAACAGCTAATAGCTAATATTGGAAGAGGAGCAGACACTAGAGCCTTTGGAGCAATGGCTCAACAGCAACAAGGTATCACAGCTGCTAATCGTGAAGCAGAAAAACAAGCAGCTCTAGATATTTCAAAAGCTCAAGGCGATTTTGCAGACTATGCTTCTGGTGTTCAAGCTGATAATGAGGGTACACAACAAGGGCTTGAAGCTATGCAATTAGCAAGAGACGCTACTCAAATGGATGCTGGTAAGCTACTTGGGCAAAAAGCTAGACAAGAAATGATTTCAGGAGGAACAGAGGCTGCTGCTGGTGGAGCCTCAATGATGATGGCAGAGAAGGGAGGAAGATTAAAAACATTATTGTCTATGGTTAGAGGCGATAAAGGCATGAAAGTAGGTAGAGACATGAGCGACCCTAGAGTTTCAGCGAGAGTAGAAGACCTTGAGGAGATGAAAGAAGGGAGAAAAAGAAGACGAGAAGACAAAAAATTTTATAAAGAAGGTGACGTCTCTCGGAAAGCAAGAAGATTTTTTTCTCAACAAAACGTACTTGAAGAACGAGCAGAAAGAAAAGCTCGTAATGAAAAAAGAAAAGAAGAATCGGATAGAAAAAACAAAGAGCTTGGGGAGAAATATAACAAACAAGACAAGAAAGAGAAAGACGAAGACACTTCAGAAAACACTTCAGCAGATACTAAAAAAGATGAGGATGACATCACAAAGATGCTCGCTCTTTATCAGAACCCTACAAGTAAGTTTGCAGAAAGAATGTCTAGGAATTCTGTTTTTGGAGGTGAGTCAGCAGAAAAAGGAGGGTACGTAGGCAAGGAAGGTGGCGTAACTGAAGGTGAGTTTTCTCATGAAGAGAACCCTATTGACATGGTAAATGAAGAAGGTGATAAAGTAGGGGAGGTTACTGGTGGTGAGTACGTTTTAAATGACGACCAGTCAGCTACAATAAAAGACTTAGTAGAAAGCAACAAGCCTAAGCAGCTTATAAATTTTATGAGAGACCTACTCTCTCAACCACAGTTTAAGTAAAATGGCAGAAAATCTTTTTGGAAGAGTACCGCTTGGAGGACAGGATCCGGGAGAACTAACGTTTAATTTTGATCCGTTATTCAAAGAAAGACAGGCAGACGTTGCTGACAGGCAAGTGGCTGTGTCTGAAAAAACCTTAGAATTAAATGAAGAAAAGTTTAATCGTGAAAAGCTTGTAGAAGATAGAACACTTAAACTTGCAGCGTTAAAGCAGGTTGCTGGTTTTGATGTTAGTAATCTTCCTAATCATCTTGCTGTAAGCATGAAGTTTCAGCTTGATGAGTTTGAAAGAAAATTTAAAGCAGGTGAATATACTCCAGAGGGATTGCAAACAGAAGCTTATCGCTTAGGTAGTGTTTTTCAATTTTATGGTGGTCATTACGAAGAATCAAAAGGATATATTGAAGAAGCTCTTACTAATAATGCAGTTTTAACTCAAGCCAACTTAAACGTAGGTGCTGGCAAGCAAGTAGTGATAGGGGAGTCAATAGTTGAGATGAATAATAAAGCTGGCTTATTCTGGGAGGAAGGCACTTACGACCTTGAAGACAATACGGGTGTTTTTAAAGTGTTGAATTCTGATCCTAATTATCAAGGTGAGCCAACTTTTACAGAACTAAGAATGACTCTTGATGAGGCTTTTGACAAAGTAGCAAGTGGTCAGCTTAAAATACCTACTATAAGTTCAACTGGACCATATACAACAACAACAATAGATGTTCCGATGATAGGTCTTGTAGATGTTGCTAAAAGTGCAGAGATTCTTAGTTACATTCAAAGTAAAACCAAAGATAAAAAGTTTGAAAAAGAAAATGCTGAGGAAGCTTTTGACAACTATTCTAGACCTGATGGCTCTAAAGCAACTAAAAGTATTAGAGGAGCTATAAGAACACATCTTGAAGGTCCGGGATACGGAATTTCTTTTACAGAAGAAGAAGCAATTGCTTTTGATAATGGCGACATGGATGCTATTGCAAAAATGAAACAGTTTACAAATGCAGACGGAACTAATATCGACACGTATAACAAGCTTATGGAGCGTGTTAGAGAAGACTTTGTTGAGATGGCTAGGTATGAATCTGAAGAAAAGGCTAAAGCTAGCGACATAACTGATTACCAAAGAAAAGCAGCAGCCGAAAAAGCAAAGTTAAAAGCAGATCAAGACAGATTCAAATTTTCTATTCAATCGAATTGGAAAGTACAGCCTCAACCTAATCAACAGCTGACAACGTCTGATCTTGTAAATGTTTTACAGTCAGTTAGTATTCCTGTTGACACAGACGAACCACTAAAGGTATCAGTTGCAAGCCAACAAGGAGAGATATCAATAACTGGTCTTACCATAACTCCGGACAGAAAGGTTTATATTTCAGGAACAAGAGACACAGGTGTTGTAGGCTCACCTCCTTCTTCTTTGGATAATAAATTAATACCGTCAGCTGAAGTAGCAACGATATTTAATGCAATTAACCAAGCTTATAGTTTAGAAGGCGACGACAGAATGTCAATAGACAATGTTCTTGAAAAAGCAGCAAACCGAGAGTACGAGCAAGGTCCAAGTACAAATGCAGGATCATCAGCACCTTAATTAACAAAAGTAGAATATGGACGAAAAATATTTACAGCAACTTTGGGAATGGACAACATCTCAAGATCCAACTTTTGATACTAGATACACGTTTGACTCTTGGAAGCAGAAGCTGAATAATGATGAAAATTATCGTCAACAGTTTCACTCTTGGGTTTCAGAAACTGATGAAACTTTTGCTCAAAGAAGACCGTTTGATTCATGGTCTAATAAAGTAAAAAAAAAAGATTCTCCTCAAGACTTCCCATCTTCGGATGCAGAAGAACAGACTCCGGAAGAGCCTTCTTTATCAAGATTAGATCCTTTAGCATCGGAGCCTTTTACTCAAGAGAAGAAAAACTTTTACGCTGATTATCAATCTCGTTTAAAGAACGCTGATAAAGAAGCTAGTGATCGTAGAAACTTTGGCTGGGATACAGAGTCAAGTGACGCTCTCACTGGTAGTATATCCGGACTAACAGGCTCCCATGTTCCAATAGCTGATCCCGTTGCGAAAAGCTTAAAGGAGATGCAAGGGGCTGACTTTACAAATCCTGAAGATAAATACTTCAAAACTCTTACAGACGACAATAGAACCTTTCCTTTAGTAGATTCAGAATATGGAGGAGAGGAGTTCGTAAGCATAGTAAATCCTAATACTTATCAAGATTTAGGCATGGTTGATGGTCTTAGAGATTATAATGCTCCAAACTATACAGCTTATAGTTTTGGGGAGTATTCAAACGATGTCCAAAAAACAATATATAACACCTCTAGTCTTAGAGAGGATGTTATGAAGAAGATCCAAGAAGACGTTATTGGTGATGAGGCATTTAAAAAATCTGTTGCTGAAGACAATGAACTTCTTGAAGAGTACAAAGGAAAGTTTAGTGCTCTACCAAGAGAGATGTTTGAAAAATCAAACAGCGAAATAAAAGAGTACTTATCTAGGTTTGATCTTGAGCTTGATGATCTGATGTTTGACACAGAGCAAGAAAGTGAAGACTTTAGAAAAGGAGTTAGCCAGATGCTTGAAGGCAGTGTATATGGTGGTCAAAAGGGTAGTGTTTGGAGTACAGAAATATCAGAAAAGCAACAAAATCTTGTTAGTTTAATTAACAGACTAGCTACTGAAGATGCTGCTAAAGTTGCTCCTGAAGTTCAAGAGTTTTTAGAGAAGTATGCTGACGATAATACAGCAAGCATGGAGCTCTTCTCTGCTGGTGTTAGTCGAGGACGTTTAAGGGATAAGCAAGATTTAAAGTGGGTTGGAGACAAGTTAGTAAAGGCAACTGTTATGGGAACTCAGGATCTTCCTATATGGGAAGATACTATAGTTGATGATGCACTTGAATATCTTAATGAAGCAGTAACTATTAGTGATGTGTTTGAAGACCCAAGACTAGCGGGAAAGATTAATAGAGGGAGTTATAGTTACTCATTAGGAGATCAAAAAAGCTATCAAATAACCGATCAGTTTGTAGAGGATAAAGCTAAATCATTCTTTAACATCAAGTTCAATCAGCTATACAAAGAAGGGGGAGAAGCAGCTCTTAAGGATTTTGTTTCTGGCAATATTCCTGAAGAATTAAAAGATAACAAAGAAGCAGTTAATGCTATTGATGATATTCTTTTTAACTCTATGGGGCTGACTCTAAATATTGGTGAAGATAAAATATATAATGATAAGCCAGTCCACGTTCAGCTAAAGCAAGCATTCAGTAGAGGGTTAAACAGGACATTTGTGAATCCTGTGCACAATGTTTTAATGGCAGTTTCTGGTGTTGATAAGCAAGCAAGAGCTGAGACTTTAAATGAGAAAGAAATAAAAGCATTAGAAGGAACAACAGTAATAGATAAAAGCATAAAAGATTCTTTTAAGGCAGGTGATTACAGAATGGCTTTTAATCAGCAAGGAGTTGGTGTAGCAGAGAACGCACCTCAACTGGGTCTTGCTTTGCTTAGCAGAGGAAGAGGTAAGGCAGTAAGAGCAGGTCTTATGGGTAAGGCTGGGCGTATAGCTACTCAAGCTACCGGTCCGGGAATACTAGGGTACTCTTCATACGTAAGCGCATCAACTATGGCGTATACAGATCCTCGATTTGCTCACCTTAGCGATGGTCAGAAAAACGGATATGCTATGAGGACTGGGTTTAGAGATGGTGCTGCTCAGTATCTTATGGGGGCAGCTATAAACCGAACAGGAGTTCCAAAAACGTGGAATGCCAGAACACAGAAGTTAATGACACGAGGCTTTGATCAAAGTCGTTTTCAGTTTGTTAGAGACTGGACTATTGGAGCCGGAATGAGAGTGGGTCTTGCAACAACTACAGACGCAATATCGGAAGCAACTATAGAAAATCTTAACTACTTAGACGAGGTAAGCACAACTGGCAAAGAGTTTTCAGAAGAGGAAATGTACAGGAGAATGGAGATGGCTTTTGCTTCTGGCGGGCTTATGACTGGTACAGGTGCTACATTTAGAGCTTTTAGAAGTAACTCATTAAATTCTGCTAATTACGCATCAGAGAGAGCTTTCTTTTATGAGAAAGCCCTTCAAACAGAAGAGATTTCAAACATTGACAAGCAGCTTAAGAAACAAGAGAAAGATAAAAAACTGTCTTCTCAAGAAGAAGCTGAGCTAAGAAAAAGAAAAGAAGACTTAGTAAGCCAGAGAGGTGCAGAGTTTGACCTAATAGTGAATGATAGAAAGTTGTTTTTTGAAATGATGAAGCAAAGATTCCCTGAGCAATCAGCTCGACTGGATCAGCTTAACATGGAGATCAATGACTATCTAGCAAAGTCGGCAAGTCCAGACTTAACAAATGATTCTAAGAAAGCATACAAGCAGCAGATTAACTCTAGACTAAAAGAGATACAGAAGATTAAAAAGCTTTATAGCAATGAATCTTTAGATCTAACATTTAAAGAGTCAGGTCAATCTTTTAGAGATCAGCTATTAGATGTAATTGACAGAAAAAATGAGAACCTTGAAATTGACAAGAATACATTAGAAGCACAGAAATTACACATAGAGGATCTTAATAAACGTGATGCTGACTCTTTTGAAGAAGAGGAATCATTAAACCGTCATAAAGAAACAGCAAGAAAACTTGAAGAAAGAATTAGCAATGAACAAGCAGCTCTTAAAGAACTACAAACAGCTGCGGGTGATTTAGAAATAGCTCTGAATTCTAAAAACATTAAAGGTCAGATAGCGGATATTCAGAAGAACTTAAGCGATTCAAGAAAGGTTCTTGAACAGTACGTGGGTGCTGAATTCTTAAATGAAATAATTAAATCTACTCCAGATACAGACCTAGATGCTGACACCGAAGCAGAAACAGCTCAAGAAGAAGATCCGACAAATTTCTCTGATATAGTCGAAGACAAAGACCCTCCTAAAGAACAAAAAATTGTTACTCCTGAAGCTGAAGATGGTGAGGTTGTTATTATAGAGAAAGGAGGAAAGGTCACTGATCAACAGGTTCCAAATCTTGATAGCCGAAGAGCTGAGTTTTCTAACATAATGTTTAGAATGGCTGAAACTTTTGGCGTTAAGAAGATGGTTGTCCTCAGTAAAAAAGCAATGACAGCTTTAAGTGGGGAAGGAAAGGTTGGTTTTGTTAAAGATGATGTCATATATATCTCTCCAGAATCAGCTGATGCAGTTAATAATACAGAGCAAAAGTATGCTGATGCTCAAGGCATAAGTGTAACATCTAAAAGTTTTGAGCAGCATTTGCTTGAAGAGGTAATGCATCCAGCCATTACAAATAAATGGAAGTCCCTAGACAGATCAAAACAACTGAGTTTGTTAAACGAGTCTATGGGTCTGATTAATAATCCTGAGCTTAATAGCCTTATTACAAGGGCAGTAGCTAAGGCAAGTCAATACGCTGAAGATAATGGTACTAGTAATGCGCTTGTTTACGACAACAAGACAAATACATTTTCTATTTCAGAAAATTACAGCGACAAAAGTTTTGATGAAGTAATGTCTCTACTTACTGAGGAGGTTGCTTTTGAGCCGTTGCTTGCATACGCAGAGGCTATAGCAAACAATGATAAAGCGGCTCTAGCTAAATTTACTCCTTCTATTAAGCAGCAGCTTAAGCAATTTCTTAAAAATCTTTTTGCTTCATTAGGATTTAAAAAGGGGGAGTTTGAAATTGATCTTGATAGTGATAAAGGGTTTGCTGACATGATGTTTGCATTTACTCAAGCTAGAAAAGGAAATGCTGCTGCATTTAAGCAACAAAAAGTTCAGACAGCAGTAAGGGAGTCAAATCAAATATCTCCATACGCTCTTCCAGAGGAAGGATCGTTTACGGTTAAGTTTAATAAGGACATAGAAAAGTGGCATAAAAGCGGAGGAAAAAAAGCTATCGGAAGCTTCCCTACAGAGCAAACATTTAACGGAAAGTGGCACTTTATTAATTGGTGGAAGAAGGTATCTAATTCTGGAAAGAACAACAAGGTATTTGACTTTACATTTGAAGGCAAGCCAATTGACATAGCTTCTTTACAAAGATCAGATAGAAGGGAGTCAAGTCAGATAAACCTTAAAGGGTATACTCCTAAAGTAATGGCTATCAGACAGTCTATATATGCTGCTGAAGAGGCTGGGATTATTTCACCGGTCATAAGAAAGAAGCTGATTAGCAAAACATACATGGCTGAGAACATGGCTGCTAAATCAGTTTTAGACACGCCAGATAACTCAACACCTTCCGCTAAGCATTTTGCTATGCTGGATGATATTGAAGCAAAAACTCAACAGTTTCTAGAAAGAGAGTCTGAGTTTAAAAACATACCTCTAACGAACAGCAGAAGTTCCACAAAGATAGTGGAAAGCATTCTTAATAGCTACACTCTTGAGGAGAAAGGCTATAATCTAAAGGATGGGATGAAGAAATTTGAAGAATCTATGGGGGAATTTTTGTGTAAAGATGGGAGTAAATCCTGTTACGCAAGTAGTTCTACAACTAGAGCCCAGTATCTGTCTATGGTTACTCAGCAGTTTCTTCAAGAAAAAGCTTTAGAAAAAGGGTCAATCTACAACGATTTAAGCTTAAAAGAAAAGGCTGTTGTTGCAGGAGAGGTATACGGAAAAGTGGCAAAATTTAAAATTATTAATCAGGAATATCTTGATGAATATTTTGGAGGGTCAAACCCAGCAGACTTCTACGAAAACACAAAAGGGTATGTAGACAGGTTCGCTACTAGCATGATAATGACTGGTCAAATTGGTAAAGACTCAGAAGCTCTTAGAGAAACAACAAACACAATAATGTCGTTAATATTAGCAGCTACCTCTCAAGTTAACTCTGCTGACAAAAACGTATTAGGAGCTAGTCAGATTGTTTTTGCTTTAATGAACAGAATTGATTTTAGAAGTAGATACAGAACAAGAGAAGAAGTTCAAGATGGGGAGGTTGTAGAAATAAAGGAGTTGGTTACTGAATTAGTTCCATCAGAGTTGATTGAAAAAATTCGAAAAGCAGGTGCTTCTGAAGAAGGTTTTGATTATGTAAACGCATTACCAAAGGAGCAGGTTGCAAATAACCTTGAAAAATTAAACAGATTATTTAATGGAGAGACTGTTAAAGGATATAAGCTCCCGCCTAACGCAATAAAGGCACAGAAAGGTGGGGGGTTAATTATAGATAATTCTGTATTTGATTTATTAAACACATTTTATACAGAAGGGAACACTATTGGTAAGTCTGACAATGGGGCTTATGTTGCTCAAGAAATATTGGGAGATAAGATTGGTGCTTTCTCTTTAAACTTACACCACAAAGGTAACGATCAAGTTATCACAATAGACTCTCATGTTAATAAGCTTGCAGGTAGATTTTTAGGTGAGTACACTCCTTACTATACGAAAGCAGAGGAATTCTTTGAACAAAGAAAATTAGGTGGTGATAGATACAAAAATGTTATGGAGGTTTTTGACATTACTGGTCAAAATCCAGACACTACATCTCCAGAGGAAGCTCTTGAGGCTTTAGCAAACAAAGCTAAAGACACAGAACGAGGCTCAAAAGAAAAAAACCTTTTAAAGAATATAGTTAATCACCAGCCATCTGTTCCTGACATTGGCAGCGAGAGAAGAGAAGCAATAGAAACTTTTGTAAACACTTTTGCTGCTGAAATTGGACGAACCCCAGCAGATGCTATGCAGGTTATATTTGCTGATGATCAAGTTTACAACAACGGAAAAAGTATTAATGGTCAAATAGGAGAGTATACAAACTTTGCTACAGAGCTTGAAAAAGTTATAGAAAACCAAGGATTTCGTGGAGAAATAGGTACGGTCCAAGCAAGTAAGCTTCAAGACCCTTTAGATATAATAACAGCAAAAAATGCTAGTGGAAATTATTCTTCAAGTATTGAGGGTGGTTTATCTAAGAGTGTAACTCTAGATCAAGAGGCTCAAATTGAATCTGAGTCTTATGGGTTGAGAGCTGGCAACTACAAGCAACAAAATGTAGCTGACAATAAGCTTGAAGCAATAGAGTCACATCTTTACGTCGAAAGAAAGGCTCCTAAAACTGGAATGGCAACTGCTGTGCGAAACGCAAACATGGGTGTTAACTCAGATGTAATAGACAGATTCCTAGACTTTGGATCTTATGATGGCTATTTAGTTAATGTTCAAGGTGAGACTACACCTGTTGATGTTTCTGAAGCAAGCTTTGATGGAGTAAAAGTATCTTTAAATCCATTCAGAGCTAATGCGTTTACTGATATTGAAGGTAGACCTATTAAGTCTGTTGAGGATCTTACTTTGTTTGAAGGAGTGGGATATGCTAGGGGTGTTATTGAATATTTTGATCATAAAGATCCATCTTTGATTAGTGATAAGCAAAAAACTACTTCAAGTGTTAATCAAGATCAAAATTACATGGACAAATTGTCGGCAACCATTAAGGCTGTTGGTAAAACAAATGGTTACACGATAAGAAACTCTTCTCAAATTGCTTTAGGTATGTCTAACGATCAGCAAAGCAAGCTGATGAACAGCACAGAAGCAAGCAACAATCTTGAGCTTTTAACAAGACAAAGTTCTCAGCTTAGAATGAGACAGTTTGCTAAGAGAATGAAAGATAATGTTGCTGGGGTTACAAGGCGAAAGATTATTGATGATCCTGAAAATTGGATAGCACCTCAGAAGTTAAAAGAAATTAAAAAAGACCTTACCAACTATACAGATGAGGAGCTTACCTATTTACTTCAAGATGAAAAGCTTAGAAATGTTGCAAAATCTCAAGATAGCTTCGGTGTTCTTGCTGGTGCTGAATTAATTAACAGAGCTCTTGAAAAAGGAGAAGACTCTTCTATTCCAGATCTAGTTAAAGATTTAGCTGGAATAGGAACTTCAGCCGGAAGAATCCTTCGTCAGTTTGCTGAAATGAAAAAGGGAACAGCAGAAGGAATGTATCGAATCTTTAAAGCGCAGGTAGAATCTAAAGGAAATGTTTTATCTGAAGATACAGACGCAAAACTTAATAGCATTCTTAAGCAATTGTTTGCAGCTCAAAAAAACTACGATGAGATTACAAGTAGAGCTGTAGAGACTGGTCAAGAAGAAGAAGGTGTTAAAAAAGCTTATCAGGTTTTACAAAAAATAAAAATGGATCTATCTACTCTTTCTAACTCAACTATTGAGAAAGGGCTTGGAGACATATTTACTATGATGGTTCAAGGAAACCTGTTTACTCCTTTGACTCACGCTAGGAATCTTGGAGGAAATACAATTAATGTTCTTGCGTTTCAAGTTTACGATCCGCTATCTATACCTATAGAGAAGCTTATTAACGCAGTAGGTATACCTTCAAAGAACCCAAGATCATTTACTATGAATGCCTATTTGCAGGCGTTAGGAAAAATGTTAACGGCTTTTCCAAAGTCAACACGAGATCAAATCAAAGGAGTTGATCCAGATGTTGAGTCAGAGTGGACAACAGAAAGAGGATTATATCCGCTTAGATCTCTTATAACGCTGTTAGCAAATAGACAAGACTTACCATTAAACAGCAAGGGTAGAAAATCTCTTACTCAGCAAGTAAAGTTAGCTATTCAATCTTTACCTACAAGTGTTACAGCTGATATAAACTTCAGAGCTCTTACTGTAGGTGATGTTCCTTTTAGAGCTTTCGGTGAGACTGCACTACTTCATCAAATTGCAAAGAAAAGAGGACTGAAGGGGGATGCTAAGAAAATGTTTTTAAAATACCCTCCAAAGGATGTTGTTGAAGAAACGCAAAGACAAGGAGCTATGCTTACATTCCAAAAGCAAACAGCAGCAAGTAAGTTTGCTATGCAGTTTGTAAACTCAGTAATAAAAGATGGGGGTGGTTTCTTAAATAATGCTTTCTCTTGGGCTGGAGTCGGTAAAGGAAAAGCTTTAGACGGGGAGCAGTTTGCTAAGTTTGTTATGAGAGCTACTATTCTTCCTTTTGTTGCTACACCAGCAAACATATACGAAGAGACTCTAACATTTTTAATACCAGCTGTGGCTGCCGGCAGAGCAGCTAAAGCTTTAGCAAACGGAGATCCTAAAGAGGCTTCACATAACCTTGCAAAGATGCTTATTGGTATGGGTCTTGTCAGAACAGCGGTGTTCCTTATTAAAGAAGGGTTGTTCTCTGGACCAGTAGGATATAGAAATGAGGAGGATGAAAAGAAAAGAAACCTAATGAGAATGACTAGAGGGATGAACACTATTAATGTTAGTGCTGTAGACAGATACAGAAGAGGTGAGGATCATTCTTATAGACCGGGAGACACAATGAGAAGAGTCGAATCTCTAGGGATACTTGGAACAGCTTTGACTGGAGTGGCTATGACTGCAAAGGAAGAAGAGTTAAAAAACAGAACCCTTGATTTATCAGAAGGCTCAGAGGTTTTTAAACTGTTTACGGGAGCAGATGCAGCTGGTGTTACAACAGCAATGCTAAAGCAAACTTTTTTACAAGGAACTGACGGCATTTTAAAGGTTCTTGCTACAGAAGATGCAGATTCTCAAAACAAAAACCTAGCTAAGTTTTTATCAAATCAAGCTAGAGCTGCTGGTTCTGCCATAGCTCCTAATGTGTTAAGCACAATAACAAGATATGACAACCCTGTAAAACCAGACAGACCTTTTGATCCAGATCTAGGCTGGGAAGAACAAACTTTAGATCGCCTTGACTTTGCGATAAAAGAAAGAATGTTTGACACAGAATCTCTACCTGTTGCAATAGACTGGAGAGGTAAAGAAATAAAGTCAACACCTGAAGGTGCTGACCCCCTCTCATACCACTTCCTAGATGTAACTAAGGCTTTTAAAGGAACAGCAGACCCTGTAGCTAATGAAGCTCTTAAGCTTTATAGAGAGACCGGTAAGCTAGTTGATGTTATTGGATATAACAACATTGCTAAAAATAGAAAGCAAAGAATACCATCAAAACCAAGAAGAGGTCTTGATGCACTCGCCTTAAATAATTACAAAGAAGAAAGAAAAAAACAAGGCTTGGGTGATTTAACATTCTTTGATGACCCTGAGTTTACAAAGTCTGTTCGATGGAGTCAAGAGCAAAGACTTAACATCATGAAAGATCTTTACACTGAAAGGTATAATACAGTAGCTGAGTACATGACTTCTGAGGAATACAAAAAACAAAATACACTTGAAAAGATTGAATCTATTGATAAGATGAATCAATCATTTAATAGTGCCATAGAAGTTGATGGAGAACAATTAAGATCTTACAGTAAAAAAGTATTAAACGCTATACAAGAAATATACGATCAACAACAAGAAACTTATGTCGAATTCTAAAATTAAAGATACCAAAGTAGGTAAGTGGCTGAAAGAAAAAGCCCCTAAAGTCCTAAATATAGTTGGCGACCTGCTACCAGATCAAGGCTATCTAGGTGTAGTCAAGAACCTAATAAGCAGTGATCCGGATGTAACACCAGAGC
>Ga0209337_1001866_pt1 | contig 15648 bp, 19 predicted proteins | sample LinPmetageLP53_FD_184044 | JGI IMG/M metagenome (GOLD analysis project Ga0209337, IMG submission 184044) | Marine viral communities from the Pacific Ocean - LP-53 (SPAdes) (version 2) | ecosystem: Environmental > Aquatic > Marine > Oceanic | place: Pacific Ocean | collected 2010-02-08
CAGATTATTTAGCCTATAATCAACAAGACAGAGATATAACTGAACTTATGTATGGTGATGAAAATAATACACAAACGAATCAAGGTCTTCCTAATTTTGGATATACTGAACAAGGTGAATTAGACCCTAACGTAAGCCCAATGGCTCGTATGTTGGGTATGCAAAGAGGAGTTCAACCTACGGATTATTCTTTTTATAATCCAGTAAGGAGACAAGAACAACAACAACTACCTGATAGTTTAATGTCCCCTAGTTCTTTTGGTCAAGCTCCAATAGATGCTTCTTATGCCACAGACACAAATCGTTTCTTAGAAAGTCTAACAGGGGTGGACACAACTATGGGTAACCCAGCTGGAGCACCTCCTGAGGGAATGAGAGATGGCGGAGCTCTTAAAAACAATAGTCTTAACCAAGGTATTGGTCAGTTACCTGAAAGACAACAAAATGATATGTTAACACAACTTTACCAAACAGGTTTTAAACCAAGGAGATAGTATGAACGGAAATAGAAATAGAATGCCAGTTAGAGGTTATCAAATGGGTGGTGCTCCAGGAATGGAACAACTAGATAGTATTATGATGACAGGTGGACCTGCGGATGTGCCTATGAGCTCACCTCCACCCCCACCTCCTGCAGGGGGAATGCCACCCATGGGAAACGACCCAATGGTTGCTTTAATGGGTAATGAAGCCGCTCTTGGCGGCGGTGGGATGGAAAGAGGAATGCCTCAAGAAGGTATGTCTTTAGAAGAAGATGCGATGGCATTAACAGAAGCCGTTGTAGGAAGAACAGAAGGGGATGTAAATGCTGCAGTACAAATACTAGACACAGCTAAGGCTATGTTGCTTTCTGCTTCAGAACAAACGTCAATGCAAGAACCTATGATGGCTGCTTCGGGTGGACCTTTAAAACCTGTTCCTGAAGGTAATAAAGGTCTTGGTAAACTTCCTCAAGGTGTGCGTAATCAAATAGGATTTATGTCTGGGGGCGGCGCAATGCGTAGAGGTGACCAAAATTCTGTCGGTATGTATCAGGACGGTGGACCAATGTATAAACAAGACGGCGGGGTTATGTATAAAGAAGGCGGCGGAATGATACAAAACAAAAATGCCCTCAAAATGTTTAGTTAATTAACCGATCCAATCTTTCCATTTATCATCACCTAGTACCTCTTGTGCTAGGTTGAGCTTGTTTCGCAAAGCTTTTACAATTTTTTCATCAACGGTATCTTTCGATATCAAATCAATATAAGTTACTTTATTTACCTGACCTATACGGTGCGCTCTGTCTTCAGATTGTAAACGTTTTTCTAAATCATAATTGTTACTATAATAAACAACATTACTTGCTTGGTGTAACGTGATTCCATAACCACCTGTTTGTGTATTACTAATTAAATATTGTAAACTAGAGTCGGGATCTTGAAATCTATCAATAATACCTTGACGGTCTTCTTCTGGTGTTCCACCATAGTACGTAGCTACTGCATCAACTCCTACAATATCATGTAACGTTCTTAAAATACGTTTTATATCGTATTGATAGTTAGCCCATATGATTGTTTTACCTTGTACTTCTTCTAATACTTTTAATAATTCTTCGAGTCGATTGTTTTTAATTTCTATTTCTTCGCCTTCGTCATGTTTTACAAACCCACAAGTAACTTGATGTAGTCGTAATATCTGTGTAAGTACCGAACTAACACTTACTATTTCATTAGATTCAAGTTCTGCTATTGCGTAATCTTTTATTTGTGTGTAGATTTTCTTTTGTTCAGGAGTAAGTTCTACTTCTCTTTTTTGATAAACCTTATCAGGAAGATCTAAACAATCTTTTTTCAGAACTCTGTAAGAAAACTGGTTTACTTTCCCAGATAGTTCTTCTAAGTTTTGATACCCGACCACTTGTCTAAACGTTCGTTGCCCCATACTTCTGTTTATTACTTTCGCATAATGATTTTGGAAGGTATAAAAAGAAGAATAACCAAGTAATTCAGAACATAAGAACTCTGATTGACTAAATAGGTCTAGTGGTGACTGGGTAACAGGGAAACCCGTCAGTATGCGTCTGTATTTGCTTTGTAATGCCAACTTAACAAGGTTCTTTGTCCGTTGTGCTTTCGGGTTCTTAATAGTAGTTGATTCGTCAACTGCCATCATAGCATTATGAGTAAGTAAAAACTTTTCTACAAACGCTACTCCTTTCTTAGTACTAAATGCTTCTACATTAATAACTAATATTTTTAAATCATCAGTTACATCAAATAGTTTCGTAAGTTGTAGTTTATCTTTTTTATTTGGAGCAGGATTCCAAACACCTATCCTTCTTAATACATGTTCAGGCATGTGTGTGGGTATTTCACGTTCAGACCAGTTCTTATATACCCCCTTAGGGGCTACTATAACAGCGGCATTAATAGCTCCCCTGTCGTACAGTAGGGCTATATTATCAACAAGTACTTTAGATTTACCTGTCCCCATTTCCATAAAATAAGCGAACTCTTTCTTATTCCAGGATCTTTTTAATGCTTCGAGTTGGTGCTCGTAAGGCTCCGTTTTAAACTTATATTTCATAACAAACTTTCTAATTTCTAATGTGATATAGTATATATAAAAAGAATAAAATATAGTCCAAACAGAATAATTCTCTCATGCCCTCTCATATTTCTAATAGATTTACCTGTTTCTAATAGAATTCACTTGAAATCTAATAGACTGTAGTCCTCTAAAATCCTATATTCTTCTCAAAATCTATTAGATTATTAGACTTATTAGTAGTTTTCGTGATTTATTTTTAATAAAATTTTTATTTCTTAAAACTCCTATAAGTAATATCCCTTTACTTTGCCGTTTTTGAAGAGTATCTTTATTCCTAAGAAATTAGAAAGGAGAAAAATGACAGTATATGTTGTACAAGAAGTTACGGGACGGAATATTGCCTCTGCTAGACAGTATGGCGATTTTGAAGTTTTGTTACCTTCTCAAACCAATATAATGTTAAGTGCGGGTCCATCGGTTAGACGTATGAAGAAAATACTTCACGACTATAAAGATGAGGACTACTTATTATTAATTGGAGATCCAGCGGCTATTGGAGTTGCGTGCTCAATAGCTGCATTTTATAATCGAGGTCGGTTTAGTATCCTTAAATGGGATAGACAGGAAGGGGTTTATTACCCAGTCCATATCGACCTACATCAGAAAGGAGAATTATGAATATAGAAAACCCAACTTTTGAAGAACTCATTGGCGAAGAGAACGTAGAATCGTTTAATGATATCAACGAAGGTGAACTTTCATTAGTTTCTGCTTTAGCAAATAAACAGGTTCAACTAGCTCAAGAACTAGCGAGTTTAGAAGAAGCTGTAAAAGCTAAAAAAGAAGAGTTTAGATTAACTTCAGAACAAGAGTTACCTGAGGCAATGCAGACTGCAGGGCTGACGGAAATAGTACTAAGTACTGGTGAGAAAATCACTGTTGCTGAGTTCTATAACGCTCATATATCTAAAGCTAATCAAGACATTGCGTACCTATGGCTAACCCAAAACGGACACGCGGGCTTAATTAAAAATGAAGTCTCGTTAAAGTTTGGTAGAGACGAAGATAGAATTGTTGAAGAAACAGTTATAGCTTTGAAATCTAGAGGGCTTGCTCCTGAAGTACGTCAGAGCGTTCATCCCAGTACGTTAAAAGCTTTTGTAAAAGAGCAATTAACATCAGGGAAGGACATACCAACAGAACCATTTGGAATCTATATAGGTTCTAAAGCAATTATTAAGAAGGATTAATATTATGGCAGAAGAAAAAACAAGCCTAGCTGAGGCGAAACAAACAGCAATCGCTACTTTTGACGATGATTTATTATCGGGTGGCACTGGACTAGAAGAAACTACGACTGAGGATTTTGCGATCCCCTTTATTAGGATTCTTCAACAGATGTCCCCACAACTTAATAAACAAGACGGACGTTATAACGTTGACGCAGAAGCAGGAATGCTTGTTAACACAGTAACTAATGAAGTTTATGACGGTGAGAAAGGTATTACGGTTGTACCGTGTGCTTATGTTAAAAAATATATCGAGTGGGTTCCACGTGAAAAAGGCGGTGGTATAGTAAACACTGACCACAGTGCTTCGATACTTAAATCTTGTAAAAAAGATCTTGAGTCTCGTAGATTATTCCTCGATAACGGTAACGAGATTGTAGAAACAGCACAGTTTTTTGTGTTAGTTTTAGAGCCTCAACCACAACAAGCAGTTGTGGCATTTACCTCGACACAGTTAGGCGCTTCTAGGAAATGGCTTACTATGTTAAGAATGGCTAGAGTACAAACTAGCAAAGGTCAGTCAGTATCTGCCCCAATGTTCGCTTATCAATACAACTTAGGTACTTTATCTCAGTCTAATGATAAGGGTTCGTGGAACGGTTATACTGTAAACCAAGAAGGTCCAACCGACGTAGAGACAGCACGAATAGCTAAAGAGTTTATGGATGCGGCAAGATCGGGTGATGTAGAAGTAAAAGAAGAGCAGCAAAGAGACGGAGCTAGAGTAGAAGTGCCTACAGACTCCGAGGAAAATGCTCCCTTCTAAAATAAAGGAGAAGACATATGTCGTTAGCAGAGGAATTTGCTACACGTTACGCTGGATTACGGCAAGCATATGGAACCTTTACCGCTACGAATGAATCACGGGAAGACGGGAAAGAGGGTGGTAGAAACGTCACTATCTCTAAGGAATTATCTGAAAAAGATGTCCTGGAGTTGTGGACAAACCATCTATCGGGTGAACAAAGCATTGGGCTCGTGCCTATTGACGAGAACAATGCTTGTGTTTGGGGTGCGATTGATGTCGATGAATATCAGTTGGATCTCAAGGGGCTATCTAAAAAATTAGCCAAACATAAGTTACCCTTAGTCCTTTGTCGAAGTAAAAGCGGTGGAGCACACATATACTTGTTTATAGAAGAACCAGTACCCGCGTCACTATTACAAAGAAAACTTAGGCAGTTAGCCGCGTCCATTGGATATGGTCAGGCAGAGATATTTCCTAAACAAACACAGTTGTTATTAGACAGGGGAGACAGAGGTAGCACATTAAACATGCCTTACTTTGGTGGAGAAAACTCTACTAGGTATGCGTATGGTAAAGAAGGTCAGGCATTAAGTCCTGAAGAATTTATAGAAAGAGTTAAGGAAATAACCTTAACAAAAGATGCAATAGAAAAACTAGAAGCCAGTCCACTAGTAGAAAAAATAGATTGGCTAGATCAATCACCACCATGTATACAACACTTAGTTGTTCAAGGGTTTCCTAAAGGAACTCGTAACTCTGGGTTGTTTAATGTAGGTGTGTTTCTTCGTAAAAAGTATCCCGATGAGTGGGAGTTACGATTAGAAAAGGTAAATTTAGAATACATGCAACCACCTTTAGGTGCGCAAGAAGTATTAACAATAACTAAACAATTAAAAAGGAAAGATTATTTTTACAGGTGTAACGACCAACCGATAGCGAGTCATTGTAATAGTCCTCTATGTAGAACTAGAAAACATGGCATAGGGGCTAACGGCGGTACTCCATTATTTAGTAATTTAACTAAACAAGACAGTGACCCACCTATTTGGTTCCTGGATGTTGAGGGAGGACGATTAGAACTAGAAACAGACGATCTCTTAAATCAAAACAGATTCCAACGTAAATGTATGGATGCGTTAAATAAGATACCCCCGAAGGTAAAAGATAACGTCTGGAGACAGATTATACAACAGCTATTAGATAGCCTAACCGTTGTAGAGGTTCCTAAAGAATCATCTACTGAAGGGCACTTCTTAGAGTTATTAGAAACGTTTTGTACAGAACGACCTGCTCGTGAAAAAGATGAGTTACTACTTCATAAACCATGGACAGATATAGGTAAAACTTATTTTAGATTAGCAGACCTTATGGAATATCTACATCGAAATAATTTTAAAGATTACCCTAGAAATAAACTTACATCTAAATTAAAGCAAATGGAAGGGAGTCCGCACTTCTTTAATATAAAAGGTCGAGGTGTTAACGTATGGTGTATTAATGAATTCGCTACTCAAACTGAGTCTCATGACTTACCTGAGTTTAATGAGAATCCGATATGATGCATTTTATGAAAGAAGGCATGAAAGAATATATCCCATATATAGATAAATGGGATGCGCCGTCCGAAAGAATGTTTAACGGTAAAAAAGTTATGGGAAGACCTACTAGAGCGTTCGGCACTTCGTCTTTCGAATATGCTGGAAAGTTATATGAACCTGATCCATGGACTAAAAATATAGAATGGATAAAAGAAGGTGCAGAAGAATATGTAAAACGAGTCGTTGACCGTGAGGTAGAGTTTACTTTTTGTTTATGCGGTATGTATAAAAATGGTCGTATAGGTGTCCCAGCTCATTCAGATACTGTCCCTACCCAAAAAGACCTCGTTATTTCTATTTCATTTGGCGAACCTAGAATATTTACATGGAAAGAATACGATAGAAATATAAAAACTACATGTAATACGAGTGAGGTAGATATTACAGAAGCAAATATTAAAAAATACACCACCTATTTGTTAAGACATGGTGATGTAATTATATTTGACGGAGCTTCTCAAATGAACACAACACATGCTGTACCCAGACTACGAGGAGTGGGTGAACGTATTAACCTTACTTTTAGGACTGGGATATGAATTGTTGGCATTGTAAAACAGAGTTAAATTGGGGCGGAGACCATGAGATTAAAGAAGAAAGTGAAGATTACAACATGGTTACTAATTTATCTTGTCCTAACTGTAATGCTTTTGTAGAGGTTTATTATAAAAATGACATTACCTGACCACACACAAGTAATTCTTGGACCACCTGGAACGGGAAAGACAAGTACATTACTTGGTCTTATAGAAGACGAATTAGAAAAACAAACAGACCCAACTCGAATAGGTTTTTTTACGTTTACGAAAAAAGCTGTAAACGAGGGCAAACAACGTGCGATGGAAAGGTTTGACTTATCGCAGAGAGATTTACCTTTCTTTCGCACACTTCATTCATTAGCGTTTAGACAACTAGGGCTTTCTAAAGAAAGCGTTATGGATTTAAAAGATATAAGAGAACTAAACGAAGTTCTTAATTTAAGATTAACGGGTGGAGTAAATACTGATTCAGGACATTTGTTCGGCATGAGCCACGACGATCGACTAGCGTTTATAGAAAACCTATCCCGTATGCGTCAAGTATCTTTAGAAGATCAATGGCACGATGTTGACGATGCCGTAGGTTGGTTTGAATTAGAACGTTACGCTAGAGGATTACAGTTATTTAAAGATGATAGGTTGTTAGTTGATTATACTGATATGTTAAAACTGTTTTTAGAAAAAGGAGACGTACCAAAACTAGAGGCAGTTTTTGTAGATGAGGCACAAGATTTATCTCCCTTACAGTGGTCAGTGGTTCGTAAGATTATAAAAAATGCAGATAGAGTTTATGTTGCTGGCGATGATGATCAAGCAATCTATAAATGGGCAGGAGCCGATGTAGATTATTTAATTAAAAACGCAACTAATGCTACGATCCTAGAACAGTCTTATCGAATACCGTCAGCTGTTCATGAATTAGCGAGCCGATGTATTGGTCAAGTTAGATCCAGGATACATAAATCATGGTTACCTAGAAAAGAAACAGGTTTAGTTAGGTGGGAGCCATCTATCGAATTGATTGATATGGAAAAAAGTGATTGGTTAGTTCTTGCGAGGACTAATTATTTACTAGAACAGATAGATGAGTACTGTAGAAATGAAGGTTGGTTTTTTGAAGTTAAGGGAAGACCTAGTATTTCTGAATCAAAAGTCAGAGCCGTACTAAATTGGCAAAAACTACAGCTAGGGGATAGTTTACCCCTTTCAGAATGCGTCAATCTGTTAAAATTTGTTAATGTTCGTAAGGCTAACTCCCTAGATGTTTTAGAGATTGACGCGATGATGACGCTAACTAGTCTTAAAGAACGCTTTCCTGACCTACCTGAAGGTGATTGGTACGATGCGCTTACAGGATTAAGCCCAAAAGACATCAGTTACATTCGAGCGATGTTACGTAGAGGAGAAAAGATTACTAAAGAACCAAGAATTAGGTTATCGACTATACATGCTGCAAAAGGTGGGGAAGCAACCAACGTAGTTTTGTTAACTGATATAACAAACAGGGTTTATAAAACATACCAACAAAATCCTGATGATGAAAACAGAGTGTTTTATGTTGGACTCACTAGGGCAAAAGAAAACTTGTACCTTATTGAGCCCTCAACAACGCGCTGCTTCCAAATATAAAAACTTCTTTACTTTGCACATAAAAGTAAAGGATAATTAAGGCTGTTAAAAGAAAGGAGAAAATATGTCATCTATAAGAAAAAAATTAAAAGTTAATGAAAACGATAGCAAAAATACTCGTATGGATTTAGCTTCTGCAGGAGTCCTAGGAAACTGGAGACCTGATGAATTAGCTCATATGAGTCGATTCGATAAAATTGCGAGTCTTGCTATAGAAGAGGCTAAATTGTTAGGCAGACCATTAGATACCTTAGAAATAGGTTGTGGTGAGTGTTGGTCTTTACGTGTGCTTTATAAAGCTTACGTCGTAAAGAAGTCTGATATTATTAGTTCATATAAAGGATACGATATTGATCCTGCCTGTGAACTAGATAATAGGTTCTGGTCTAACGGCGGTGGAGAACTAAAAGATTCTACTTGGTTTAAGAATTTCAATGGCGAAATACGTATACAAGATTTAACAACTAATCCGATATTAGATATACCTGACGAAAGTATAGATTTCTTTTGGTCTACTGAAGTTATAGAACACATGGGTAGAGAATTTGTTCCACCATGGCTTGATGAAGCGGCAAGGGTTATGAGACCTGATGCTATCGCTTATATATCAACACCCAACCATGATGGCTCTAATGATAAGTTGCCAGCAGATCATGTTTACGAATGGGGCTTTCAAGAATTAAAAGAAGAACTAGAAAGAAACTTCCGTATAGAAGCAGTAACAGGTACATTTATGCAAATGCCTAAATTAAAGAAAGCTATGTCTCAAGTAACTGAAATGAATGCTAGAGGTTGGAGCATAGAACAACTTTTAATGTTACAAGAACGTTTCGGTAAACAGTTTTTAAGAATGGCGGCAGCTGTATTCTATCCAGAGATAGCAAACAACTGCGCGTGGAGGCTCGTTAAGAAGTGATTCACGAACTACGAGAAAGACTCGATACCTACTTTTATTGGATACACGAACGGGAAACTATTCGTTTAAATAAAGAAGTAGAACAAAAACCACCGCCTTGGACGGATGATCCTATCTTACAAAAGTTTAAGTTTTGTCAAGTCTTTCGAGAAGACGATAGAACAACACGTTGGTTTAGAACTCATATCCGAGACCCTTACCGAGACGACCCTGAGGTATTGATGGCTACGGTAATCTTCCGTTGGTTTAATTACATAGAAACAGGAAGGACTTTAGTAAAAAATAAGCTACACCTAGAGTGGGATAGAAAGAAAGCTATCGAAGAAATAACGAAACAAAATAAATGGGTAACAGGTGCTTATATTGTTAAGACACCTAACCGCATGGATAAAGTAACAGGGGTAGCTGAATGTATATCCCATATGTGGGGAGATAGAGAAAAGCTAGTAGAAAAAATACTCGAGACTAATTCATTAGAAAAATCTTGGAACATATTAAGAGATTATCCGTACATGGGTCCATTCATGGCTTATGAGGTTATAACGGATTTAAGACATACTTATTTATTACGAGATGCTGAAGATATACTAACTTGGGCTAATGCTGGTCCAGGAGCCATGCGGGGACTTAATCGGCTCGCGGGCAGAGAACTTGGGTTCTGTAAACGCAGTCACCCTTGGAACGAAGAGATGAGAAACTTATGGGAAATATCTCGTGATAAACTCAACCCTAACTTAATCGATTTAGATAAGTTTGAAATGAGAGAGATAGAAGGAGGACTTTGTGAATTCGATAAATACTCTAGAATTCTAAATGAAGAGGGAAGAACGCGAAGTGTATATAAGTATAACGAAGAGCTACCCTTGGTAGAAGAGATATAGAAAGGAGAAAAGATGAGCGGATATAAAGATATAGCTATAGATTTATTAGAACAATACGGGGATGTAGTAGATATATATTACACACAGTTTTTAGAGGTGGCGTTCTTTTTAAAAGTACCTGCAAGCTACGAAATGGCTTTAGGTTTCTTAAAAAAGAAATTACCACAACTTACAGACGAACAATTACATTTCCTAATTAACGAAATAACAAGCGCATACCAAGATACGATATGAAAGTAATTCGAGCAAGAAACGTAAACGACGCTCTACTATTGGGATTAGATTTATTCCAAGACCCTCGTAACTTTCGTGAACAAGAAAGCAGGAACGGAACAACTTACGAGGCATTAGAACCTGTAACCACAGTCTATGAAAAACCATGGGAAAGAGTTTTACTTCTTAAAATAAGAGATGCTAATCCATTTTTTCATTTTATAGAGGGCTTATGGATGTTGGCAGGTCGTAAAGATTTAGCGCCATTAACTCGATATGTTAAATCTATGGAGAACTTTTCTGACGACGGAGAAACTCTATGGGGAGCTTACGGTTGGCGATGGAGGGATTATTTCCATAAAGATCAGATCTCTATGGTTATCGATATGTTACGTAAAAACCAAGACGAAAGACGATGCGTATTACAGATGTGGGATGCTAATAAAGACCTTGCACGAGCCAGTAAAGACGTGCCATGTAATACGAATATCTATTTTAAGATACGGGATAAAAAACTACATATGACTGTTTGTAATCGTTCTAACGATATGCTTTGGGGAGCTTACGGTGCTAACGCAGTTCATATGTCTATGTTACAAGAATATATCGCAGGACATCTTGAAGTCGAAATAGGAACATATAGACAAATTAGTGATAGTTTTCACGTATACCATAACGAAGTCTGGGAAAGGGTAAAAGGTTTAGAGATAGACCCATGGACTTATTCTAATTTAAAGAACCCTTACGATAAGCTAGAAGGGATCGTATATACCAACTTTATAACTAACCCTAAAACTTTTGATCGGGAGTTAGATCGATTCTTTAATATGCCTCCTGAGGATATAGATTTATATCAAGACGGGTGGGAAAATGCTGCTTTTGTAGATATAGCATTACCCATGGTAAGGACGTTTAACGCACATAAAAACAAAGATTACATACAAGCATATCGAGAAGTTATGAAAATTCTACCAAACGACTGGATGACAGCTTGTTTTGATTGGATTAAAAAGAGAGATTTATCTTGGACACTTAATAACGAAGGAGGAAACAATGGATAATAAGTGGGAAAGTATGCGCGATATAGCGCAATTAGACTTACAAGCGCTTAAAAAAGCTGAAGAGTCTTATGGAAATTCATGGAGGCGACGCGGTGGCGTGGGTGCTTTTATGATGTTGGCACGTAAGTTCGATAGGATCGAGCACCAAGCTGAAAAGCACGGGTGGGATATATTCGAGGCAGGCGAAGTCTATAAAGGCGAAGCTGGTCTACTCGATGATATACGAGATTTGCGTAGGTATCTGATACTTGTCGAGGAGTTTATTCTCGATAACTCAGGTGATATTAATAACGAAGATACGGAGGAAGAGTCATGGGATGGTTCAACTGGTTCAGAAGAAAAGACACAAGAATAACAATAGCAGGGACAGAGGCTAAAAGCCCTTTCGAACAAGCTAAAGAAATCTTGTCACAGGATAATAAAAAAGAGGATATTATTTCTCAAAAGATGGAAGAAGCAACGGTAGAACTCGAAAAGTTCGAAGAAGCTGATATCGTTGAAGAAGTTCCTAAAAGGGCTCGGACTAATAAAGGAACTTATAAGTCAGACGATAAATCTACACCTGATGTTAATGAAGCTTGGGAAGGTGGTAAATCACCAAAGCCTAAGAAAAAGACTGTAAAAGTCATTAGGAAGAAAAAGAAATAATGCAACAATCTCCAATATTCGCTCCTGAAAGTAACTGGTCTATACCAGAAATCTTTCCTAAATTTGCAGATAACGAACGTATAGCTATAGATTTAGAAACATATGATCCACACTTATTAACTTCAGGTCCAGGATGGGCTTCGAATCGTGGTCATGTGGTCGGAGTGGGTGTTGCTACTAAAGATTGGAAAGGTTACTTTCCGATTCGCCATGAAGGCGGTGGCAACCTTGATGAGGCAGTTGTTTTGCGGTGGGTGAAAAATACTCTATCTTCTACGAAGAGAGAAGTAATCTTCCATAACGCACTTTATGATGTTGGATGGTTGAGAAGAGAAGGAGTGGACGTAAAGGGTAAAATCCTTGATACTATGTTTGCTGCTCCAATCGTAGATGAGAACCGATACTCTTACTCTCTCGATTCATTAGGACATCTATATTGTGGGGAAAAGAAGGACGAATCGTTGCTGCAAGATGCTGCCTTAGCATGGGGAATAAATCCTAAGTCCGAAATGTATAAACTTAATTCTAAATATGTCGGACCATATGGAGAACAAGATGCTGCTTTGACATTAAAGCTGTATGAGAAATTAAAAATAGAATTACAAGAACAAGGGTTAGAAGCAATCTACGACTTAGAATGTAAATTAATCCCTTTATTAATCGAGATGCGTTGGAGAGGTGTCCGCGTAGACGAACAAAGAGCAGAAGATATAAGTAAAGACTTATCGCTCAAAGAACAAAAACTATTAGTAGAAATTAAAAGAAAGTACGGTGAAGATGTAAACCTCTGGGCTAATGCTTCTTTACAAAAAGTATTCGATAAAAACAATCTACCTTATCCTAGAACAGAAAAAGGTATGGCTAGTTTCCAAAGGCAATGGCTCGAGGGTCACGAACACGAGCTACCTAAGATGATAGTACAGGCTAGGAAACTTAACAAAGCTAGGACTACGTTTATCGAAAAGATGATATCAGAACACGCGGTTAACGGAAGAATACATGCAGAAGCACACCCGTTACGTAACGACTCAGGCGGTACGGTTAGCGGTCGTTTTAGTTACAGCAACCCTAATCTACAACAAGTGCCTGCCCGTGACCCAGAGATAGGTAATTTAATTCGTTCTTTATTTATTCCAGAAGACGGTTGTCAGTGGGGTGTGTTCGATTACTCACAACAAGAACCTAGACTTACCGTACATTACGCTAATAAGATGGGTTTGGTAGGGGCTAAAGATGCCGTAACCGCCTATAGGGATAAGAACGCGGACTTCCACCAGATAGTGGCGGATATGGCTAAAATACCCCGTAAACAGGCTAAAAATATTAATCTAGGACTTAGTTATGGAATGGGTAAAGCTAAACTTGTAAAAGAACTAGGATTAAACGATTCAGAGGCAGAAATTCTACTCGCCCAATACCATGAAAAAGTGCCCTTTATTAAAGGATTACAAGATCAATGTGCTCGAGTCGCTATGGATAGAGGATATATAAAAACACTTGCGGGAAGAAGGTGTCACTTCGACCTATGGGAACATAAGTACGATAAAAGCTTACCGTTGCCATTGGAAGAAGCTAGAGAAAAATACGGAGACGTTTTAAGAAGGTCTTATACATATAAAGCCCTTAATAGACTGATTCAAGGTTCGGCAGCTGATATGACAAAGTTAGCTATGCTCGGACTGTGGGAAGAAGGAATAGTTCCCCACATACAAGTTCACGATGAGGTGGACATATCTATACATGATGATGAACAAGCAGCAACAGTTTCAAGAATAATGGAAAACTGTGTCGAACTTGCTGTTCCCCTTGTAGTAGATACTGAACTCGGTCCAAACTGGGGATCAACGGAGGAAATTTAATGAGAGGAATCTCAAAACAAAAAGCTGACGAAAACTCAATACGATACAGGTCTATTTATGATAAATGGTTATCAGAAGAAGCACTTACTCTATCTGAATTAGGAGAAGAGTACGAGGTAACTAAACAACGTATGTGGCAGATCATCACTAGATGCAAACTCGGTAACGGAGATTATTATTACGGAGTAAAACTCGCTAGAGATAAATGGTCTGAACTCTACTCTACTTATAGAGATAAAGAACAAACTCGATTAGCTTTTAATGAATGGTTAGAAAATAATAAAATTAAAGTGATAGGCAATAATAAAAAAGTTGCACCACATACAGGATGGGATATGTTCTAATGTTCGAAGAAGAAAGGTTATGTGAGTATTGTGGGGCAGAGTATGTGACAAAAACACAGACTCAGTTATTTTGTAGTAAAGAATGTAAGCAACAAAATCAATACGATAAAAATAAAAATCCCTACAGTATAACCAATCTTACAGAACATCGTTTCACAGAAGTCCCAAACAGCTACGGAGAATATTACGTAGATCCTGAAATACTTCGTCAAGCAGAACTCTACACAGATTGTGCTGTAGATGCTAATTTTGGATATACCAGTGAAATTCAAGAAGACTCAGATGATTTACATATGATTTTGCGTAGTGAATATGCGTATAAAAAAGCTAGGTATGAAAAAAGACATAACGCTAAATACAGTGGGGTAGATTATTGGGAAGCAAAGATCAATAGAAACTATCATAGAAAGAAAGTAGGAGTTCCCGAACTACCGACTATTCGATACCATAGCTTTTCAAATCAATTAAATGAATATCACGAACAAAAACAAGGTAAAAAACTTAAAAAGTCTGCACCATCAGAAGCAGAACTACAGACTCCAGGATTTACTACGATCACTCCTATGAAAACAAGGAGCGGTAGATTAACTTCAGAAATATTAGATAATGTCAAAAGAAAAAAATCTGTGGGCTCTACTTAGAGACAATATAAAAAAGGTACATTGGCAACGTATCGAAACAGGGATGACAGGAGCAGGTGTACCTGATGTTAACGGCTGTGCTAAAGGCAAAGAGTTCTGGATTGAACTAAAAGAAATACATTCAGGTAACTCACTCACTCTACGTCCTATGCAAGTCGCTTGGCTTTCTAAACGTGCGATGTATGGTGGTCAAGTGTTCGTACTCGCTCGCAAAAACAATCAAATAAAACTCTTTCACGTCGATGGTATTGAACGAGCTCAAGAACTCGTAAAAGGTGGGTATAAATCTGACAGTCTTTTAATTCTTAATATTCCTTACGATTGGGATGCTCTTTATAGTGCTTTACTCTCGTAAGCGTTTAGGCTTTAATATAAGGCGTAGCGTAACAGCTACGATCATTAACGTGCAACAATTAGAAAGGAGAAATATATGGCACATGAAGTAGAAACAATGGCTTGGACAGGCGATAAGCCTTGGCACGGTTTGGGTGTCGAGGTTACAAATGACCTAACGCCATTGCAAATGCAGGAAGCGGCAAAGCTTAACTGGACTGTTAGTAAACGTCCTAGTTATACGCTAGACGCGCCTGAATGGAGCGAAGATGTAGGGCTTATCCAATCGGAGAGTACCTTCCACATTGTTCGTGATTCTGATAACCGAATACTTAGCCATTGCGGTAGAGACTACGTCCCTATTCAAAATGAAGATGTATTTAAGTTCTTTAAACGCTTTACTGAGGCAGG
>Ga0209337_1001868_pt1 | contig 15644 bp, 6 predicted proteins | sample LinPmetageLP53_FD_184044 | JGI IMG/M metagenome (GOLD analysis project Ga0209337, IMG submission 184044) | Marine viral communities from the Pacific Ocean - LP-53 (SPAdes) (version 2) | ecosystem: Environmental > Aquatic > Marine > Oceanic | place: Pacific Ocean | collected 2010-02-08
ACGATCCTTCAACTCTCCAACGTCGTCGCGAGTCTCCATAATTGTGTTACGAATATTTTCGTCTTTCATTTGAAACTCCATACGCCCAACCTCTGGTTTAGGAAGTTCTTTTGCTTCTGCTATGTCGCCTTGCAAAACAAACCACATACTAATAAGTGATGCCATACCTGCACCTATACCTATTAAAGTTTTAACACTTACTTGAAAACCAGTGTCTTCATTTAATTCTTTTGCCATTCTTAAAAAATTATGTAATTTATTCCAAATTTAAAATCGTACCACTCTCTATTCCAGTACTTATTATATCGACCTTCGGTAAATAAACCAAGGTTTTTATTTAGCTTATACCCAAAGATTAATCCTCCAGAGTAGTCGTACCATTGTTCTCCATCGTTAAAGTTGTGATACGAGTATTGTCCACCGTCGTCGTAGTGGTATGGCATTAGGTTACCCCAAGAGTGTAACCAAAAATCTTTTTTATAATGATAGAAATCAAAACCTAATACTAATGAGTATTGTTGTTGGTTTGATAATTCACTTCTTTTTTTATTTACATAGTCTTTAAGAACAGTAGGTATAACTACTTCCTCCCACACGTCAGCGCTAGTTGCCACAATATCTCCAGCAGGGTTGGTGTACGTGGACTGAAATACGTCAACGCCATATCCTTCTTCGATAGCTAGCTGCGTATAATGAACATGTCCAGTTTCTAGTTTCCAATCAGCAAGAGGATCGTAACCATAAGGTTCAGCTAATCGTTGAACAGCACCAAGGTTAAAAGATAATTTACCTTTAGAGTTAAATCTTAATCTTTGTGTTGTCTCGTAGTATTGAATATCAGCAAAACCGTCTTTAACATATTCTACTTTAACTAACCATCTAGGTTTTATATAACGTAGGAAATGGTTTTGATCAAGATACTCTACACCTTCTTGTCTCTTGTAATCTATTTCAAATAAGTACTCGAAAGGAGATTTACCAATTGTAGCACCGTCTCCATAGGCAGACTCTGTACCATCCTTAAACTTACTAACATCTTCGTATTGGAATCGTTGTATTTTACGAATACCCATTGTTAAAGAATAATCGTATGGAGTGAATACTGTATCGTAAGCTAGTATACCACCTTGAGCAGAATACACATCTTGATCTGCTAATGATGTTCCACCGTTAGCTGCAACGTAAAATGTAGAAAACTTAAATGCTTTCTTAAATTGTGCATTTGCTACGCCCGCAAAAAGCATAACAAATAAAAGAGTAAAAATTCTTAAGTTCATAGTATTTAATATCACATATTTAATCATGAGCATAACATAAGCCAGCTTTATTTCTAGTCATGTTTCCACAACGATCGTCTTCAGAGTTTGTAGCTGTACATCTAGTAGCTTTTGGCTTTGCTTTCTCTTTAGCATCTTTCTTAGCTTTTCTCTCTTTAGCTTTTCTATCTTTAACAGCTTGTGTAGCAGCATCAATCTCTTCTTTTTCAACACCTAAATCCCATGAGTTCCACCCAAGAGATAAGAAAAGCCTTTGCCATGCGTCGTTGCGAGAATCTAGAGCTTCTTTTAAGTTGTTAACTTTATTGACAGTCCTGTCTAGAGGTACGTTTGTTAAAGCGGATACAACGTTTCCAATAGAGTACCATATAGGATTATCTATATTAAGTTTATCCATTTCTTTGATAGCATCTTTTTTATATTGCCAAGTACTAAATGCTGATTTTAATTTTCTAGCCTTAGATCCAATGGGTGGTGATAAATTTAAGAATTCTATGACAACTTTATCGTAATCTGCATTCCATCCTTTTTGTTCTTCCTCCGCAAATTTCAATATCATATTTTTTAATGTAGAAACAATAGCTCCACCAACACCCATACCTCTTAATATTGAGTCAGCCATAGAGTTTAATATTCCATAACCTCTCTTTTCAAGCTTTTTAGCTTTTTCTTCATCTTCCTCATCATCATCAAATGCTAACGCAAATAATGCTTTTTGAAGAGATGCAAATATAAGGTTTTGAACCGCGCCATAGTAAATAATCTTAGAAATATTTGTTTTAACATCACCTCTACCATTTGCTAGATCTACAATTGCTTTTTTCGTTAACCTCATATACTGCATAGGAGTATTCTGGAATGCTAACACAAGTCGACCAAGAGGTGAGGCTTGTTGTTGTGATATTAAATCTGGTCTTGAAGACTGTTGGGTTTCTTCTGCAATTTCTTGGAAATCAATAAACGCTTTCGCCTCCGCATCAACTTGAGACATACCTTGTTTTAGATATGTTTTAACTCTATTTCTATAAAAAGTAGCACCACCAGAAGCAATAGCAAAACTATCCGCAATTTGAGTTGGTGTAAAACCTATTTTAAGTAAGTATGCAAAGGCGGCCTTAGCTTTATTACCAGTACCAGCAGCAGCATTAGCAAGCTCAGCTTGATTCACATCAGTTTTTAAACCTTTACGTCTTTGCTTTAACATAGGAGAATTAAACAAGAAAGCAAAATCTTTCCAGAACTGAGGTTGATTAGCAAATGCCTTACCAGCTTGTAAAACATTGTTATCGCTCCAGTTTACAAAGTTAACTGTTGATAGTGTTTGTAGCACCGCTGATCTAGCATTTAAGAACATGATTGCTCCAACAGAATTGTTAACCCAATTTGAGAATTGATTAACCAACCTGTTGTCACCGAAGCTTCGGTTGGTACCGTTCTCCATTCTCCAGAGCATATCGTTAAGAGCTTCTCTGAATCGAGTACCATATATAGCCTCTATCTTATTCATGTTAGGACCAACTAACTTTCCACCTTTCCATTCACCAAATATAGCTTCTCTATTTGCTACAAACTCAGCTAAGAATTTCTTTCTACCAATTTTGTTAGTTACGTTATCAAGATCTGAAGCTATAGTCTCAACTGTCCAGTTATCAGTTGGAGTAACATATCCATCAGTTTGCTTAGACATAATACCTAAGGCATCAGCAAAAGCTACGGCACTAGGATCAGCTTTAAAAGCAGATAATATTGATTTTTGATCAGACTTAGATATACCTGGAATATCCATACCAAACTTGTTCCATAAATAAACACGAGTTCCAGCATCCCAAGTGAAGTCTGTACCTGGCATTATTTTACCTAACTTCTTTTTAACATCAGGAAACGCTTTTTTCAAAGCTCTGTAATCTTCACTTACCGTTTGCTTAGCAATATTTATTTCTCTATCCGCTCTAGCAAAAGGTCTAAGTAAAGTATCATTAAAGAATTGTAGATCTTTATCTCCTTTAGCGCCTTTGCCTAAGAATTGATAAAGCAAACCTTTAAAGTCTTCTGCTGAAGGTGGTATCAATATATTATACTTACCTTTTTCTTGACCACGCTTTCTAGCTGTAGCTTCGGAGAATGTTTTAAATGCTTCAACACCAGTTGTTGCTTCTAATATACCATTAAAAGTAGCGCCAGGGTTCTTGCTTAAAAGTATTTTGTTTTGTGTTTCTCTTCTATCAAGAGTGTTGTTGTCTACAGCTTGCGCCTGATCTATAGATTGTTTGGATGGTATGAGAAGAGAGTTGTATTTATCACTAGCTTCTACGTCGGCTTTTTTAGAGAAGTATAATTTATCACCGTTTACAGCTTTAGAATCATTATCTTTAAATAACTGTTGCTGTTCAGTGTTGTTAATAAAACTAGGTCCAATAACTTCTCCAGTTGATAATTGCTTCATCTCTAAATCAAACCCAGGTAATTCAAGGTTGTAATATCTAAATACAGATTCTTGTCCATAGATTGGCTTGGTAGAACTATATAATGTATTAACTAAGTTATCGAACTTTATAGGTAGATAAGCTATCTTGTAACCATCCATATCATTTTGAAAGTCTATATCTGCCTGTGTGTCGTTACTTAGTATGTTATTCAATGCAGACAAGTTTATCTGCAAAGCTGGAGTCATATGCTCTAATCTAAATTCTCCTTTGTAATTAGTATATTTACCTGCAGGTATAAAATCTAATATAGCAGCTATTCTAGTTAGCCCTTTTGGATTGCCATTCATAGATTGCAATATAGCAACAACATCATTTTTAGATATTTCTTTATTGTTATATAATCTCTTTAACTCAGCAACGACTTCTCTAAAAGCTTTGTTTGCATCTTGTTGCTCTTTAATAATATTTTCTATATTACCTTGACTAGGAATACCATCACCTGTTTTAGGTCGCGTGTGAGGTTGAACCTTCTCACCATATGTTCTAGATCTACCACTTTCACCACCTTCGATACCCATTAATTTTTGAGCATCGTTAGGGTCATTAGCTAAACCAAATCTGTTTCTTGAAACTTCTCGTGATTTATTAATTTCATACTCTAATGTACCCGGTTTAAATTTATATTCCCCATTTCCATACTTGTGGGCATGAGCAATACTAGGTACTAAATATTTATCTACAAAAGCAGAAGAAAACTTATCAGCTAACTTCTGCATTGCTTTTCTAGCAGATTTGCCAACCTCAGGATTATTTATACTTTGTATACCTTCTCCAGCTACACTTTTATAACTCTTTGTATCATCGATATTGTCACTTAAGAATTGATCTAAAACGATGTCAGATATAAGTTGTCCGTTGAAAACTTGAGTAGGAGGTACGGTTTTTCCTCTAGTCATTCTATCGTGGATAACCTGAATTTGAGCTCCCACCTTTTCAATTAACTGTTCTGTAGTTTGTGTTACTTTACCCTTCGCGTTGGTAACATCAAAAGCTCCACTTTTAATCTCTTCATCAAAATGTACTTTCAATGCGTTAGTAACGTTACCATCTGCTATAGTTAAGTTGTCACCTTTTAAACTACGCATTTTCTCGTAGAAAGAGATAGATCTTTCAGCACCAGTTTTTGCAATAGCAGCCTGACTAAATAACATGTCTGACTTTCCATCACCAAGAAGTTTAATACGTCCAGCTATTTCTGTATCACCCGCTTTATTCATTGAGTCAAGCGCTTGTCTAACCATCTGATTAGTCATTGCTTTACCAACCTCATCCATTAAGCCAGATATTAGAGTTGCTGGATTTTGACCCTTAACATCCATGAGTTTTCCTTTCTCAACACCAAACGCTGCTGCAAATTGCTCAGGAGACATTTTGTTTTTTACTTGAGGGAATATTCCAGCTCCACCTTCTTTTTTATCAAACTTAACTCGTTTATCACTTTTAGTATAAAAGTTACTTAAAACAACTTGCTTTATACCTGTAGCTGTACCAGAAGCTGTAACTCCAAACGGAAGAGTTTGATATATTACATCTGCATTTTTTCCAATAAACATTCTAGCTCTAATAACATCATCATTTTTTAATGTCTTAGTAGAAGATGTATAATTTTCAATAGCTTTAATACCAAACATTTCAGCTATCTGAGGTGCTAGTAGGTTTTTTAAAGATTTATAATCTAACTCAGATATATTTTTAAATTTACCTGGGGCAACCTCTATTTGATTACCTTTTATTTTTGATTTTATTATTTTTTCTATCTCAGCTTTTTGCTCTGGTGTAGCTAGTCTATTTAGTAAAACTATACCCGATGTATTATCTGTGACCGGACCAGTGTCTTCTTCTGCTGCTATGTCAGCAGCTTGATCAAGTCCAACGACTGCACCAAGTCCTCCTTCTTCAACAGTTGATTCAATACCTAACTCCGCCGCTAGCGAGTTTGCTCGTAGATTTAATCTATTACTAATAAAATCATCTATTGTTTGTCCTTCCCCAAGTTCATTAGAGTTAAACTCTCTATCAACTAAACTAGCTGCTATAGCTGTCAAGTCATTCATATATTGACCTCTAGTAATATCGTTTCTTAAGTTTGGTGGTATTGGATCAAATAATCTTTTAGTTATAGTTTCAACTATGGGTGCAATCTCTTGTCCAAACTCAGATCGGAAAAATGGATCATCAACATAATTGTTTCTACTATCTCTTAGTTCGTAAACATCTCTACCGTCTTTTGTTTTAGATAGTGTCTCACTAATCATTCCTCTTGGGCTTCCATCGTATCTAGCTAATAGAGATGCAACGTCACTTCTTTTTGATTGTAGTAAAGCTTGACCACTATTAGAGTCTGGATCGATTTCATTTTGAGCAAGCCAGTTTCTTCTTTCTTCAATGCTATCAATCTTAGCCATTTCGGTAACAACATCACTTGAAATAACTTGAGCAACCGTTCCACCCACGGCAGCACCCTTACTCATAACTTTTTTCTGTGCTCTAGTTAACCCCTTGCCCTTAGCTATCGATCGATTATAATCTTTAACAAAGTTGAATACATCTTTACCAGTTTTAAATGTAACATCCATTCCAGCAGCTTGTAAACCTCTTCTCATTACATCTCCTAGCTTTGTAAATATGTTTTCTTCGAAAACCATATCTCCAGATACTATAGCATCAGATAAGAGTGTAAGCATCTCTTGCGCTTGTACGTTTGTGGGTTTGCTGCCATAAGAATTCAATCGTTTCATCAACTCACTATCAGCAAGATAATCTGCATCTTGAGTCTCAGCCACCCATTCAGCTAGCGAAAAACCAATACCCAAGGCTTGCTTTTTATCTATCTGTATATTACCATCTATATCTCTAAGTATATTACCATCAGCATCTTTAGCAGCGAATGTCGATTCAAGCATTTGATGTAAGAACTCGTGCGCAGCAACATTAACGCCTTCACCTGATTGAGAGGATTCTGCGTTTATTACTAAAACTTTCTTACCATTTTTATCTGTTAAGTATGTACCGTACATACCTTTTTTAGCTTCAGATCTGGATTTTTCGTCGTAATTGTTTTCCTTTAGCCAATCATCAATTTTCTCCTGTGCAGTCCTTCCACCCTTAGTACCTTCCGGATCATTTTTAAATTCTTGAACTTCGCTACCATTTTGTCTTGCTAGCATTTTAACAGTGTTAACCGTCTGCTCGTATATTTTTTTATTATTCTCTACAGCAGTTTGTTGTATAACTGAATTTTCTATTTTCTCATTCAATTTCTCCAACTGAAGATTTATCTCTGCATGAAATGAAGGATCTTGATTTAACTTTAACTTTTCTAATCTTATCTTTTCGGTAAGATCGGCTAACTGTTCGTTTGTAACATTTTTTGGAGCTACCTTAACAGCATTTTTAAAGTTAACTAAATATTCCTTACTCTTCTGAACATTATCTAATTCAAATTCGTATGCTTCAATAGCTTCTGTATCCCCATCTTTTTTAGCTTTCTCAAGTTTTTTAGAAAGCTCTATTTCCATGTGATCCATCGTTTCTAGATGTCCGGTCATGTCACCTTTTAACTCTTTGTGAATACGATTCCTAACATCGTTGTAATCCTTCCTCGCTCCGATAGTACCAGTGGTACCAGTTAACCACGCTGTGTCATGTATTAATCGTAGATGGTTATTAATATCTGTTGACTCTACAGCGTGCCCTAAACCAAAACCTAACTTGACAGCATCACCTAGAAACATTTCAACTTCCTCTTCAAGTACTTCCGAGAAAACATTCGTCATCCACCGTGTACCAGCATATCGCAAACCTTCTTTTGTTGTTGTTTTTGCTAGCGTACCTGCTAAACCGTTTTTAGCTATATTACTAACAAAACCTCCACCACCTTTAACTAAGTTTATATCAGGCATTATACCTTGAACAACAGCTGTTGCCATACTCATGAGACCACCATAAGCAACTGATTGTCCATTTGATAAACCCATCTTCTTGCCTTCAATAACATTGTCCATAGACGTTATATGGAAAGCTGTTTTACCCATTCTAATCTTTTGAGCAAATCCTACTGTGTTAGCACCTTTGGGTAGAAACTTAGTCCAAGTCCCTGCTTTGAAAGCATCCTTACCCCCAGATGCCATTATAGCCATCATGAATGGTAAACCTTCCGCTACCGCTCTAGCGCCTTTATCGCTCCAGCTCATCTCGCCTTTTTCGTAATCGTCGATTTGTGCTTTTCCAAAGTAATCGTAATTAGTATACCTCTCATAAGCATCGTTTAGAGCATCTAATCCCGTGTAAGCTTTATCATTGCTAATCGCATTACCTGTTAAAGCATCTAAGCCGTTCAAAGCCCAAAGAGATGTTCCTGTATAATATTTACCTGCAGTATTTAATATACCTTGTCCTAAAACTGCCCAAGCATCTGGATCTAAAAATCCTTTTGATATTTTATTTTGCTTTCTCCACTTATCGTACTCGTCTATATTTGTGTAATCTGAACCATTTTTCTTAAAAAGACCATCAGCAACAGTATAACCATATTCAGCCATATATTTCTGTTTTTCAGCTGATATACCTTTTAATTCCGCATCCATTGATAATCCATCCGCTTTGTTTTGCTCTAGTCTTTCGTTGTACGACTCGCTTTCAGAATTTAGTTTGTCACCCTCTAATCGTAGCTCCTCATATTTTTCATATACATTTTTAGAGTTTTCTATGAAATTATTATATGAATTAGCTTTTGATTTATATTGAGCTACGTTTTCGTTGTAATCATCAAGCTCTTGTTGGGTTGTTGGTTGTGGAGTATTTTCTATATTTTGTTTTAAACTATCTAACTCCTTCTCTTTGTTAACTCGATCTATTTCAATTTGTTCTATTTTCTTTGCTATTGGTGCTACACGAGCATTTAGCATATTTGTTCGATTATTCAAGCTTTTACCCTCCGTCTCCAATAACTCTCCTGTTCTTGTGAGAGCATCATAATCTCCCTTGATAGCATCGTAATCTTTATTCGTGTCTCTATTCTTTTGAGACATATGCTTATTTTTAACCTTATCTATATGAGCTTGTTTTCTTCTACTATCCCACAAACCCGCTTCGATTCCCGTTGTACCAATAGAGCTTTTTCCAGCAAGTGATTCTATCTCTTCAAAAGTTAATCCATCTAACAACTTCCATTCTTCATCCTCGCTTAACCAATCGCTAAAATCAACTTCTTTATCCCCAAAATCTTTACCAACACCTCTCATGATGTCTTTTTTAAGATTATTGATTGCTGTTTCGTATATTTCCTTTTTAGTGAAAAAATCCTCTCCCTCTACTAGGTCTCCCTCGAACTTTGTTTTTAACCCTAAATCTAACTTTGCTTGAATAAATCGTGAAGTTTTATCTCTCCCACCTTGATATTCTTCAACTATAGCTAAGCTACCCTTTCCAAAACCAGTATTATATTGATTCGTTACTTTCTCCATATGAGCTATCCACTCTGGGGAACCTTCTTCAACTCCACGATCAATTAGTGATTGAGTATTTAAGTTTGTTATTTCTTCTAAACCAGCGTTGTATTTATCAGCAAGATTTTTTTCTCTAATTTGTGTTTTATCAAACTCGTTATCTCTTCTCTCTCCTACGTATGTTTCTAGCTCTGCTTCCGCGTCTGCTTTTTTCTGAGAAGGTCCAGGTTCATTTGCTATAACCTCTTCAAGCGCTTGTATTTTACTATCTTTATCTTCTGCTTGAGGTAGCATCTCATTTCCTTGAGTATCTTTTACTTGTATATCTGGTTTAAATGTAGATTTTTCTCTACCTTTATTCTCTAGTGTTAATTTTCTACTTTCGTTAACCCAATTGCCAAATCTAGACATAATCATCTCACCACGTGGAGTATTAGGATCTAACACGTGAGTTCTACCGAAAGCATCAGTAACTTTTATCTTATCGTCTGTTCCCCATTCATCTATAATCTCGAACTGTAAGTTTTCACCATCATAAAATTTAGACAAATTGTTAATATATGTTTGTTCTTTATCATCGAACATTCCTCTACCTTCAGCAATATCACTAAAATTAGCATGAGGTTTATTTAAATACTCTTCGTCCTCTTTAGCTTGCTGATCTTTTTTAGCTTGTAAATCTGCCGCTAACTCTTCTTCAGTTTTTACATTAACCTTATCATAACCTCCCGTATTAGGATTGTATTTAAAGTTAGGATCAGCTTGCATTTTAGTGTGATACTCTTGAAGTTTCTTAGTGTGAGCTGGATTTTTACCTTCAATTTGAGAAATGTCTATCTTATCCTCTTGTAAATCCGAAGAAGTAGTTTCCGATGCTAATTCCGTATCTACGGGTTGAGACTCCACAGACGCATCGGTTGCCTGAGGGTCTTGTGCTTTTTTTTCGTCAACACCCGTAAGTTGATCTACTGTTTTCCAAGTACCATCAAGATTCTTATATTCGGAAAGTCCACCATCAGCCTCTCTTTGTGCAGACATCTCCTCTACAACAGCAGCTATTTCATTAATCCCTCTTTTGTCAGCCATCATTTGGCTAACAACACTTACAATTTTTCCAGACATATTATATTATTTTGAATATTTTTGAACTAAATCTAATGCGGACATTCCACCATACGGATCTTCTTCGGCCTCAGATTGAGGTTGAGTTTTTGAATGTTCCATTTGCGATTTTCTAGTAAAATAATCTGCGAGTATTTCTTTAGAAAATTCTTCGTTATAAAAAGAATTCTTAGGATTTGTTATAGCGTCTTCTATCAGCTTAGAATCTGCTTCAGATATATTGTCAAGCCAGTTTGACTCTCCCTCTTCTAGTGGACCATCTATTGAGCCAGCCATTGGTCCAAGCATCTGTTTTAAAGATTCAGGTTGTAGGAAAGCTTCTCTAATCTCTTCTATAAAACTACTATTATTATTCAAAGTATCGTCAAACATTAAAGATCTAAGGTTTTCAGGTTTTATTAACTTTTTAACAGTAGCAATATTTCTATCAAAATCAAAAGCTTGGCCTTCCTTACCGCTAGCTGCAGCTTGTGAACTTAGATCAATAAGTTCTTTACTAGTTTTATCATCACGTAAAACCATAGCATTATTCATGTCAGCTTGGTTTATATTTTTAACTGTTCCATCTGGCATTTCAACATTTTCCCATACAAAACCTTCTTCAGTTACAGTTGGTTTGTTATTAGTATCCGTAACGTAAGCTAGAGTAAATTTGTCATCAGACGTCATGCCTTTAGACAAACTGTTATCGACAGCAGATTCACCAATCATTTTCCACGTCTCTTTAAAGTTAGCTACATTAGAGCTTTTTTGATTAAGCTTCATCATAGCTTTCGCTTTCGCGCCTTTGTCTCCAGATTGTACAGCTTCGTAAAACTCTGCCTGACCGTTTTCAACATCTTCCTGCATAATATCAAAGAACTCTTTGTTAAGAGATCCTTCTACCTCATTGATAGCTTTTGCGTTATTTGCGTATGATTGCTCAAATATAGTATCCGCTTGCTCTATTGCATTCTCTCCAGCGTTTGGATGTTTTATTGGTTGTTGTCCTAATTCTTCTTCCATAATATCTTATATTTATCCTTAACCCATTAAAGCCACAGCTTGATCTCCGGTTAAAGCTCCGGTTGCACCACCAACACCTCCAGCTGCAGAACTAGCAGCAGACGAAATACCTTTCCACATCTTTTCGTCAGCAGCAGCTTCTTTCGCATCAGCCGCGGCTTTGTCAGCTGCAGACATCCCCATGAAGGTAGTTGTTTTATCAAGTTCATCTTGTCGTTGACCATACTGTCCTTGAATATCTAAACCTTGAAGTCTAGAAGCTTCTGCTCTTTCACTTGCTTGATTTTGTTGTTCTTGTCTACCAATACTAACGGCAGCTTTCTGAGCATCTAACGATCCTTGTTGAGCCATAGATTGAGCTAGTCCAGCAACTCCGGATGAACCCGCAGAAGCTTTCATATTCTCCATTATATTAGCTTGATTTTGTTGCTGTTGTTGTTTTAAGAATTGAGCTTCACCTTGGTTGACAGTTAGATCTTCCTGTGTGTTCTCCATATTAGCGTATAGATTGCTAGTATCCATAGCGGCATACTTTTCTTTTTGAGCATCCATTTCTGCTTTCGCTGTAGCAGCTTCGGCTTTTGCTCTTTTTTTCTGTACTCCGCCTGATATAGCTTTAGCAGCGCCCGCAGCCACACCAATTGCCCCTACTATTAAAAATGACATATATTATTTTGTTTTAATGTATTGTTCATACTCTTCATAAGATTGCGCTACTATCTCTTTTTCAAGAAAACTAATATCTTGAGAGTTTGTAGGATTCTTATGTATGTTAACGAAGATAGAATCTTCATTAGCATATATTACCCTTTTTGTTCCTGGTGTAGCAACCACATAACATGGAGCTACATATTCTTCTACAACATCTTCTGTTGCGACGGCTATGTGCCCACTCAATAAAAACCATACGTGTAAGTGCTTGTGAATTGCACCGACAACCATTGTTCCTGCGTCCATTGACATTTGCCTTACATATATACCGTCTGCAAACGTGTGTTTTAATGGAAACAAATGAGTGTCTTGTTCGACAACAATGTTTTCTCCGTCGGCCCTATCTACTAGATATTGCTGAAGTTCTAATATCTTTTCTCTAGAGTTGATAGCTATTTCTTGGCTACCAATCTTTTGTATTTCTTTTTTAGACATAATTTAATTAAAGTATGCCTATATAATCACACTATTGTAACTCTATTTACTACTTACAAACGTATCTACGCCCACACTGAATAGTTCAGCATACCTTGTTGAGTTGTTTACAAACTTCATCTTAGAATAATAACCTGCCATTGATGACAAGTTCGCTTCATTGTCTTTCATAAAAAATATAAATACAGAACCCACACTCGTTAAATCAGCGTCTGTTAAAAGGCTATCAGCAGTAATAATATTAGTAGATCTATTAATAGTTAATATAGTTCCTATAAATACTAAAGCACTTTGAGCAGCGGTACTAAAACCACCAGAAGCAACGGTTGGAGTATAATAACACATGTCACCTATACCTGCCGATGTGTTTATTGGTTGTGAAAATGTTAAAGTTACTGTTGGCATGATTTATATTGTTTATAATTAGAATGTTACAACTTCGTCTAGATCTATTAATGCCGTAAGAGCACCTGTACCATATTGACTTACAAATAGATTGCCAGCTATAGTTAATACGTTAGCTCCTTTGCTTGCAAAGTTGAACTGGAAAGTTGTTATTTTAGCCTCAAATTCCCAACCATTGTTATTTGTTTCAGGATTAGCAAATGATATTCTCTGTAAAGTTGCACCGCCAGCGGATGCTGAACTAGTTGCGTCAAAACTAAATGCTATTGCTGTTTTCCTCAATCCATCATTATTAACTACACCAGTAGCTGTTTTGTTAGCGGTTCTAGAACTCCAGTTGCTTCCAGTTGACTCTGTTAAACCATAAGTTAAAACAACGTCTGGATATTGAGTACTTGCAGCAGCAGCATTTTCATCAGCTGGAATACCACTTGCTAGAGTAGTACTAGCTCCAACCTCTAAGAATACACGGTAGGTTAATTCAACCGTGGTAGCTGGGAATTCTATAATGTGAGGTTCGGTTGTTGATGTTAAGGTTATTTCTGGTATTTCACTTTCTTTTCTAGCGTTATCAAATACCAAGGTAGTTGGATTGTAAGTTTTTCCATTAGAATCTTTAACTATCAATTTGTATTTAGCACCAATTTCACCAGACACTATTATTTTTCTTGAACCACCCTGCTTGTGCAGTTTGTCTAACCCAGTTAGATTTAAGTTTCTTATAACTTTATTGGCAGAAGGATCTATAGCAACATCCGCTATTGTTTTTGCAGCCACTTTACTACTAAATTTAACTGGAATAGCTAAAGCTGAAGTTTTATCATCTTGCTCCCAGCTCTCTCTAGTTTTAGTAGGGATGAATTTGAAAGTTTCAGTCATTACTCTACTTAATGCTGTTCCCGCACTATTTACATCACTATAATTAGTGCTCTTAGAACTACGGATAAATGAATTAGATAATGATCCATCTGGAAGCTCAACGCTAGAATTACTTTTTTGAATATAATGACGAGTAGTGCAGGTTGTTGTAACAATAGGTAGTACTACCTCGCTAGGATCACCATCCGCATTTTTTTCAAATTTATTTAGGTAGTATACAAATTTTTGTGTTGCGTTTGCTGTTATGACACCATCGTCATCAGTTCCCATAGCACTAGGAGTTTCGCTTACTAGAGTATATGGTGCATCAGCCGCAACATCAGCTACGGTTGTTATTTGATTAGGTGTCATTAACACACTTAACTCAAAAGCTATATTTGTTGATAACTCAGTCATATTATTAGGTCCAGGAGGTATAGTAACACCAAGTGAGTTAGTCAAGTTTGTTTGTTCTTTATAATCTATATCGATCCAATGATTTCTAGGCGTAACCGCGGAGTCATCTGCGGCAGGAAACTCACATGAGTTTGGTACATAAGTAGCAACAACCCAAACTACATTACCAACCAATCCTTGCGGGTTAAGAGGTCCATACGTACTAGGATCAATTACACCACAAGTATCATTAACAGTTTGCCATGCCTCTTTTGAAAAAGCGGCTGTAAATTGAGAATAATATGTATCTATCAAACTCTCCATTTCAGCATGGTTAATAAATTCAACTTGAGACACTACAGGGTCTACATTTGCACCAGCAGTATTCCAAATACAACTTCCAGCAAAGGTTTCCATTGCGTTATCTATGTGAAACATAGTTTTATCTATAGTATTATTATGTGTAGATACCATATAGCCAACCATAGGAGGTGGTGTGAAAGAAGCTCCTACCACACCAGTTACGGTGTTAAATATTCTTGAGTGTACTTTATTAATATTCTGAAGAGTTGTGTCAGGCGCGATTGAATCACCTTCGATTACCTCCGTTGTGTAAAGACTCATACCAGGGTCTAGAGCATTATGTTGATTACCATTCTGCCCAGCTCCTCCGGTGTTAGGTTTATCCCACTCAGAATATCTATCACTACTTGCCCACATAACTACATCGCCAGCAGCTGCATTTGCAGCAGCTGAACCATCTTGAGAATATAATGCATAACCAGGTTGGTTACCAATGATATTACCTAGTTGAATAGATTGTGCTATGGTACTCTCATGCTGCGTGTTCGCAAACTGTAGTTGGTATACGAAATCAGTATTTCCAAGCGTGACGCCAGTTTCGTCAGAATCTAAAGTAGCCATTCCAATTCCTTGAGTGGTGAACTCCTCAGTGTCAAGAATGTAAGGAGCTGTAACATTTCCACTAGAGTCGTATTCTTTATAAGACTCGTTACCTAACGTTGTTGGCGTAGAAGTGTTAGAGAAGTTATTATCCCCCATTATGTTACCAAACCACTTTCCTTCTTTATTTCTAAAGTTTGAAGCTTTTCCGGTTTGAAGATCTGTAATAATATTATCTACGTACCAACCTTTTTTAGCGGTTAGATTGTAAAAATCTTGATCTGTATATGTTACTGAATCTTGAACAACACTAGCAAACTCATCAATCTTAGATTGAGTTCCCTCATAGTTTATTGATCCAAAACTTTTAACCATCGCTGGTGAATCGTTAAACAATAATTCTACATGTGAATCATATTGTGTTCCGTAGAAGTTGTTACTAGGATCTTCTGTTTTGTGATGTTTCCACAGATCTCCGTCATAAAACGTATAATACTCATTGTTTATACTTATACCACCCTCTGGAATAAAAGATTTAAAACTAACCCAACCTTTACTACTAGGTGAATATGACAATGTTATAGGTGTGCGCACGAATT
>Ga0209337_1001869_pt1 | contig 15638 bp, 15 predicted proteins | sample LinPmetageLP53_FD_184044 | JGI IMG/M metagenome (GOLD analysis project Ga0209337, IMG submission 184044) | Marine viral communities from the Pacific Ocean - LP-53 (SPAdes) (version 2) | ecosystem: Environmental > Aquatic > Marine > Oceanic | place: Pacific Ocean | collected 2010-02-08
AAAAATAAAAAACTAAACCTTTTTCGAGGGAACGACAAGGAGTTTGACTACTCTAAAATCCCTTTTGACATCCCTGCGCTAGATAGATTAACGGCTGGCGGTATTGCCAAAAAGCGTTTAACTCTTATATATGGGCCAACTAATGTAGGTAAATCGTACCTAGCGTCTCAAATCTGTGCTAATGTACTAAACGCTGGGGGTAAAGCAGCTTGGATTGATACAGAACTATCGTGGGACTCTGCTTGGATGGAACGATGTGGTATAGACACGACCAAGATAATCGTAGGGCAGCCTGAAAGCGGTGAGGAAGCACTAGAAGCTGTACGTACCTTGCTAGACGCATCCTTTGATGTTGTGGTTCTTGATAGTATTGCGGGGTTAGTACCTCACAAGAACCTTGATGAGGACTTTTCTTTCAACCCTATGGCTTGGCAAGCCCGTTTCGTAAACTCGTCTTTACCTAAGATTCTCCCCAGCCTCTCTAACGGTGGCGCTTTAGTAGCTATAAACCAAGTACGTAGCAGTATTGGCCCAGTTGCCTTAGATAACATGCCCGGAGGACTGGCACAATCATTCTTCGCACACGCCTTATTACAGGTACGCCGCAAAGGTTGGATAGAAGATAACGGTTCTAAGGTAGGTTTTGATATGGAAGTACGCCTACGTAAGACTAAAATCGGGGGAGAGAACTGGAGTTCCGCCCTTGTTCCTTTCAGGGTTGATGGTGGGATTGATATTCTTGAGAGTTACATCCGAGAAGCAATAGGTAAAAAACTTATCACCCAAGCAGGGCCTTGGTATACATATAAGGAACAGAAGTATATGGGCTTGAATGGAATAAAGAAAATCTTTTTAGAAGATGCAGCCTTACAGGAAGAGCTTAAAGTAAGTGTTACCTAGAGACCATACATCCCAAGAAAACATCATTGAAGGATACCTTTCAGAATGGGGGCTAAGGTATGAGATGCAAGCGTCGTTCCCCCCATACACGGTTGATTTTCTCATCCCTGAGTTGAATATGGTTATTGAAGCTGATGGGGTATACGGACATTTACAAACTAAAGACCGCATTAGAGACCGTAAACTGATAGAGACAGGTGAAATATTAATTGTTTTGCATTGTAAAGAAACAACGAAAGGTAAAATAAAGGATTTTTTATGGCAGGAATTAAACAAATTGGAAAAGCCAAAGCAGTAGCGAAAAATAAAACTCCGAGAAAGGTGGCAGTTAGAACTGTTAATCAAGATAAGGAGTTTCTAAACCTACTCAATGAACATCTAAAAGGTAAAATGTCTCCTCATAGAGGTCAAGTATTTTACCCTTCAGCATTAGGTAGCACCTGTAACAAATATCTTTACGCATCATTCAATGGCTTATTGCCGTGGGAAGATTTAGACCCAAGAATAAAACGTATTTTTGACGTAGGGGCTTCCCTAGAAGACCGTATGGATAAGTACTTCACCAAAATGGGTATTGTTAAGGCACGGGAAATGTCTCTAAAGATGGACTCTCCCCCTATTAGTGGTCGGCTAGACTTCCTTATCTACCACCCTACACGTGGGGAGGTAGTGCTAGAGCTAAAGTCGATTAACGATAGAGGGTTTAAAGAGCTAAAGAGTTCCCCAAAGCACGACCACTTTATACAGTTGCAAATTTATCTAAACATGTTGGATAAAGATTATGGTATTGTTTTATACGAAAATAAAAATGACCAAAACTTAAAAGCGTTTAAGGTAGATCGTGATGTAGGAGTATGGAATACACTACTGGAACGTTGTTTTGCTATTATGGGAATGAGTGCCTTACCGGAAAAGTGTACCGGGGACACATGGTGTAAATGTAAAGGGGTGACGAGTGGTTAATTATAAAGGTGGAGTCCCACAAGACGAAAATCAATCATGGACTCCAATGAAAGCATTAGGTACTGTACGAAGGAAGCTGTCTTCTGATCTACAGGTATCCTCTTTTGATGTAGATATTTCTGGATTACCTAAGCTGCCCTTAGGCGACTATGCTAATGTTTCTAATGACGGTTTAGAGAGTTACTTAGCTATGTTTGGTGGGTACACTAGCTACCTAGAAGCAGAAGTTGCAAAGCTGGATAGTACGCTTTCCGCACTACAAGCAGCTTTTGACGACGGATTAGCTAAGGCTACACATAAGATTGCTACGGAAAGAGAAGAATCTGGCAAGAAAAAGCCGACACGAGAAGAGTTGCGGGGAGAAGCCTTGAATCGGTACACGCAACTATGGGAGTTACGTAAAGAGGTTATCGAGACAGATGCTGCCCTGAGGCAGTTAAGCGGCACTCTTAAAGCTTACGACAAGGCTTATGCGTCAGTATCTCGTGTGGTCGGATTAAGGACAATGGGGGAACGTCAACGATGAACTACTTAGGCTTAGATTGTTCATCGAAAGCAGTTCATGGGGTTGTAATAAATGAAGAAGAAGAAATAGTAGCTAAGTTAAAATTTCAGTCTACTCCTAAAGACCCATTTGATTCTAGGTTATACCAAATATTCGATAACTTTAGCGTATACTTGAACCGCAAAGCAGAGTATAATATAGATACATCTGCAATTGAAGCGGCAATTTATATTCAAAATGCCCGTACCACAATGGAAATTTCAGGTGTTGTTAGCGTTGCTAAATACATGCTGCACACTAAAGGGATTGACTGTGTTCCTGTTGATAACAGGAGTTGGAAAAAACAAATTTTAGGTAAAGGTAACGCAGGTAAACCTGACATTAAAAAATACGCTGTAGAGAAATGGGGAGATGTATTCCCTGAACAAGATTATGCTGATGCCGCTTGTATAGCGTTATGGGCAAAAAGAAGAGGAGAAGAGAATGCCTAGGTTAGAGAAAGTTGTTAAGCGCCCTACATTTTACATGAGTAAAGGTAAAGAAGAAGAGGTGGTAGAGTACGAAGATAAATTCCCAGAGGGAACAACTTTAGAGGATTTAAAAGAGCAACAGGGCGTTGTAGTTTGGTGTAAGTATTTTGAATGTACAAACAATAAGAAATTTGATAACACCCAACGAACAACAGGGACGTTACGAAAGAACAGTAGTTTTAAACCTATTGGTGTAAAAGACAATGTTTGGCAGGGAGTATGTACAAGAGATGAAATTGGCATTGACTTTAACACGTATTTCTCTGCGGGGGCTAAGTTTAAGGTTCCTTCTTGCTTTAATGCTGCATCCAACAAGACAGGGTACACAGATTTTAGTAAACTTCTCCAACCAGACGGAAGTCCTTATGGTGGCAACGTTGAGTCTCAGTCATATGAATACGATAATAGCCCATACGAGGATTAATAATGCCTAGGATAATTTCACCTGAAGTCCGTTTAGAAGCAATGAGATTATATGTTGCCGGTGAATCTTCAGCTAAACAAATTACTGAGAAAATCTCCGATCAATTTGGGGTTAACATTACTATTTCTACCGTTTACTCGTGGTCAAAGAAATTTAACTGGGATGAGAAACGTATACAATTACAAGGCAATGCTTCTGTTGCAGTTATGGAATCGGAAAGCCAACGGTTCGGTAGGTTACAATCCGAACATCTTAACCTATATGAAAAAATCAGACATAAAGCGGCTGACGATTTAGAGGGTTTAGAGTTCCATGATGCAGGAGTTGCTGCTCGTACCATTGATATGGGTATTCAAGGCGAACGGGAAACAATGAAGGGTTTGATTAATATTCAATTTGTTCAAGATATTTTAAACGTATTAGTTGAGGAGATTTCTGACCCTGACACCATTGCTAGAATCTCAGGACGGTTCCAAGGTATCATCCAACAGACTGGTTCTAACACGTAATGCCCTTACCTAAAAAAGATGAAATTATTACAGTTGCAGATGCGTTAGCTAAATTATCGGAAGGTTTGACTGCACAGCAAAAAATTAACATAGGCAGCTTCCATGAATTTATTGTTAATATCTGGTCTAAGAGTTTTGAGAGACCAGAGCTATTTGACACATGGCACGTTGGGGTCATTGCTGAGGATGCAGAGAGGGCAGTAAATGAGCGAATGAATTATGTTGCCATACTTCCACGCTTTCATTTTAAAAGCACCCTACTTGGACACGCTTTCAGTGTTTGGCGACTACTAACGTCTAAACGTGATACATCTATTCTATATCTTTCCTACAGTGACACGATGGCTCGTTATCATATCTCCGAAATTAACAAAACAGTTCAGAGAAATCCTATCCTAATGGATATGTTACAGGCAAAAAACACTCGTGCTGAATTTCAATTTAGATATACATTAAATGGTAAACCTGTTGAAATCCTACATGGAGGGTTATTTTCTTTTAAGAGAGGTATGCACGTAAATGGCGCACTCATAGCTGACGACATTCTAAGAGACCCAGAAAACCCCCTGCAATTGGGGGAGATGAACAAAATTGAAGATCACTTCATGACGGAAACTATGTTTATACCAAACCAAGAGGCTCCTGTAATTGTTCTAGGAACCCCTATGCTTCCAGATGATATATTAGCTAAACTTCAAAGGGATGAAAGGTTTATATCCCGTGTGCTTCCCGCCCTTGACCCGACCCCGACTCGCCATGTACTTATGCCTGATCTGTATTCTGAGGAATGGTTACTAGCCCAACAAAAAGCTCGACCAAAATCATTCGCTTCAGAGTTTCTCCTGCAACCATCCTTCCAAACAGAGTCTTATTTTAATCGAGAAGACATTACAAAGTGTGAAGATGAAACTTTACGAGAATTTAGTGCCTACAAAAAATATGACAAACAACCTAACGAACAATTATTTGCAGGATTTGATGTAGGTAAAAAGCGTCACCCATCACACCTAGTAATTTTCAGTCGTGTCGGAGATACCCTTAAGCAGCTTAATCAGACATGGTTAGACGGGTGGCCTTATTCGGATCAAATAGAGTTTTTGAATGAAGTAGCGCAAAACTTTCAGCTAGAAAAAGGGTATATTGATAATACAAGGGGAGAATTAGAAGATCGTGGTTTAGAGCAAGTTTGGCACCCAATGTCGTTTACTTCTAAGAGTAAACATACTATGTCACAAGTCATGGAGCAATATGTCCATGGTGACAAATTAAGACTGTTAAAAGATGAACGGCAAACACAACAGATTATTTCTGTAAACAATGATTTGAAAGCACCTGTGACACCTATGGGTCACGGCGATGCCTTCTTTTCTATTGCTATGGCTACTCTTGCTGCTTGGGAAACAACAATTTTCAAGTACCAAACTTTAGGAAGCACCTCCGATTGGATTGAGGCGGTAGCACCCGGAGAGACTCCTGAAGGTAGGGCTGGGCAAGACGGTATTGATAAAGATGTTGCAAAAAGTTTGGATAAGATGCTAAACTTTAAAAGCGTCAATCCCATAGAGAAAAGTGAAGATCATCTAAAGGGAGCGGGTGGATGCTCCGAAGGGGTATGTCAGCCAAGTTTTTGGGTAATGGAACGTAAATTATGTTTATACTGTGGATATAGAGGGTAGGAAAAAATGACAACAATTGCATCACTGACAGACACTATCGGAGCCATTCCTATTACGTTGAGTTCACAGGCTGAGGTAGTCGCCAAGAAAAGGTACTTTCTAAAGAACGATTCTAATGAAGTAGTGGAAGATGCCCCTGCAATGTTTCGTCGGGTTGCTGATGCGATAGCCTCTGTTGAAAAGCAATATGGCAAATTAGATATTGATGTTTCTCTTACTTCTAATGAGTTTTATACCATCATGTCTAACTTAGATTTCGTCCCAAATTCTCCCACCTTAATGAATGCTGGAACTAAACAAGGCACCCTATCCGCCTGTTTCGTTCTTCCTCTTGAAGATAGCATGGAAGGAATCATGAAGGCTGCCCACGATACAGCTATGGTTCAAAAATTTGGTGGTGGCACTGGGTTCGCCTTGTCTAATCTACGCCCAAAAGGGGACAGGATTAAAACAACGCACGGCATCTCATGTGGGCCGATTGAAGTGCTTAAAACCCTGTCAAGGGTGTCGTCTATGATTACACAAGGTGGGAAACGTGACGGTGCTAACATGGCGGTAATGGACATCCACCACCCAGATATCTTAGAGTTTATTAACTGTAAAGCGGTTGAGGGGGAAATTCATAACTTCAATATCTCTGTTGGCGTAACAGATGATTTTATGAAGGCGGTCAAGGCGGGAACTAACTACCCACTAATTAACCCCCGAACGAAAGAAATCGTAGAGGAACTTGATGCCCGTGACGTATTTAGCAAAATTGTATATGGGGCTTGGAGGAACGGGGAGCCGGGAATGATTTTCCTAGACGCAGTAAATCGTGACAATCACGTATCAGATACGTATGGTAGAATGATTGCAACTAACCCTTGCGGGGAACAACCACTTCTTGGAAACGAATCTTGCAATTTAGGTTCTATTAATGTTGCCAATTTCTTTACAGAAACGCAATTTTCGGACTCATCAGAACCTTCGTTAAATTGGAGGGAGAGCCTTGACTGGTCAGAACTAGGAAAGGTTGTCAAGATAGCTACACGTTTTTTAGATAACGTAATTGACGCAAATTACTATGCTACCCCTGAAATAGAAGCTATGACTAAAGCTACTCGAAAAATAGGTTTAGGGGTGATGGGATTCGCTGACTTATTAATCCGCTTACGTATTGGGTATGATACAGAATCGGGTCGGCATGTAGGCAAAACTATTATGGGATTCATACGTGATGTTGCTGATAAGGAATCTGAAAAAATAGCTGAAGAGCGTGGTGCATTCCCTGCATGGGACACCAGTGATTACGCTGAATCCGGTCAGAAGATCAGGAACGCCTGTCGCTTAACGGTGGCTCCAACGGGGACAATTTCCATGCTGGCAGACACTTCTAGTGGTGTAGAACCAACATTTGCCTTAGCGTGGAAGAAGATGAATATCCTAGAAGGCGAAACGCTTTACTACGTAAATAAATATTTCCAGAGGGATGCAGAGAAGTACAGTTTTTATTCTGACTCTTTAATGGATCATATCTCTAACGGGGGGTCTATAAAAGATAGGTCAGATGTACCGGGCTGGGTTAAAGAAGTGTATACAACTGCTATGGATATTTCCCCGGAAGCCCATGTTGGTATGCAAGCAGCCTTCCAAGATGCGTGTGATTCAGGTATTTCTAAAACGATTAACTTTGCCAATGACGCAACGCTAGAAGATGTGTACACTGCGTATATGTTAGCGTGGGAAAGTGCCTGTAAAGGGATAACGGTATACAGGTCTGGTAGTCGAGATAAAGAAGTTCTAGTGAAAGCAGACTCAGACTCCCAACCAGTTCTTCAAGGCTTTGAAGCAACGTATGATGAGTTAGAGGAAGCTTGCTGCGATAATGCGTTTTTAATTGAAGAAAGCGGATGCGTAACGTGCAAGTCTTGTGGTTGGAGTAAGTGCCATATAGCGTAAATTTTAGTTTCGGTAGTATAATAGATAAGCAGAGTAAGGAGAACAGCAATGACGTTAGGTAATATTCTTAGGGAACGTGACGATCAGTATGTCGCTAACAGAGACCAGTCGGGTACTTGGCGAATTTTAGATACATGGCATGATGATTTAAAAAATATCGGGCCTGATGATGAGATTCCTGATAAAACAGATGCGGTGGTAATTCTATCTGAAGGAGCGTTTATATCCCTGATGAAAGAAGCGGGGCGTTCTGGTCTCCTAGACAATGCCTCCGGCTCTTTAGAGTCTAACATGGGGGCACCTGAAGAGTTTAACGATATGACCGAACAGTATAATGAAGCAGTAGCAAAAATACATACCTTGGAACGTGTTATTACAGATCAGAAAGAGCAATTATCTGACAATAAAATTTCATATTCTGAGCATTCCCACATTAAAGAAAAAGCTATGGATACTGTTCTTAAATTAGCTGGGATGGATACGTTGGTTTCGCAACGGTTTAACGACTTGGGTAAGGAATAATTTATGAAGTTGTCTGAATATATGCCCGAAATGCCCGGAATGGCGCAACAAATGCTTGACATGAATGAGGGACTAAACTTCATTCAGTTAATGAAGCAACAGGGGCAGCAAGGAGATAAAGCCGCTTCACCCTCCATCGGGCTTGACCATATTGTAAACACTTGGGTTCGCCATCAGATGGCGTACAGGCAACAGCTTGTACAAGACTTACAGACGATTGCATTTTCAGTTGCTGAGATACGAACCGTATTAGGTCACATTACGGGAGAGGTTTTCAGGCGGGGCATAGAAGTCCACCCTAAAAAAGCAGGGGCAGACAGGGAGCAATTAAGCGCTTTCAATGAGTTCCTAACAGACGCTAACGTTTTCGATCAGAGCTTAGAAGCTGTTCTTAGACAATTCCATAATGATATCAATACAGTAGATGATGGATTTTTGTATTTAGTAAAAGAGTATTACGATGACGGGGCGCACGGTATAAAATCTAAAGTAAAAGAGATACGTCGATTAAACCCAGCACTTGTCGAGTTTGATCTTGACGCAGCAGGACTCCCTAAAAACGCTCACTTTATATGCCCTATGGATAGAGGCGACGTTGAAGATGTCCCCGGAAAATCTAAGAAGGGGTACGACCGTGTTCCTGCTATGTATAAGTACTACCACCGTAACCAACATATCTATCTAAGAGACACAGAAATTATTCATGTTTCCAAGTTCTCGCCTTCTGAAACTTATGGATGGTCTCCGATTCTTACGGTCTTTGAAAAGGCTCTTACGCTAATTGGAATGGATAAGAATATATATCGGTACTTCTTTGAGCGTAAGATGCCAGCGTCAATGCTTATGGTTACAACTGATGACCCTGAAAGCTTACGTAAGGAACGAGAGCATATTGCTGCCCAAACTAGGTTAGACCCTAACTACATCCCTATGGTTGCGGTCTCTAGTCGTAACCAACGAGGTAGAGTGGACATGGTACGCCTGTTCCACACATTGCAAGAAATGGATTACCTTCCTGTCAAGGAAGAGATTCGTGAACGTGTTGGAGCGGTATGGGGCGTAACCCCTGCATGGCAAGGCGCACCAGAAGCGTTCGGTGGCCTATCCACTCAGACTCAACAGTTAGTTGTTATGAGTCGTGTAGTTGAATCTGACCAAAGATTATTCCACGAAAAAGTGTTCCCTAAGATTTTGAAAGCCTTTGGGATAACAGATTTTGAATTATTGTTACCAACACCTGAGGAAAAAGCTGAAGCTACCCGAATTAGTTTTGCACAACAACGGGTAGGTATTGCGAGCCAGTTAGCTCAACTAGGATTTGAAATTAAACTAAAAGAAGATAACATTGGTTTAGAAGAAGCAGAATTCATTGTTACTGGCGAAATGGCTAAGACCGTTCAAATGCAAGCTCAAGGACAAGAGTTGCAGCTTGAACAACAAATACAAGAAGCCGAACAAGCTCAACAAGGTGGCGAAGGCGGGGAAGGCGGGGAAGAGGGCGGAGAAGCGTTACCTGATATCCAAGCCATGGAGAAATCTATCCCAGCATCAGAGCGTAAGTTCAAAGGACGCACCGGCGGACGTACCCCAGACTGGCAAGATAAAGCCCCTAACGAAGAGCGTGATATAGACGAATGGGCAGATAAACGCAAAGAAAAAGCAGAGGATAGGTCTTGGGGTTTTGAGGTAAGTAAGACATGGATGCAATCTTTAAATGAACAGGGCTTCTCTGCTCCTACTATTAGAGAGGTCTCCCCAGATGGGTCGCAGATGTGGTTCATTGAGAAAGGGGTAGATTATGTAGCTAACTTATCCCCTAAGGGACTAGGTGAGATAAAGAAAGCAACCTTTATAGTTCCTTTCCCAAACAAGTCCCCAACTAATCCTAGCGTTAGCTATGACCCTTCTGGCGGCAACCAACGTAATAAAGATGATGAAGACGATGAGGATGACTAATGCCTGTACGCCAAGTAGGTAGCAACTCCCTTTCCAGCTTATTAGATTTTGTAATTCTAGAAAAAGCCCCGTCAGGGTTTAAACCTTTGACCGGTCTTCTTGGTGGTGGGGGAGGTAACGAGGAGGAACTTGAGCCAGTCCCAGAAGGGCAGCGAGTTTATGTAGATAGTAAAGAAGATGCCCCTAAAGGTGTAGATGTTATTACAGGTAAAGAAGAGGGGCTTTACTATGACATGAACCAACTAAATGAAGAAGATCATGGCGATGAGATTACAGAGGTGTTTAATAATTTACTAGATGAACTAACGGAAGCGCAATCAGATGAAGCGGTTCAACAGAGAGCTAGAGAGAATGAAAAGAAAGAACAGAGACTTGATGAGATAAAAGAAAACTTCAAGCAACAGCATCCTAAAGCTGAGAAACTTTTAAAGCTAGAAGAAGCGATGGGCGCACGTTACGACGCTCTGATGGCCCCAATTCTCAACTTGGACACAACCGCAGCAGAAATAGACGAGTTGTTCAATAACATTGACACAGATAAAAAATATAACGACCTTATTGAAGAGAAGGTTGTCTTAACTCATAAAATATCTACAGACACTGATGAAAAAATAGAAAAAGATGAGGAGTATCAAAAGCTTAAGTCTGAAATAGAAGAAGGAAAATATGATTCTACGGTGAGGGAAATAGAAAGTAAGCTAGGCAATGCTTTAATTCATTCTTTTAAAAATGGCTTCCAGTTAGATGACATGACTTTCGACATAGACTCTGACTTAAAATATGATGACAACCCTGCACGTTGGGCAGAGCATATAAATAAGAAGGTCGAAAAGGAAATCATAAAAGATATGAAAAAACAAATGTCTTCTGAGCGGGGAAGAAAGATGCTAGAAGATGCTGTACCAAACTATAAAGAGTTTACAGGTGACGAGAAAATGCAATTACAGTTGGCTGTTCATTATTTTCTAGGTGCGGAAAAGTCGGTAAAGAAGAGGGGGGAAGAAAAAACAAGAAAAATTTTGGGTGATCAAGGTATCAAGAGAGCAACGCATGTGGCGCAAATTAGACAATTTCACGATGCGAATTCATTAGGGATGTATCAAGGGGAATCCAATACGTTCATAGCTTCCCCAAATATTTGGAAAAAGATGTCTAAACTAGACGGTTCAGGGATTCTGCCTACTGAAATGAAAGAGGCGATAAAAACTATGGTTCACGAATCGTTACACTCTATCGGGGGGAATGGCATGAAGCATGATGGAGAAGGTTCGGTAAGAAGTAATACCGCATCGAACTACATAGATGGCAAAAGAATAGGGTTAGCAGATGCGGGGATTCCTGCCCAACAAGCGTTTGATAATCTTCATAAGTTCATGGAAGAAGGCCCAGTTGAATTGTTATCTCAGAGTATTCTTGGTAGAAAATATTCTAAAGATTTAGTTGGTAGAGATGTTTTTACCGATAAAGCCTTTACTGAAGGAGCGGGAAGTATAGAGAATCATGCAAGTATATCGTATAAACAGGTTACTCCCCATCTCGCACGATGGGCATTAGCTTATAGTGGGGGGAGTCCCACAAAAGCTAGGGCTTTGTTAGGGAAAATGAGAGAAGTGGGAGCGGGTAAAGGTAGCGTAGATGCTCAAGGTAAACCAAGTCAGTCTGGAGTTGTAGAGAACCAACGATTAACGAATAACTACACGGCAAGTTTTGGGCAGTATCTAAAGGATTATGCCAACAAAGAATGGAGTCCCGACGCATCAAACGCTGGGGTAGGCTTTGATATTGCAAATAATTTGGACGCATCGCAGCTAGGTAGAGGGTTGTCTGAGGGGCAAGATTTGAAATACGGCGACAATCGAATCCCTAACATATCTTTACGTCCTGAAATTAGGAATCAAGAACCCATTTTTGATGGTGGCGGAAACATAACACAAGCTGGACATTTAGAGTTAATGCATCTAATTTATGGAAAAGGATAAATAAATGCCTAAAGCAGACAAAAAACAATTAATCGCTGCGTATACTATGCATAAATTACGCAAATTATATTTTGAGGGCGACCCGAATTTTTATTCATATTACGAACTAGAATCCGATAAATTAGATACGGGGCAAAAACGTCAAGTAATGGAAATGATGACGCACCCTGAGATGACACAGAATGATAAACCTTTAAAAAAAGAAGCTGGTGGAGGCGGTGACGGTGGAGGCGGTGGGGGATTTGGCGGGGACGCTAGTGCAGGAACCGTATTCACATCAACTAACTCTGGAATATTTACACCGACGTATGGGAGAAATTCCAAACGGAAGAAATCTCAAAGCAGCGCAAACTACCGCACCCAAGTTGCCCGTAACAAGAAAAAGAAGAAAACCGGAGTGGAACGTCTAGGGGCATGGCTTAGAGATTACTCTCCAGAACGAAAAAGTATATCAAAGGGAACCCCTACAGAATTTGCCACCGACTTACTCAGAGAGGTCTCTAAAGAATATTGGGGTAACGCTAACACAGCTAAAGTAAAAGACCCTAAACTACGCAACAAAATAGATACCAAACTTCCTGAGAATGAATCTGTGACTAATTATCGTCCAAAGATTTTAGACTGGAAGAAGAAGGATAATGATAACGCAGGGGCTTTACCTTACGCAAAAGCTTTAGATACTGAATCTTCTGGCGAAGAAGGTAAGATTAATCAGGAACAAGCAGGGTTTCGTGAGGCTACCCCCTTCGAGGAGAGCCAAGAAGTCCAGTGTAAGTCTTGTATCTTCTTTAAAGAAGATGACAATGAATGTCAATTAGTTACTGGATATATAGAAGAAGATACATGGTGTAATTTATATAACTCAGAAAACAAACCAAAGCCAGAAGAAAATCAAATGGTTGAAGGGGAAGATATTCAAAAAGCTAGAGACCTAGAAGATTACTTTTCAAATAAATATCCTATGCAATCAGACAAATTGAAGCGTAGAATTATACGTGAAGCTGTATTTCCTAGAGAATGTGCTTCTTGTAAGTGTTCTGAATGGAAAGGGTCGGTTGTACCATTAGAATTGAATCATATAAACGGCGACCACGGGGATAACGCCAAGCGGAACCTAGAGTTAATATGCCCCAACTGCCACGCTCTAACGCCACATTACAGGGTTAAGAAACCCGGATCAAAATCGGCGATAGATTTGCATGGTGGAGCGCCTAAAGGAGACCCACGTAGAGATAAATCATTAGATAAAGATTTACGTAAAGAGGCGGATACAGGGGAAAACCCTGAGATATGGGGGACTCCCACAAAACACCATACAGATGTATTACATAGGAAATATAAGATTCTAGTTAAGGAACCCGATAGTTACCTAGATTCATTATCTGCGCCTCCAGACAATGCGTTAGAAATTAAAACTATTAAGCATTATCAAAAGGATGCGTCTAAAGCGGAAAAAGATATAAACGCAGAAGATAAAGATAATGTTAAACCTTTCTTAGATTATCTAAAAAAGAATAAGTTATCCATTGATGAGAACTATTTAACTAATTTAAACAAAGATGTAAACAGAATTGTCCATCATGTGAAGTTTAAATTCAATCGCCCTAGACCAGCACAAGTTAGCGACATTGAAGCCACTCCTAATGAAGGAGGCTACTCCCCGTCTTATCCAAGTGGTCATGCTGTTCAAGCAACAGTTATGGCAGGTGTTCTATCTAAAATTTACCCCGAACATTCTAAGAGCTTTTCTAAGATATCGGATAAAATTGGGCTGAATAGAATCAGGGCAGGGTTGCATTACCCCAGCGATAATCGAGCGGGTCAAGCGTTAGGGATGGAGATTCTAGAAGATGTGCCTAGCGTTGATAGCGAACAGCATCTAGAAAAGAGATTGAATGTAATGACTGAGGAAGAACGGGAAGTCGGTGCAACGCAACAGGTTAAGGAAACGGACTCCCTTACAGAGAGAGAACGTGACCCTAAGTTCATCGAGACAGATAATTCGGAAGATGAATCAGATGCTGTAATGGAACAGAATGAATTTATGGAACGGTTAGCATCTACGACAGCGAAACACGTAGGAGATAAAAAGGATGACTCTGATGAAAAGGCGGGCCTAATGGCGGCTGGGGCAGAGTTCGGACATGAAGTTAGGCTTTCTAAGGAATTTGAAACTATCTATAAAGAAAATGAAGACTTTAAAGAAGTAATAGATTCGTTACGTAAAAGTAAATAAAGGTAGTATAATAAAAACATATGTACGAGGAGAATACAAAGAGGATTAAGAACGTAATGATGGGAAAAATTAGACCGCAAATATTCCTAGCGATTCTTGTACTTGGAGTCTTAGCAATCTTTGGGGTAATAAATGAGATGCCAGAGATTTCCACTGGGACAATTGGTGGCATTATCGCTCTTGGAATGAAAATTCTAGAAGCTGAATAAGCTAAATAAATGTCAGATAACCCAGAGGAACAAGATAAAGAAAAAATTAACTCTACAGTAACAGATGAGGTTTTACAGGAAGGGAAAGATGTAACCCTTACAGGGCAGCAGTTGATAACACTGCTTGTATTCTTTCCTATAGTTGTTGTATGGCTAACGTTGGCGGGTAGGATTATTTGGAGCGCAACAAGTAACCCTGAAACTCTTGACAACATCGAGCCGTTACTACTTGCTCTGGCTGTGTTAAGTATCCCTGTTAGTGGGGGCTTATCGGAAATTTTGAAAGCTTATGGCTCTGGAGGAAAATAAATAATGAAACTCGTAATAAAAAATAAGAAGTTTAGGCTGCCTAGATTTCGACTACCTAAAGTACGTACTGACTTCGGCTTCCCAACAATCGACATTGCAATCCCTAAAGTGGTATCTAAGATAAGCATTGGCGGTCACTTTAAGAAAATGGCTGGTGTTTCCATAAGCATCGGCGCTCTTGTTGTTGTGGTGGCGATTGCCTTTGCTGCTGTGGGTGTAGAACAAACTAAACAGTTTCCTATGGCTGCTGAATATACCGTAGAAGCAGGGGATAAATATGTTGGGATTGGTACGGATATCAAAGGTAGTGATGCTGCTGATACCCAGACGTTGAAACTAAACATTGGTGGAGCAAGAATATCAGACATCATAATTGATGATCTGGAAGTCGGTGCAACCACAGGTATTACCCACTCACTGTCAATAACAACAGGTGGTGCTACGGTATGGATTGAGTGTGATGAGGTGTTAATAGATAACCTCACGGCTAAGTCATTGACAATTAGTAACGCTGAAATCTACAACCTAATCGTTCAGAACAACAAGGCTGATGGTAACTCGTTCAGCCCGACATTGGCGAACGGTATTGTGGATGTAACACTGAACTCAACTCGTGGGACTGTAAACATCCCAGAGATTAGTGGGTCAGATTATGACCGAATCCACATTGACGCAGCGACCAGCGCACAATGCCGAAAACTGCATATCAAGAATGTAAGTTCTTATGGCTTCCCAGTACTGATTGATCACATCAAAGCAGGAACAGTGACGATAACTAATAGTCAAATTGGTTCCGGTACGGGCATAGACACAGCGGACTTCATCATTGCAAACACTGTGAAGATTAGTGGGTCAACTCTGACAGGTAACACTGAAGTTCCAATCTCAGTCAAGTAGGCAACAATGCGAGATTATTGGAGATGGACAGCCCTTATCACCTACTTGGTGATTTGCATATACGACTTCATGGTAGTGCCTA
>Ga0209337_1001871_pt1 | contig 15636 bp, 20 predicted proteins | sample LinPmetageLP53_FD_184044 | JGI IMG/M metagenome (GOLD analysis project Ga0209337, IMG submission 184044) | Marine viral communities from the Pacific Ocean - LP-53 (SPAdes) (version 2) | ecosystem: Environmental > Aquatic > Marine > Oceanic | place: Pacific Ocean | collected 2010-02-08
CGCCAGAAATTAAAACCTGCCCAGCAAGGCCGACAGATCCTAAAGATATTTGACCGCCGTTTCCGTAAGCAATAGCGCCAGGCACAGCTGTTAAAGTAGATCCCGTACCGCCTTGATCAATGGGTAAAGCCCCATCAATTTGATTTGCATCAGCAAGATTTACAGGAGGGTGTCGATGATCTCCTCTGGAAAGCTCGTTTTGAGCTCCCGCCGAACCACCAGTAGTTCCGGTTAAAGGGACGCTGTCCTCAAAATCTGCAGTTAACGTTACATTTGAATTAAGATTTCCACCACCTTCTAGTCCGTTTCCAGCTATTACCTGGCGGCTAGTGGGAACATATCCCGCCACAGATATAGGAACGGTACTAACTGCCATTACACGACCCGTCGCATCTATTGTAACAACAGGTACGTTCCCGGCATCGCCGTAAGATCCAGGAGTCGCTCCGCTAGCGGCAAGTTGTGCGGTGCCAACACCGCCATTAGCTATACTTAGGGTGACATTACTGGCTAACGAACCACCTCCGGTCATTCCTGTTCCTGCTAAAACTTGTCGAGTAGTTGGTACGCCTGTAACTTGTAATAGATCTCCTGCTCGAATTTGATAGCTAACTCCTTCATAAGTAAAAAGAAGTAGTCCGTCAGCAGACGCAACTGGAGCAGTAGGAAGCTGAGTAACTCTGCTGGGTATTAAATTACTAGGAACTTCGACTGTCATTTAACCCATCTCCAAGAACTTTTCGCCGTCTTCAGTCACAATAAACTCGTCTCCAGCTTCTTGAATAACGCCAGAAGGATGCGTGTCTATGTTTCTGTCAGGTCTGTTAAAAGGTAAAACAATTTGATCTGGCGGTGGCACAGGCAACAAGTAAGGATCTAGCTCATCTCTATCGTATTGACAAACCATTAAACCAGGAAAGTTAGGATCAGGAGAAAGCTCAGATAATAAAAACTTAATGGAGCATCGCCCACATATGCCAATTCCAAACGTTGGCTGCCCTTGAGGATCTAGATACACACTCATGACGACGTATAAACTCCTATGCCTGGATTAATCTGAATTGGCGATCCGTCATTGTCGCCATCCCACGCCCTTTGCACGCTTGTTGCTGCTCGTGCCTCAAGCATTGGTATAAGCTGCATGTCTGCAGAAGGTGTTTCAGCACAAACCCTAGCAGCCAAGCCATTGATTATAGCCTCTAGCCAGCGGTTAGGAACTTCTACTTCTTGCTGTAAATTGTTTGTATCCATTATTTGGCGATGTCTCCATAGCGTCAGGATATATTTTTCTGAAGCAAGATTAGGCGCTGGCCATAAGTTAACAACTGGCCGTGGAATATCACGCTGATAGTAAAAGCTGGTTGGCTGTCCAGCGAAAACTAAATTGCTTTGATTGACGTAATTATCTCGATTTAATACGCCCATAGGAATCACTGAAGGCGAGTTGCCCAAAGTGATTGAAGTAAAAGAAATAGTCGAGGCACCGTCTGTAGGAACTATCCTGAAGTATTGTTTAGCTATCGCTCCAGTTATCTCACTCCACACAATATCTCCAGCCACCGCTGTAGCGCCTGTTGATAGATCTACACTTGTCGAAGTGCCGACTGTAGTCCACGCAATATTGTCAACGCTCGTCTGAAAAGTAACTGGAATCGCCCCTGCTGACCACTTAATTCCAATAAAGTTAACTATTGTGGGGGTGGTAAAATTGACTTTATATTCAGTATTTACTGCTGTTGTAGTGCCGCTAAGTTCTTGAAGTACATTTAAATTCAAGTTCAACACGTCTATTGTGCCTAGTGGTAGCGTCACAATTTGATTATTTTCGTATAAAGGCAGAAGTTGTTTCTCTATACACCAGGCAGGTGTACGAATATTAGCTAATTCATCTAGCATGAAAGCTAGAGAATCTAAAGAATATTCCTGCATTTCTGATGTTATTGCCTGAGCAGGTAAACGACAGCGCCTGAAGGCGTGATCTACCACCTTCAAAGCGTTGAATGTTTTTACGCCAATGTTGCCGGAATAAGCCATATAGTTTCCATATTTATTTTAGCTATTATGGTTGCTGCTACAGCATACCCGACCAGTACAGCGGATTTTAATCCCAGCTGTGCTTCATAGTGCCCATTTTTTTGAATCCAGCCATTTCACCGCTAAGCCTAGATTTTCTTTCAACAGTTTTTTGACCACTGCCCTTGTTACCAGAAAACTTACGCTTACCCATGGACTCTTCCATGCCTTCGCTTTCATCACGGCGAGCTTTTAAGGTAGCATCCTTCTTTCCGTTCTTCGAGCCAAGTGAATCATCTAATCTGGCATTATAACCTTGTTTCATGCCACCCTTAGCATAACCTTTGCTCTTCATCATGCCGCCCTTAGCCATCTTCATTCGTTCTGCGTCTGAGATGTTGGCTCCGGTTGTAGCTTTGGAAGGACTACGCATTGCTGCACGTTCTCTGTCTGAGATGCTGCCTTTCATTGACTTAAGCATCTTTATTGGCTTAGACCCCTTCATTGGCTTCATTGGCTTTTGACGTGCACGTTCTCCGGCTGTAGCTTTGGAAAGACGAAGCATTTCTGCACGTTCTCCGTCTGAGGCCATAGGGCCAAATGCTTCCATAAGGGTTGCATCTGGGAATCCCTTTGCCTTCATTCGCTCTTTTAAAGCTCTACGGTCTCCGGCTGACATGTTGGCTATTTCATCCTTCATATCGTCTATTTTTTGGAAAGCTCTACCGACATCGTTACTACTCATCGCTCTCTTTCCAGCCTTTCCACCCTTAGCGTAACCTTTTGATTTCATGAGTATTACCTATTTTTTCATTGTAGAGAAAGTTTTAGCAAGCTTAGCTCGCTGTATTGTTTTTGCTGAAGGCTTGGGACCACCCTTCGTCGCTGGTTTTCCGGCGGCAACTTTGTTTAACTTGCCTTTTGGAATACTTTTTCCTTTAGGAGTATCCATATACTCACGCAGGGCTCCAGGCTTTTTGACAGCACCTTTTATCCAATCTTTTTTAGCGCCACCTGAAGCTGCATAAAAACCTTGTTTAATCTCATCTTCAGCTTCACGGCGCAATCTGGTCATCTCATCACGCGCATTTCTCTCACGAGAAGCAACACGAGCCATTTGAGCTTTTTTGTCTCTACGCTCTGCGGCGTCATTAGATCTGCGTCCTTTAACTCTACGCATTTCATCAGCTGCATCGTCTTGAACGCCAATAACACGAGCTTCCTCATCGCGGATATTCTTCATCCCGCCACGATTCATCTTTGCAGGCTTTGATGATTTAGTAAAACCAAAATCACGAGGAAAATCAAACTCATCAATGTATTTAATAGTCATTAATAACCTCCTCCTGCACTATTTACATAGAATGTAATAGTAGCACCTACACTAAATGAATTAACTCTCAGCAAAACAGCTCTACAGCTGTCATTGCCATTAGCTAACGTGTCTGCAGTCTTAGCCTCTAAAGCGGCTATAGGTGCAGAAAGATTGAGATAAAACTCTGAGTCATCCGCGTCTTGCGGATAATCAATGAAGATATTAGCTGGCGTTTGAAACACTGTAAAATTAATAGTGCCTGTAACGTGAACAAATATCATCGGAGAAGTTGTTGTGTTTTCTAAGTTAACCCACTGAGTTATAGCCTCACTAGCAGAAATTCCAACTGCAAGCGTTAAGCCTCCCATGGTAGCGGAAGGCGTTATCGTCTTAATAGTCATAAACTGGCGACTAGTGGTAACAGTTGCTCCACTGGCAGGGCCAATAAGACTTTCTTGAACGAGGTTAGTTCCACCATCGGTTCCAACAATAGTAAAAGTAACTCCAGCTAGCGTAGCTTGAACAGGGGCAGTGAGCGTAACTTTGTGAGCCAAGCCGTCAGTAGTGGAGGTAACTGTGGGGATCACAGCGCCTCCAGTACTAGTTAAGCCCTGCGCATTAAAAAAATCAATATCTGCGGCTAACGGCGTTAGCGTACCAATTTTTACTGGTCTCATAACTAATACTCCTTCCTTTCTAAATTAAGAGCTGAAGAAAGGATCGATTAGGGTGCCATTGCCTAACAATACTGCGTTGTGAAGCAGATATTCTGCATCGTCAATAGCAGTAAGACTAAACTGCGTACCTCTAATTCCGCCTTTAGTTGTGCCGTTCATGTTAAAACCGAAGTCATCAGCATCAGGCTCCCAAACATGTACAGCACCAAGAATTCTATTATTAGAAGCAACTATGGAGCCGATCATGTGATCTGTCCCGCCGTTGACCTGAATACTAAGATTGCTAACATTTTGAGCTAAAAAGAAAGTGTAAGTAACGCCAACATTACTGCCCGTGCCTGTCATAATCTCTGGCACTTGAATGGTTCCCGTTGTGGCGGTTATCTTACTAATTTTGCCACCGTGGTCTGTTGGATTAACAATTAGGCTTGTTGAAATAGTAGGGACTGAAGTGTCACCTTGATTAAATATGCCATTATTCGAAATGAGCGGACCGGAAAAAGTTGTAGTACCCATGATAAATTCCTCACATGCGAGTTAAAAGATTTGGCTGTTGTCTGCATGTCGTCAGCCTAGGGCTGTCAACAACCAAAATAAAATTCTTTAAAATGTCTCTAACCCTGATAAATAACCTCTTAAAAATCAAAGCTAGAGACGTTTCTTACTTTCTTACTTATACACCAGGAGTTCCAAACACACCACGAGGGTCTGTCCAGCCAACGGTGTAACGTTCAGTTGCTTTGTAGCGCATAGAGTCAGTAGCAAAATCGCCTTCCATAGACTTCTCTAAGCCCCGACGCATGAGAAGCTTTAAGCCTTCAGGAGCGTCAGTTTGTACCCACCATGCGGTGGTAGAAGTAATACGTGAAAGGTTTGCTTGACCGTCTGCCAAAAGACCCATTGACTTAACTGGGTTAATGTCATTGTCACCTGTTCCAGCCTTCAGTACTGATTTCAACAAAGTTTCCGCTTGGAAAACATTGCTAGGACCAGTCACTATTTGAGTTGGAGTCAAACGAATACGCTTACCGTTGTTATCAACAGCGTTACGGATTTGAATGAGCATCTGCTCAAGTGAAGTCTGTGAAAGTGCAGCCGCCTGAGTTAGCACGTTGCTAAAGGTACCCTGTACAATTGGGTGATTGTTTGCACTAAGTGCAACACCGTCACCACCTGTAAAGGCCGCGTTAAACGCACGGTTCAATACATTAGCACATAAGGTTTCTTTTGTTTCAATCAAAGATTGCGCCAAATGCTTAGCGTAAGTTTGACCAATACGAATGTGATCGCCGTCTTCAACCAATACTTTGGTCAATGCAAAAGCAAGGCCATAAACATGGTAGAGATAACGCTGCACAAACAAGATTCCGCCTGATTGATAAGTGACAGCCATGCCATCGGGCAATTCAGGTGCCGCGCCAAAACCATAAAGAACGGGTTCTTCATGATAGTTACGTGGAATACCTTGTTGCTCGTAGAACACTTTCTTCCACTCATCTGCTCTTTGCTCATAAACACCGTCAAACACTTCACTGAGGATGGGTTCAACTATCGAACGGAAGTCCGAACTTCTCATTGGAGTAGCCATTGTCTAGTCCTCCTTATACGGATGCTACGGAAGCTTTGTACTGGTGCTCGTTAATACGTACCGAGACCTTCACAAATGCGTCTGTAATCAAGTTATTGGGACCACCCGCAATGCCGGTTATCTGGTACTGACCAGTTCCAACTTGGATAGCTGTTAAGGATGTAGATGACAAACCAGTGGCTGTTGAGCCGCCAGGAGTCGCTACAGTCCAATCACACTCTTCGCCAACAGCCGTTTGAACCGTAGTTCCGGGTGATGGGTTAGGGTATTCAACCTGAAAAATAATTTCAGGATCATCGTAGACGAAAGCCACAACATTTGTAGCGGTTGCACTCGCAGGCCAAAATGGTGAGAGTGTAGGTCTTCCTAATGCATCATCGTATTGAACGCCAGCAAAGATACCTAAATTATTGGTAGCTGCTGCGGATCCAGAACGAGTGCCGTCGGTGGTTGCTAGTTGAATAGTACCTGCATCAACTAATTTAACGGGATCACCTTGAAATATATTCTGGTTGAACCCCGATGCTATGGTGTAGGCTTTCGCCGTAATCCGACCACTATTGTGATAAGAGGCGCGGAAGCCTTGTGCTTCAGTAGTCGCTGACATACTAAGCTCCTTTGGTTAATAGATTGCTCGTCAGACCAGATCAAATTGACCTGATCGCTGTACTTCAAGCTCTTTATTACCGTCACCTTGCTCGATGCTACTACCTTGTCCTTCAGCTTGTTGCTCAAGGAACTTAGCCGTTTCCGTTAACTTGCTTTCTTCTCTGTTTGGAGCGTCATGATGAGCTTCCATCATAAACTTTTCATACAAAGACATAGGCAATTTAAACGCTAGCATCTCGTTAACCCCAATAAATCCTGCCCAGTCACCTGTTTTCAGGGAGGCATATTCCCAGCCAGGTACATCCTCTGGCTTTACTGCTTCGTAACCTAACCGGATACGAGCCTGGATTGAATCACGTGGGTTAGTTGTTGTCAGCCAGCACATGTGCCAGCCAGGTAATTCCGGTAAATCAGGCAATGAAGTCTGAAATAACTGTTGACGGAACATTTCTACCCGCTCACTCTCTGTAACTTCCCGATTTTCGGTAAATGTACGATCTACCATCGCACGGTTGTCCCGGCCTTCGTCTGCGGATTTGTTTATTCGTTCGTCTGTTTTACTCATGTCTAGTCGCTCCTTTATTCAGCGATTGATTTAGTATGATTTTTTATGCTTGTTAATGCAACAACTTTTTGATCAGGCATTTTCCTTGTCATAAGACGCATATCTTTTAACATATCGAGTGCGTAATACAGGATCGTCCCAAACACCAGCTTCCATCAAAGCAGCCTTTCGTTCTGGGCTAATGTAAACTTCTTTTCTAGTAGAGGTGGGAGCGTGCTCTCTGCCACTTCCTACAGCTGGCCCTCCCCTGGCTTTTCGCTGACTCTTTTTCCTGGATGACTTAGGGGCTGACGCCTCATCGTCAAAACGCTCTGGCAATCGTCTTGCCGCACGCGCCGTAAGCTCATCCCAATACTCTTCAGTCTGAGAGTTATAACCGTCACGACTAAGCGATTGATCAATAGCCATCACAATAGCCGAATCTTCATCTCGGCCCTCAGAGTCATACCAAGGATTGTCTGCCATAAATTGCTGAGCCAGATACATGGTTCTGTCATCAACTTGTGGCGGTGTGTTTACTTGTTGCGATACTTGGTGCTTATTTAAGGTAAGCTGCTGCGCTTTACTCATGGCCTGATCACGATACTTCATCGCTTGAGTAACGTCCTTGCCGTTGTTGCTTTCAACAGCTTGGGCGATAATTCGCTCTGCCATGCCTACTTCTTTTTGCGCTTGAGCAATGGCTTGATCAATGCCCTGAATCTCTTGCTGACTAGACCTTTGCTCTTGTGTGCTAATGCGTCTTTCAAGATCATCATTACGATTTCTCAAAAAATCTAGCTCAGTCTTGTCGCGCTTAATAGCATTTTCACGCCGTTCTTTTCGTTCTATCTTTTCTTTTCGTCTGCGCTCACGAATAGCTTCACGCTCAGAATCATCCTCTTCTGCGGGCTCAGCCTCGGCGGTAACGCGCTCATCTTCTTCGACAACCGTCTCAGCCTCAACCTCTAAAGCTGGGTCATCTTCGACAATAATAATACCCTGATCGTTATCTGACCGCTCCTCATCGGAACCATCGTCCTCAATCATCACGCCATCTTCGATTACTTCACTCATTACTCATCTCCTTATCAGATGAATGCCTTGACTTTTAGTGGGTCGCCTTCAACGCTACCCATAATGTCAAGATCATTAAAAATTACAAACATTGCTGATTCGCCTTTTGGAGCATCAGGAATAGGAACTTCCCAACGATCTCCTCCGTATTTAGCAACTCTCACAAAATCACCCTCCAAACACCAATCACCTTCAGGCCAACTCTCCATCGTATTACGATTTTTAAAAGCTAAAGGCCCAACAGCAACAACTTTACCTATCTGAGTATTCCACTTCTCTGTATCAGAAGTATCAGGGGTTAATAGTATTCCACCTGCTGTTTTGGTCTTGGCTGTGCGGATCTGGATCAGAACGCGGCTACCGAAAGGCCGTATTCCAGCATTAACTGCTGGGAAAGCCTCCGCAAGTGCGTCCTCATAAGTTGTCTCTTCCATGTTTATCCTCGTCTATTAAGTTTAAGAGCACGTCAATGGCTGCCTCATAACCTGCAACCATCCCAACCCGATACCCGTACTCGAAAGTATCGCGATCTTGTGGCCTCCTCAAAGCTTCAAGCGCAAACTCCGCCTGATTAGCCTTCAGAAGGTTCATAAGCTGAGATTCTATGTTCATTAGCTAGACTCTATGTTCATTCTTCTAACTTCTATTTTTATTAGGCGTTCTTATTTGACTTAAATTGCTTAGGTTTCTTCGCTTTGACAGTCTTAGCAGTCTTAGCCGCTTGTTTAAACGCAGCAGCTGATGGTGCACCTGCCTGCCCTTTTTTACGCATTTTTTCAGGTTTCCCCGTCGCTGGATCAATTTTTCCAGCCGCAACGCGCTTCTTTTTAGCATCAATGTTTGCGTACAAACCTTTTTTAGTAGCCATGATTACGCCTTATTGCATTATTTATGCACTGTTAATGCATTATTTATTAGATTTTTTCCCTGCCTTTCCTGATTTTTCAGCCTTTACAGTCTTCTTAGCAGCCTTAGGCGCTTCATAGTTAGGTGACTCAGGATCGGACTTGGGTAGTTGCCGTGTAGCCATTGGATTATCCTCGTTTTTTTAGTATTTGATCATTAAGGCTTGTTATTAACTTTGTATCCAAGAGCATAGCGCTTGTGCTGCGGTATTAGCTCTGAATCCATATCGACTGCACCGCCTTTGGCGTAGCCCTTAGTCTTCATTTTGCCACCTTTTGCGTAGCCTTTAGTCTTCATCGATCCTTTCTTAGTCTTCATCGGTTTCTTCCTCTGCGTAGAGATTATTAAAAACTTGAGTAGGGTCCAGCGTGTAATCCAAATCAGACTTGCTGTGATGCTTGTGCTGAGATGGACGAAACTCTGGAGCTCCTTCTCCTAATTCAAACCAAGCCGGGTGACTTACTCTCACTCGGTTATTTGGTAAGGCCACTATGTTACCTGTCCACTCACCCGCGTCAAGAAGTTCAAGAACATGCGACTGTTTGTGCTGAGCAGGATCATCACCTACTTCCGAATCAGTATAATCAACAGTAAAATAGTATTTAGCCGGATACATGTTTCCGTCTATCTTAGCTAGCCATGGCGCCGGAGAACACCTGTCTAACTTGTAAACACTATGCGTTCTAGAAGAGCAATCCCAGGGTTGAGCATCATGCACCGCCATCACACTTGGCCATTGTTCTAACGGCTCGTCTGCCACTAAAGCAGTTATAGGCATTCTTGCCCACATTGCTCCTCCATGAACATTAAGTTCATCATTGTCGTACGTCTCAGCACCCGTAAAAATAAGCTGAAAGCTTAAGCACCGTTCCGGCATCGCTGTAACCGCAATGGCCATCGCATGAATATACTCACCATGAAACCTATCATGATTATGCGTGTATTCTTTCCTTACCCAACATTTGAAGTACGGTATGTTGCTTTGTAAGAATGCCATTCATCTTTCCTTATTGCTATGGATCAATGCCTTTGCCGCTGGTGTATGAAGTCTTTTCTCCAGACTCCATCTCCATCTCCGCTAGCTCTTTAGCGGTCCTGTTATCAGCATCATTAATGCGCTCTCTAGCCGCCAAATCTTCTCGTTTGCGTAGCGTTTCACCCGCCTCACGTGTATTAAGTCGATCCGTCTCAGCCATCTCACCCATAATCTCGCGATCAGTTTCAGATATCTCTTCAAGTGCAGCCAATTCTGCTTTCTCGTCACGTTCAGCTTGCTTGACAGCCAGCCTGGCACGCTCAATTTCAGCAGTCTGCTGCATTTTAAGCTGCGCGATTTCGTTAGAGGCTTGCGCTTTCATTTGGTCCAACTGAAGCTTAGCCGCATCACGCTCATTACGCTGAGCCATCTCAGCCTGCTTGATCTGAGCGCTAAGCTCTGCGATTTTCTCTGGCACCGTAGGCTGTGGCATCTGATTCTCAGGCTTAAGCTGCTCAGCCACTTGGTAAACTTGAGCCAGTTCTTGAGCAAATCCGCCCAGCTGCTCTTCAATAAACGCCTGGACCTTCAAGATCACATCGACTTGCTGCTCCGCCTCTTCAGGTATTATCTGCTCGGTTTGCGCCACATCAACCGCATTGTGCGATTCAACCAAATAATAATTCAGCAAATGATCACGCATATGCAAAGCCATCGGATAAAAGAATGTGCTCATAATGCCAGGGCTTGAGCCAAACATAGGCGACTTCAAGAACGGCAAATGAACCTGCAAATGCGCCAAATGATCTTGTTGAGGCAATACAAAAATACCTTGACTCATAGCCGCTGCTACATTTTCGCTAACAGGATCTCGATCTTCTTTAAATAACTGAGGCCGCATCACTTCTGCAGCAGGCACCTTAAGCGTCTGTAAAAACATTTTCTCAATCGCCTCTTGATCATACATCTGAGGCATTTTTTCAGCACGCTGCATAATCGCCTGAATCTGAGCAAAGCGCTGAGCTTCACTAAATATCGCCGGATTACTGATCGGCACCACATCACTGGGTCCATCGAAATCTTCAGCGGTTATCTCTAAACCCACATCCAAAGCATCAAGCTCTTCTTGCGTGTAGTACATAGAGTTAATGCGGTGCAAGATATCAAAACTGCGAGCCATAGCAGCATGCAGGCGTGAATGAATCGAGCTGAATACAACCATTCCCTGCTCAATAATAGCCATGGTGGTGCCAACAGGTGCATTCGGATTCTGATCGTTAAACTTCTCAAACGATGTCTGAACAACACCTTTACCCGCATTAACCAAAAAGCCCAACAGCTGAAACAACGTAGGACTCGGCCCTGCAAATGGCAAAGGCATCGCTAGCTTACGCACGTCATCAATCAACGCACCGCCTTCCATCTCAACAATCTCAGTAGGCTGAACATTCAGCGTCTGGCCGTTGGGTCCTCCTTTCAGTTTTAATAAAGTAGGCACGTTCTGGATATAAGCAGAGTCTAGCAAGGCACGCAACGCGCCAGTCGCTGCTCCACTAAGACCGCCAATCATGTGCGTCAGTCCAATGGGATAAGCACCACGCCATGGAACAAAGGGGAATTCTACAATCCAGTGCAGCTCGTTCTTCCGCTTGTCGTCTTCTTCCCAGTTGCGGTATAAACTTAAAGGCAGATCTGAAGACTTATCAACACTCAAGATGTAAGGCGCTAAACCTTCGCCATCTTCAAAGTCCATAGACGTGTATATTTCAAAGATTGTCCGCAGCCCGTCTTCGTTATAACTGGTGTTGGTTTTACCTTCGATCTTCTCATTAGCACGTTCTGGCGCACTAAATTCTGGATCATTGGGCGAAGGCAGATCTACATCGGCATACATGCCAGCCTCAACCCGCTTCTCATATTCCATCTGCGTAATGTACTGAACGTGAGTCTTACGCTCGGCGGTGTAGAAGTTTGTTGCTGAGAAGGGCAAGTAGATATCATCAATAGGCACGAACTCAGAGGTGGGCCGCATAAACCGGGAGTTCCACATAAACTTCATGTACTGACCACCCCCTAATGGCAGCTGCGTGCTTAACTGCTCAAGCTCTGAGCGAAACTCAATCATTTGCTCAGTCGTCTGCCAGTTCATAAACTCAGTCTTACGCTGAGCCTTGCCGACCTTGGCCTTGTCAGCCTCACCTATGATCTTGGATTTTACTGGGCCAGTAGGCGGGAATATTTCCTTAATGAATCGAGCGGAGAAATCAACGCAAGCCTCAACCAGCATAGGGTGCACAACTTTGTTTGCGCCTTGGAACTGAGCTCCACCGGGCGCATCATCGCCAAGACCTGTGCGGCGCAAGCCTTCTTCGTACTGCATATCTCGCTTCTGGCGAGCTTCTTTGTCACGACTTATCTTAACCATCAAGTCATTGATAGCTTCTTTCAGCAACCTTTGATCAACGTCGTCAACAATGTTGGCAAAATGATCAGAGCCCTCTCGAATGGTAATCTTCTCCATCATAACAACGGCTCCACCGTCTGCCGTATCTTCAAATTCCAGTTCTTCGTCTGGAATCTCAATCATCGTCATTTGCTCTATCTCAACTTCAAGCTCATTTTCTTCAGCCACGTTAAAGCTCCTCTAATATTCGGTTGGCGATTTCGTTAATCCTACTCGCGTTATAAATCACTGGACCGCCTTCTGCAAAGTTCTCAGTCATTATACCCTGTGCAATTTTATTTATCTTATCTGCATCATAAATAACATCAACGTCTTCTTTAGTATAACCATTTGTTTTATTATAACTATCTGCTATATCTCTAGTATTCTCGTTATGCGTAGCGCCAGCCATTATTGTGCCATCAGGCATGACATGCGTTGCATACACGCCGTTAGGGGGTGGACTCGTAGGCTGCGGAGCAGCTTCGTTCTGTAAGCTCATGATATCCATAGCAATTTGTTCAACTCTATCGGCATTGAACAATGGAGCTGACGGAGTCGGTTCTGACGGGGGCTGGGTGGCTTCGGCTTCATACTTAATGAGGAGCTCCTCAAGGCCGTTAACTGGACCGCCTTCAGCCCACTTGACTTTATCAGCCCAGTATGCTGCAGAGGCTGGACCTTTGGCAATGTTGGATGCGTGCCTAGCCTTGAATGACTTGCGCTTGGCCTTATCCGCTGCTGAATCGTTAGAGCTCGGCTTGCCTGCAGTCTTAGCACCTTGTTGACCAAACCTAATCATCTTAGGCTTGCCGTCTACAGTAGTCTTCACAACGTGTGACTTAGTAGGATGCGTAGGTGTACGCCTTGGCTTATTCAATTCCAGATCATCCTTCAGAGACATTGATCGCTCCTAAGCTGCATATGGGTTAGCCCTGACAGTCTGCTCAGTCTGTCGCTTATCGTCTGGATCTCTGGCTTGGGGCAATTCAAACCATCGGTCATTCTTGAAATATATAATAGCCTGCGTAAAAGTATCAACGTAATCATCATGTGGAGCAACAGGAAACTTTCCAAGTTGCTTAACAAAGTCATTAGCCCAGCTGACAAAATGTCCTGGATTCTGCTTAGATTCAGGTATCCAAACCATGCCCAGCTCTAACGTTGGAGCTGCCTGGTGAGCCCTGCTTATCTTGTCAGCATTACCTGGATTGTAGCCGATAGCAGGAACCTTAGCCAATCTCAAATCTTGTAGTAATGATTGGCCGCTGGCTTTAGCCTCGACAAGTATACGATCAGCACGTCTTGCTCTAGAGAATTGACTATCCTTAGTCATGCCTCCGTACTCAACATTCCAGTCCTTGATTGCTCGCTCTCGTAAATCAGGATAGCTTAAATGCTCATCCCAAGCGTCAATCAGCATCACATGGTGCTGACCTCGATGCGTAAATATCGCCCAAGTGCTGCAAGCTGTTGGATCTCCTGAAGTTTTTTCAGTAAATGCACAGTCATAGCTCTGCAATATGTACTCAAATGGCGGCAGTCCTTTATCGCAAGGCCACATCTCAATACAGTCTGTTTTAAGAATGCCACCCTCAGCTGGACTAGGATCTTGCTGCAGCTGACCAGCCGTTCCATACGTTCCCAGTAGTTGCTTTAGATCTTCAATTTCTTTCGTGCCAAAACGCTCAGGACATATCAGCTCGCCCTTTTTCTGACGTGGATCATACGCACCAAGGATAGTTTTACGACGCTTACCGTCCCACTCTGCCGGAATCATTAGATGCTCCCAGCCTCGAATATCCTCCAAGATATGACCGCTGATATCGCGTTCATGCAATCGCTGCATAACACACACCATAGCGTCTAGCTTAGGATCATTGAGCCGAGTAGACCAGACTTGGTCAAACCACTCGATGCTAGACTCACGAATCGCATCAGACTGCGCCTCTTGAGCAGCATGCGGATCATCAAGCAGTAATCTAGACCCACCTTCACCCGTTGCTGTTCCACCAACAGACGTGGCAATACGATAGCCTGTTGCTGAGTTTTCAAATCGCTGTTTGGCATTTTGATCACCACTCAGCTCAAACATATGGCCCCAACGCGCTTGATACCAAGGCGATTGCACCAAACGACGCGCTTTTAAATTATCACGGATGCTCAAAGCGCCAGAGTAGGATGCACACAAGAACTTCTGCGCCGGATCAGTCAACCACTCCCACATCGGCCAGATTATGCTTACAATCGTACTTTTAGAGTGGCGAGGCGGAATATTAATCAGTAACTTGCGAATATCACCAGCGCTAATAGCTTCTAAGTGCTCACATATCTCCTCTATGTGCCATGACTCAACAAAGTCCACCCCAGGCTCAACAACATGCCAGGACTGACGAACAAACTCGTACAGCGACGCTGAGGCCGCCCTACGAGTTCTTTCTAACTTAATCGCGTCGGCAACAACCGAGGGCGCAATCGCTGATGCGACAACTGAATTCATTCAGATCCTTCCTGGCTCGACCCTTTATTCATTAGATAATCCATATTGTCTAACTCTTCGTCTGTCAGGTTTTTTAAGTCCAAAGCAGTCACCGTCAACGGACCACCATCTGCACCAGTCACTTCTTGCACAGACTTATCACCATATGTCTTTGGCATCATCTTGCTCAACAGCCATTTTCGAGAATCAACACGTAAGCGCTGATGCTGCACTGCCGCATTGTCATAACGAGTGATTCCCTTGTGGTCAACAATCGAAACCGGCTCTTCGTCAGAAATCTTTAAAATCTCTTCAGCGACGACATGGATCATATGTTCACGTGCCTGTACATACTGATCTCTGAGTTTTCCCTCCGGCCTAACCCACTTCATCAACGTACTTCTCGGCACTCCAACCTTGTCACACGCTTTTCCACACGGAACGCCACCCTCCATGATTTTAAAAACTTTAGCACAAATTAATTTCTTCGCTTCCGTCGACACCCTCTTTCCATCCCTGTTGTATGGACTAACATCTTGCGGTAGCCCGATAGCTTCGGCTAGCTCCCCAGCTTTTTTAGCCCTGTCATCTCGCTTTGAAGCTGCAATGTTTTTTAAGCGTGAGACTTTCTTTGCAATTTCCTTAGAGTCTTCATCTGAACCGAGCTTTAAGTCGTCCTCTAACTCACCGTCTAAAGCCCCCTCTAAATCATCCCTTAATCCATCGCCTAATTCATCGTCTAATTCATCAACTGATTCAGCGGCTAATATAGCGGCGAATTCAGCGGTTTTACCTTTAAATCCCATCAGTCTATCTCCGTTTTAACTTTGGTACAATCACAAGGGCATTTGTAAAAGGTACAAATGTACAACCCCTTAAAGGGTTGTTGTACTTTTTGTACCTATTATTGTACAAAATTTGCACAAAATGTACAAAAGTACAAATAGGTACAATTGTACTTTTTGTACCTATTAAACTGTTCAAAAATTGTACAGTCATGATAAAACTA
>Ga0209337_1001872_pt1 | contig 15626 bp, 40 predicted proteins | sample LinPmetageLP53_FD_184044 | JGI IMG/M metagenome (GOLD analysis project Ga0209337, IMG submission 184044) | Marine viral communities from the Pacific Ocean - LP-53 (SPAdes) (version 2) | ecosystem: Environmental > Aquatic > Marine > Oceanic | place: Pacific Ocean | collected 2010-02-08
TTGGGGATTACAAAGAGCAGTGGGTGTTTCTCAGTCTCCATTTACTGGTAGTCAACAAGTCTATGAACATGATTTTGCTTTATGGAAAGCAACAATAACTTTACCTCCAATGAACAGAGCAACCAGTGCAGAGTATCAAACATTCTTTATGCAATTACATGGCAGAAAAGGAACTTTTTTAATGGGAGACCCAGATGCAAAAGCAAAACGAGGTAATGCTTCACAAAACTCTTTAACGATTGCAAGTAATACAGCAATAGGTGCTTTTGATGTTCCTGTGAGTGGTTTAACAAATTCTCAAAGTAGTGCTTTGGTTAAAGGAGATTATATTCAACTAGGAACTGGAAGTAGTGCAAAACTTCACATGATTGTTGCAGATGCAAATGCAAGTGGTAGTGGAACAGCAACATTACAAATAGAACCCTCTTTAAAAGTTGCAATTACTTCCTCCACTGCTTGTTCAATTACAAATACTGTGGGAGTATGGAGAATGGATACTAATGAATTAAACTGGGATTCTAACCATGCATCAACTTATGGATTTAGTTTTAGTTGTATGGAGTCAATATAATGAGTAAAAATGAAAAATATGAAGTCGTATGCAAAGAAGATGGAAAACTTATGGCAATGCTTACACTTGCTTCTGAGGAGGGAGCAAAAAGAGCATTACAGAAAGTAGGATTACAAGATGAAAATGCTGGTAAAGATATTCACGATTTAAGAACTTTAATAGATGGATATAGAACAGCAAAACGAACAGCAACAAAAACAATAGTACAAGCATTTGTAGTATTTATATTAGGTTTATTATCTATGAGTGCATTTGTAAAATTTTGGAGATAGATATGCAATTATCAAAAAACTTTAGTTTAAACGAATTTACAAAAAGTCAAACAGCAGAAAGAATGGGAATAGACAATACTTGTCCAGAAGATATTGTTCCAAAACTTTCATTCATGGCAACTCAAATATTAGAACCATTACGAGAAAAAATAGATAAACCAATATTAATAACCTCTGGTTTTAGATGTCCAGAATTATCTAAAGCGATTGGTTCATCAGAAAATTCTCAACATTGTAAAGGTGAAGCAGTTGATATAGAAGCAATAGGAATGTCAACTTTAAATCTTGCAGAGATGATTATAAATCATTTTGAATTTGATCAGGTAATTCTAGAATGTTATCGCAAAGGCGATATGAACTCTGGTTGGGTTCATTGCTCTTTAATTAGTGGAGATAATAGACGAGAAGTTTTAACATATACAAAAGCCAAAGGCTATGAGATAGGATTAAAAATATGATAGGAGCATTACTTGGGCCGCTTGGGTCAATCGCATCTACTTGGTTAGAAGGTAGAAATGAAAAAATAAAAGCAGAAGCACAAACGAAAGTTGCTATTGCAAAAAGTAAAGCACAAATAGCTACAAAACAAGCGACAGGAGAAATAGAACTTCAACAAAGCTTGACTGAACAAATGGGTGATTCATGGAAAGACGAAGCATGGACTATTACTATAATTGGAATATTAGTTTGTTGTTTTTTGCCATTTACTCAAGATTATGTGCAAAAAGGTTTTGAATTTTTAGATGTGAGTACTCCTGATTGGTTCACACATATTGTAATTATTTCTGTGAGTGCATCTTATGGAATAAGAGTTGGTAAAGGTGCAGTTGGTGCTTTTTCTAAACGAATAGAAAATGGAAAGAAAAATACTGGTAATAAATAAATGCGAAAAAAAAGGTCATATCTTTCTAAAGTACAAGCAAAGAAACTTGGAGGGATAGTACAAGTTTTAAAGAATAAAGAACCAGTTGATGAAATAACAAGTTCATTAAAAGATTCTGGTTTGATTGTAAAGAAAGAAGATTTATGCTTAGTAACTGAAAAAGGTTTGGAAGAAGCTGACAGACTTTCTATTCTTGCTGGTATAATGGTTGAAACTAAAAAAAAATAAAGGAGATATTATGTTTAGTTTTTTTGCAAATCTATTTAAAGCCAAACCAAAAAGAGTTCTAAAAAGAACACATCTACAAATTATGACAAAAAAAGAATTAGAAACTCTTGGTCGTAAACATGGAATTGAATTAGATAGACGATTTCATAAAAGTGATTTAGTAGATGAATTATTTAATCATATAGCCAAAAAAAAATAATGTACCAATATCGTTGTCAAATCGTAAGAGTAGTTGATGGCGATACTGTTGATGTTGATATTGATTTAGGATTTAGTGTTTGGTTAAAGAAACAAAGAATTAGAATGTATGGCATTGACACACCAGAATCCAGAACACGAGATTTAGAGGAAAAGAAGTATGGATTAAGTGCTAAAGACTTTTTAATAAATATGCTGTCTAATGATAAGATAATTCTTAAAACTCATAAAGATGCAGAAGGCAAGTTTGGCAGAATACTTGGGGAACTCTGGAGAAGTACAAATTTTAATGATAAATCTATTAATGCTTATTTAGTAGATGAATACCATGCTGTTAAATACTATGGACAATCTAAAGATTTAATAGAAATGGCACACCTAGAAAACAGAAAATCGGTAAATTTAGACAAAAAATTAGTGTAAAAAAACTTTTTTTTAAAAAAACTTTCTAATAAAATCAACCACTTACAAAAATAATAAATTAATTGTTTACAATGATAACTTTTTCTATATGATTAATAATATAGAGGGATTATCCTCTTACAAACAAGGGAAAGAAAAAAATGAAAACATTAACTTTAAATAAACAAATCTCAGTAAGCAAAGAAGTAAGTATAATTTCTTTAGAACTTGACATACAACAATTTGATGATTGTGGGAGTTTCACAGTAAATGCAATAGCATCTTTGAATACTAATGTTGAATGGATGCAATTACCAACTCAAATTATGAGAAATATAGAATCAGTAACTAAATCATTGTTGGTAGAGTCTTTCCCATCTTTGAAAGATGTTAAAGTTACTTTTTCTGAGCAAGGTAGACAATTTAGAGATGCAATGGATATGGATGTGTTCTTTGAAAAGAAATCCCCAGAAGGTTTTCGTAGATGGGATGAGAAAAGAAACAAACAAGTTTTTGCAAACATATAAACAAACAAACTAGGAGAAAATAATGAGAAAATTAACAAGAAAACAATGGCAAGAATTAAGAGTGAATTACGATTCTGATACTGTTTGGCAAATACAACAAAATATTATTGATATTATCAACAAATATTCTAAAGAGCATAATCTTAAAGGTTTTCATAAAAAAATGTTTATTTTTGAAATCAAAAGTGCATTTGTTAGTTTTTATAATTTGATGCCAAGAGATTTTTATTATCAAAGTATGTTCATAAATTTGAACAAAGAAATTTTTGCTAAATATAATATCAAGCCTTATGACAATGTTATGTCTTTAAAATACAATATTTTGTCAAAGTTTGGTAATGCATGGAAAGAGAAAAGAAAACAATATTTAAGATTTTGTACTGAAAATAATGTTGAACCAAGAAAATATGAAAATTGGAAACATACTTTATATATGTCTGGCAGTCGTAATTTCATATAAATGGTCAAGGGCAGTACCAAAAAATCTGCCCAAATTAAAAGGAGAAAAAAATGAAAACATTTACTTACGAAGACCAAGATAGAATCTGGGAAAACTTAACTAATCAACAAATAACAGAAATAGAAAATATTATATCTGATGCAGAAGATAATTGTGATGACACAAATCTTGGTCATGGAGATATTAGATATATCTGTACTATGAATTATATTAAGGAAATCTTTAAAAAGGAGAATGAATAATGGATTATAAATTTAATCACCCAAAAACTAAAAGTGGGAAACGAACAGATGTTGTTGTCACTTATGGAAATGAAAACAATAAAGTTGTTGGTTATACTCTTTCAGAGTTTATAGAAGCTATGCACGAAAGTGATTTTTTCCAACCTTTTACACAAGGAGAATTAATCGTTGAGACTAGAGAACAATATAGTTCAAGTTTAATGGAAGCTTATGACGAGGAAAGATTTGGTTACTAGGTTTTTTCTTCCCTTAGAAAAAAGAAAAGAGGACTCTCATTTGAGTCCTTTTTTTTTGGTTTTAATCTGACCTAAATATTTTCCATAAGGATTAAATATTTTCCCATCTTTAGTAATAGTCCATTCAAATCTTCCTTTGCGATTATAAAACTTTCCATCAGTAATTTGACCTTGAAACCTACCATAAGAATCATATAGCTTTTGTTTGTCCTTTATAAGGGTCATAGAGGTCGTTTCAAAATTAATGAGTAATAATATCTTTGCTATAATCATCTGAATGGGTGACCACTAATCCAAGCTACTAATGCCCATCTGATTCCACTTCTTACAGGCATAACTTTATGTGATAAAAAACTAGGAAAAGCTATACACTTTCCTAGTGGCATTTTAATTTTATATAAATGGTCTGAAAAAAATAATAATTCCCCACCTTTATGATTATCATTTAAAGTAATTGATATTGATATTTTTCTGGTTGATGCTTCGTTTTGTCCAAGGTCAATATGCCAATTATATCCTTTGCTTGGACTTTTATATCGTAACAGTTGAGGTCTTTCTAATAATCCAACTAAATTATAATCTAAATAGTGCATTGCTGTTTCAGCAGTAGAGATTATAATTTCATCGATCCATTCTTGTCGTTCATCAATAATCCAGCAATCAACATCTCTTTTTTTATTTAATTCATATTTGCCATCTTTTTGGATTCTTCCTTTAACTTGAACATTTTGTGGTCGTGTATGTTCATTAATTATTTTTTGACAAACATTGGCTGGTAAGTCTCCACAGTCAATTACACCATGTGTAGTTGTAACTTGGTTTGGGTTAATTGCTAATGCCATTTTGTCAGAATCCCATAATGTGTCTGATAGTGTTTTTTCCATAATCTAATCCTCCAACAGCAAATATCATTACAGCAGTAATAAAATAAACTATTATTGCAAGACTAAGAGTAATACACAATGACTTGTAACAAGTTTTAATTATATTCATTTTTTCTTTTTAAAATTAAAGGTTTTGGTTTTATTTCTGGCAATTTTTCTTGGACATCTTTAATAAATCTATTTTCACTTGGATTTAATTTTTTAAGATATCTTTTATTAGCAACCCATGTTTCATGTGCTACACAAATATAACCAGATTGATTGTTAATATTATCCTTTATCACTTTTTGCTCAATAATGCCAGAAGCCACTAAGCAAGAAGGAATTTTTCCAATATAAACTTCTTGATGTCCTATATTTGGTGTATGAATCAACATTAAAAGGACAAACGATTTACTTATCATCATCAGTACAAGTATGTTTCCAATAAATGTAGCTTTTTCCATCTTCCTTGCTAGGAAATAACTGCATAGCATTTGGATCGATTTCTTGTTTACCAACATATTCATATTGGCATTCATCATACCATCTTTTATCTGTGTCTAACTGATAAAAATAATCATCATTAAAATGCTTAATTGCACCCCAACCTAAACTTATTACACTTATAATTTCAACTATCATTGCTATACTCCTTTTTAATTAAATTACACAAAAAAGCTAAATGCTTTGGTATTTTTCTATATCCAGTCTCAAAATGACTAATATAAGATTTTGTATTAAATCCAATTAAACGAACAAACTTTAATTGGCTCATACCTAAATTTTTTCTTATCTCATACATTTCTTGACCAGACATTTTATAATTTTCTTCATTATGTTCTATATTCATATCATTCCTTTTTATAAATGGTTTCATAAATGGCATTAATAACATCAACATATTCCTCTTGACTAAATCTTTGAATGTTGACCTCAGAAACCATTTCTTTAAATAGTTTTAGTTTTTCTTTAGGGTTCATATCTTCTCCTAATGTTCTTAATATATCGTCAAAATAATTTCTCATTGATTTAAAATCATACTTAATAATGTGGTTTCTAATCACAAATGGTTTAGGTATTTTTATAAAATCATCTGTTGTCATTTTAAAATATTATATCCTCTCCCTTCCATACATTTTCTCACAATTTCTGTTCTAGTGCTATAAGTATTTGAACCAGCAAAAATACTACCAGTTATAATTCCACCACCAGCACCAATAATTGCAGAGTTTTGAACACTCACATTGCCACTGGCAAATCCAGCATAAGCCATTGCACCAGAAGCTATCGCACCAAGCAATCCACTTTTTAAAGCACCCCAGCCTATATTACTAGAATAAGATTCTTGTTCAGAGATGTTTTCACATTCCATTTTATCTGCATAAAAGTTCTCTGGGTTAGTAGAACTCTTTGGGTCTATTATATATTGATTACTTGCACAACTAACTAATAAGCCAGTTACACAGATTATAGATATTTTTTTAAGCATTGTTTAAATCCTCGTTAAAAGTTTCTGTCCAAGCAATAAATATATCTCTTGCTTGTTTTTTAGATAAATTAAATTCAGCACTCAATAATCTAGGTGCTTCCATCATATTGCATATACCAGAATCTCTAACATCTAGTAAGTAAGCATAATATTCTTCATATTTGTTTTTCATTTTTTTCTCCTTAGTTTGTTATTAATTTAGGATAGTTAAATACAGTTTGTTCTCCACCTCTGAAGTATTTATGCTGTTTTACTTTTACTACCATACTTATATTATCACCAATCTCTAAATCAGAAATAAACTGTTTTGTAGATGTTGTAGTAAAAATATTGTTATTAGCATCTTCAAATTTTTTAATAACACAAAAACCAAACTGTGTATCAAAACCAAAAGAATTTACTAATTTAAGATTAACTTTAATTTGCTCTCCAACTTCTCCAACAAAAATAGATTCAAAGTTAATTTTTGGTGTAAACCATCTTCTTATAGGAGCAGACCATTTTTTAATATTATTAGAAATACCTCTAGTAATGTCTTCTAAAATAAATGGATTATCTTCATTTAAAAGAATACCATCATCAGCTATAAAATTTTTTGCTTTTGTTACAGCATCTTTCCAATTAGTTGATAAATTTGTCAGAAACTCATTAGTGTTAATCATTCCTTTTGAGAAATGAGAATACTTACGATATTCAACTCTTAAAGTGAACATCTTACTTTCTGCTCCTGTTGATATAAAATATTTGTTCATTTTTTTCTCCATTTTTAAATATTTATTATGATTTATTAAAGTATTTTTTAGCAAGTATTAAAGCATGATTTATATTTTTGGTTAAAATACAACCACCCTCTGATAGTAAACAACAACCACTTTCAACATCTATAATTCTAAACAAACCATTTTTCTTACCTCTATATGCAAATAATTCATTATCTGAAGATTTTTCTATAAGGTCATAATTTTGTTGAAGTTCTTTTTTTGTAAATTGTGTAATCACTTTTTTCTTTCTATAAAAATTAGTATTATATTTACCATAATAAACATTAATTTACAGAAGTAAACCTTTTATTTATTTTTATTTATTTTTTGCCAGAAATCTAAAACATTAGCTTTTGCTAAATCACTTTCATTAAACTTTGATATTAGATTATAAAAGAATTTCTTACCTTCTTCAGAAGTTTGATTCTCATAATCTGTTTTTAATGCTTGTATTAATGTAAAACGATTATCGCAGTAGTGAGTGGCGATTCCCTTTAAAAAGGTATTAATCTTCATTCTATCTCCAAGCATTGCATGTAGAGCCTTAAAAACGTCTTTTAAACTATCTTCTGTGGAGTTATTAAAGCTATTAATTACATCATGATTGGTAAAAGGGTGAATAGTTTTATCTTCTGCGATAATATTCCAATGAATCTTTTGAAGCTTAAGTTTATCAAAAAAAAATTTTATTTGTTCTTTGTATGATTTATTTTTCATTTTAATTATTTATTGTCCAATTTTCATATTCTGATTTAAGACGATTAAATGCCAAGACTGAACTATTATCATTATGAAACTCTGTTCTTGATTTTATTCCTAATATGGCTCGTAATGCTTTGGCAATCGTTTCTTCATTATCTGGTATAATACCAATCATTTTCTTTTCTTTAATTAAAAAATTTCCAAAGTTTTGATCTTTACAAATCATTCCAGCTTGTTGGATTGTTCTCACTATATCTTCATTTTTATTAATGACCTCTTCATTCAATCCAGCTATTGCAACCCATTTTTCCGTATCTGGTTTTGGCATACCAAACATTCTTACAAACTCTTCTGCTTGTTCTATTGGAAACTCTACTGATACAGATATTACACCTCTTGTTTTAATAAGCTTATAATCAGAATATGTGCCTTTCATAATTCTATTTGTCTTGTTCATAATGTGGACTCCTTAACCAAAAATGTTGTGCATACGATTTAATTTGTTCGTTTGTTCCAAAATACTTTAAAGAAAACTTTTCTTCACTACCCATTCTGTGCAATTCAGTATGGTGATATAAGCAAAGAGGAACTAAATTTTTATCATTTGCTTTTCTCCCCATACCCTTGATTCCATTCCAAGGTTTTAATAAGTGATGTGCTTGAATTGGAGGGTGGCACTCATGATTGTCGCAGATGCAAAAATTAGTGTGTATCCAGTTAAGGTGCTTAGTATTTGTATATCTTTTAGTCATATCTAAAATGGTATGTCATCATCTAACTCCTTATCTTCAGTTTTCTTTTCAAACTCACTTAACCCTTTTTCTGATTGTTCTTTATCAAACTGAACTTTTACACTTAAATATTTATTACCATCTTTTTCTTGTTTCCAACCAGAAAACATAAATTTAAATGTATTATAATCAAAGTTGCCTAATACATCTGGAGAGGTTTCTTTTGATTTATTGGTATTAATATTTATAAATCCCATTTTAGAGTAAAGTTCATAAACATCTTTACCATCTTTATTTTTTCTTAAAGAAATAATACAATGTTTTGAATCTCCATTAATATTTATGTTTCCTTGTTTAAATATCTTTTGTACTTGTGTATTCCACATAGCACCTTTGTTTGTTTCATCATAAGCCATATTATTACTCCATTTCTATTGTTGAAAAATCTAGTTCATCTGCATAACTTTTTCTAAGTCTAAAAAAATCAGAATATTTAGGAGGACTTTTATGCATAAACATTCTGGCATAATAAGGTTTATAGTAATTATTGATCTTATATTCTTCATTACTTTCTACATTAGTTTCCCACCTAATACGATTTATAATCATTTCAGCAGATAAATGTTTATGTCCTTTTTTTATAGCATCTTTTGTAAATTTCTTAAATAAATTATAGACCTTTGGGTTGTTCCTATGAAAGTTTAAAAAATTTAAAGTTGGTTGTGATAATTTAGTCATTGAGTATCTCCCTTGCTAAGTTAATATTTTGTTGAATGATTTCATTTGGTTCTTTCTTTAATAATTGCTCTGCAAAACTAAAACATTCTGCATATTTACGAAGTCTTGGTGTTCCTCTTCCATTATTCTTTTGTATATAATCTACGAGACCTCTCAACTCTTTAGACCAAAGAACAATATCAGTAGGGTGAACTTCATTACCTTTAAAATCAATATATATTAAATGATTAACATTCGGTTTATCAGCTTTTTGACCAGCATTTCCATCATCATCAGTTTCTATATCACCTTCAAGATTTAACATAGGTTGAAGCAGATACCTTCTTAAATAGGTTATTTTGCTACCCACAGTTTGTATAGCTTCATAAGTACCCATATCTGCACTAGAACTTAAAAACTGTCCACTCTCGGTGTGTATAATCGTTTGTACGAAAAAATTTTTAGTGTTAATTCTACACAAACAAGAATGAATAGATAAATTGCGTTTTTTTAAACTGGGCATACACGATTCAAAAATATCTGATAGTGTGGAATATTTGCTTTTATAATGAGGATTATGTCCAGATTTTTTTAGAGGTAAAAAATCTTGTTGTGATTGTGATAAAGCAATTAAAATTTTATCAGTTTCATCGCTAGAATATTTTATAAAGTTGTTACCTTCAGCATTTGTATATATCATTTTATACTCCATAGTTTTTTTGCATTGTTAATATCATCTTGACCCCACTCCCATGAGTCCAAGTTTGGATAGTGCATTGAAGCAATCTCTTTGATATCATCAGATATAGATAGAAACTTCTCAATGCCTTGACAGATAGCAATAACTTCTTCCATTGTGTTTTGAATGTTACCAACACGATAGGTGGTGCAATGTTTTTTTGATACATAGTCAACCCAAGCATCTTTATTAGTTGCAGTAGAATATATTGCTAATTGTCTAGCAACCGAATGAGGAAGAGCAGATGGTATTGCTCTTGTGGTTTTTAAATCTCTAATGCTATTTTCGCATTCTAAATCTATATAACCTATCAAAGGTAAACTTAATTGATCTATTTTCAATTCAATCTTTGATTGAGTTTTAATAGGTTCATCTTCAATATTATAATAAGTTGGAAATCCAGACATTACATAATGTGGAATATCTGCTCTTTCTTTTTCAATTTTTTTCTCATCAAATTTTTGATTAAGACCTAGTAACTCAGAACTATAAAATGCTAAAGCATCATCTATATGCTCTTGGATATTTTTATCTTTATAAAAAGGAACTGATAATAATTGATTCTCAACTGCATTCCCTCGTAGTGTTGAAGGATTACCATTGAAGTCATCATACCCAGCAACCTTTAAAATAAATTTTGATTTATCACGAACAAATAGATTTATTGTTGATGCAGAAAAATATTGTATATAGTTTTCTATTTTAGTCATATTACCTCATTGGGTTTTTTATTATATTAATTTAAACCCTTTAAAAGACAATGTAAACTTTTTTTTATTTTTATTTTTATTTCTCTATGATAAGGTATGGCATGACATTATATGATTGGCTTAAACAAGAAAAAATATCTGCAAAGAATTTTGCTCTTAGAAATAACATTCCATATAGCAATGTGTTAAAGTGGATATATTCAGATAGATTTCCACGATCAAACTATTTAAATCAAATTAATAACATTACTAGAGGTGAGGTAACAGCAAATGACTTCTTACAGAAAATACAAAAATATTCCAACTGAGGTTGATGGCATAATTTTTCATTCTAAGCTTGAAGCTAGAAGGTATGGTGAGTTGAAATTATTGCAAAAAGAAGGTGAAATAAAAGACCTTGAGTGCCAACCCATAATTCCCTTAATGGTAAATGGCAAAAATATTGGAAAGTATATTGGCGATTTTATGTATTACGATAACAAATTTAAAAAAGTAATATTAGAAGACTGTAAAAGCAAAATTACAAAAACTACTCTTTATGGTTTAAAAAAGAAAATACTTATGACCTACGACCCTCCACTTGAAATACAAGAGATATTCTAGTATATTAATACTGCCAGAGGGCAAAAATCAGATTCTATACAGGATTTACAAATAAAAGGCATTTAATATGCTTGATCCAATTTCTATTTTAGGAGTGGCTACAACTGCATTTTCAACTTTAAAAAAAGGATTTGAGTTAGGCAGAGATGCTGAATCAATGATTAAAGATGTTGGCAGATTTATGCACTCTGTTGATGATTTAAAATCATTACATAAACAAAAGAAAAAAAGAACATTTGGCAGTATTGAAGAAGAATCTTTAGAAACTTTTGCCGCTATGCGAAAAATGAAAGCCATGGAAAATGAGTTAAGAAACTGGTTAATAGCAACTTTTGGTCTAGATTCTTACAATTCTTTGTTAGCTATCCAAGCCAGATTAAGGAAAGAAAGGCGACAAGCACAAATAAAAAAACAAAAAGAACAAGAAGAAATTATTAAAATGATTTTAGTGATTTTAGGAATGACATTTTTAAGTGGCATAGGAATATTTGGGTATTTTTTTGTCTATAAATGAGGAAGTTTAAATGGCGAAGATGGCCGCGAGAATCAAAACTAAAATATAAATCTCCCGTTGTCTGTTGGCATTCAACAAAAAAAAGTGTAGAATTACCAGATAGAGTTTTAGAATATTACGAAAAAAAAGAAGATGATAAATAAAACAGTCTATCAAAAAAACAGAAGATACATGGCATGGTCTGCTTTGGTAATGATGTTTATTTCTACGATTGCAGTTCTTATTGATCCAGAAAGATTTGCAAAGGCAGATAGCATTTTAATGATGATTTATGGCTCATTGAGTGCGTTAGTGGGTGCGTATTTTGGTTTTGCTAAGAACAACAATGACAAACCCAAATAAGATAATAATAATTTTATTATTGCTAGAAATTTCTTTACATATACTAGAAATTTTATTTGATGGTTTTACATATATGAATTTAGTGTACTGGATAGGATAATGTTAAAAAAAATAAAAGAAAAATTTACGAATGCTGATAATGTTATAGATGGTATAGTTGATTTTGGATTATTGGTATTTGACGTATTATCGTCACCAATTCTTTTAGTGATGAGAATAGTAAGGTACTATCTTAAGAAATGGATTAAAACATTTATCAAAACATTCCTTAAGAAAACATACCACAAAATCTATGACAAATAATTACCAATGCTCTCCTCTTAAATGCTCTGGTATATAAATGGCATGACCTACCATAACATCATAAAACTGAAGTTCGTTATTATCTGATGAAAACGATTTTTCCCACATTTCGGTAGCATATCTATTAATTGGTCTATTTCTTAGTTTGCCTTCTTCACAAACAAGAAAACAATCTCCATTATTAAGATTTACAACTTGCAAAATATCTGTATCAATTAATTTATATGCTTCTTTTAAACTTGGAATCTTATCATTATCTTCAACGATAAAAGTTATAATGTTATTTGCTCCTATTTTTTTTTTCATTTATTCCTCCATTGTTTTTTCAAATCTCGCAACTTGAAATTTTTTTTGTATAATTAATTTTTTTATTTTATCGTGAACATATTTCGTTGTTTCTTCGTTTTGTCTGTCCATTTCATTACGATTTTGACAAAGATATAATTCTGAAATGGCTAACTCAATATCCTCTAATTTTTTAATATCATTTAAAGCATCAATCATTATTTGTCCTCCCAAGCTATTTGTTCTGTGCGAAATAAAATTTCATCATTGAAATCTAAATTAAGAAACTTACAAATTAATTTCATTTCTATTTCTAAAGCATTTAATTTTATAGAATTATCAACTTTAGTTGCTATATGTTGTTGAGTGTATGAATGATGCTCACTAAATAAAGTATCAAACTTTTCTTCAAGCATTTTTTTAGTTGCAGTTGTTGGTCGTATATTTACCATTTTTTTCTCCTTTTAATTTGGGTCAGATTTTTTTTTGGTACTGACCCTTAACCATTTAGTTTGCAGAAGCCAATCTTTTTGCTTTTATTTCTGCTCTTATTTTTTTAATATTTGCTTTTCTTAAATTTTCAGCATCAACAAAACTCTTTGCCCACTCTCTGAGTTCTTTAATATCATGTTTTCCAAAAAGTCCAAGGCGACACTTAAAACTGGAAGGTAATCTTTTAGCTAAAAACTTTGTGTACCAAAATCTTTTAACTGTATTTTTTTGGTGTAATTTAAAAAAAACTTTTCTGGAATATTTAAGAGCAGTTTTATTTACAAACTGAGAAGCTGTACTATTGTTGCCATAATCAAGCATTTCATAAAATACAACAATTTCAGCACTTGCTTTCATATTTGAAATGTTTACCCAACCATTTTCTTTCTGAAATTTTTGAATATCTGATATAGAAACATATTCAGAAGTCATTTCAACTTTTGCGATATCACCAAAATAACTATCTTTCCTTATTTTATAATTAAATCTTAATAGTAAATCAGTAATATATTCTGGATTCTTTGAATAATAGATTTTAGTTGGATTATATACCCCATCATTTTTTTGTCTCAAATGGAAGGTGATTGTTAGTTTGTAAGTAAATGTTTTCATTATGTTACCTTTTATCCTTTACTATCCTAGTTTGCATTTTCTCTCGCTAGTTAAATTATGGGGCAGATTTTGGTTCTGCCCCTTGACCATTTAGTCTTTATGTTTTGGAATTTTTGTACACTCCAGATATGGATAATGGTAGAGTTCCTTTTCTATTTTGTAATACCCTTTTGAATATTCCTCAAGAGGGTCAAAAGTAGTTATAGAATTTCTCATTAGTTGTATAACGAGTGTTTGTAATTCATCACATTTTTTTCTATAAAATTTGATGTCTTGTTTGTGTTCTTTTGTTTTCATTTTTTTCTTTCCCTTATTTGAGGATAATACCTCTATACTATTAGATATATAGTAATAATCACGACAGTAAACCTTTTATTGGTTTTTATTGATTTTTTATTTATAAGTTATTGTTTTTATTACATTCTTTTTTTATCTTTAAAAGGATATTTACTTTTTAACTTTACTAATATAGACTGTTTTTAATGCTTAAACTAACAGGAGAAAAAAATGTCATTTGATGCTTTAGCACTTTGCATAAATGCAAAGAATATAAGACCTACTTCAAAATTAGTATTATTAGTAATTGCAAATTATGCCAATGAGCAATGGCAAAGTTACCCAAGCAAGTTGAAATTATCTGAATTATGTAACTGTGATTCTAGTACGATCAAAAGAAGTATAGATGAATTAGTAGAAAAAGGGTATATAAAATCTGAGTTTAGATTTCAAGGCAATAAACAAACATCAAATTTATATACAATCGTTAGGGGTATCAAATTAGCCCCCCCTAAAATAGAGGGGGAGGGGGTGGCAAAATCAACCCCCAATACTATCACTTTAAACAATCAAATAAATATAAACAAAAACTATTATTCAGATTCTTTTGAAACTTTTTGGAAACTATACCCAGAGGAAGATTTTAAATGGAATAAAAAACTAACTTATAAACAATGGGAAAAAATAAAAGACAAAACACTTCTTTTAAATTGTTTAAAAAATTATAAAATGGAAGTAACTAAATTCTATCATAACCCAGTAAAATGGTTGCGAGATGAATATTATATAAACTATAAAATAGTTAAAGTAAAAGTATCTAACAAAAACACTTTAGCTGGTTAGGAAAAAAATGAAAAACTTAAATGAACAAGGCATATATCTTAAAAGCTATGCAGAGGGAAATCAAAAAACAAAATGCCCACAATGCAAAAATATTAGAAAACCAGAAAATCAACATGACACTCCTTTAAGTGTTACTATTGATTTTGAAAAGGCAGTTTGGAAATGTCATAACTGTGAATGGAGTGGAGGGTTTAATTTTAATCAACCTTATAAAAAATACACAAAACCATTACAAACAATTCCAAAAGAAAACCCAAGCAATAAATTTTTAGACTGGTTTAAAGGAAGAGGCATATCTGAAAATACAATTAATGAGATGGGTATCTATGAATCTAACAATCAGATTTGCTTTCCATATATTCAAGACAATCAAACTAAAAATATAAAATTTAGAAGCTATGATAAACGATTCAAACAAGTTCCATCAGCACAGAGAACTCTTTACAACATAGATAATGTGAAAAAATATTGGGAAACAACAAAGAAAAAAAACCTAATACTATGCGAAGGCGAAATGGATTGTGTAGCATTTTTTGAAAGTGGTGTAATCAATACAGTAACTTTGCCAGATGGAGCACCTAAAACAGCAAAATATGATAAAGCTGATGCAAGATTTGTAGCT
>Ga0209337_1001874_pt1 | contig 15612 bp, 20 predicted proteins | sample LinPmetageLP53_FD_184044 | JGI IMG/M metagenome (GOLD analysis project Ga0209337, IMG submission 184044) | Marine viral communities from the Pacific Ocean - LP-53 (SPAdes) (version 2) | ecosystem: Environmental > Aquatic > Marine > Oceanic | place: Pacific Ocean | collected 2010-02-08
AACAACATCAAAAGTAGTTTCAGCCTTTACAGCATATGGTATATTTAAGAACTCTGAGTCAATAATAACATCTCTCGGCTTGTGTCTTTTTACACTACACTTCTTTTTACCATCCCAATAAACAGACCAAGAAGTTTCTGTAGAACCAGCTGCTGTAGTTGGATATGATATTATAGGATTCTTAGCTAGTATTTTTGCTGTATCTATTACAGCACCACCACCTATTGCTGTAACCTTTTCATAAGTTCCAAGCTCATCTAAAATACTAATATCAGGAGCCCCTTTAACAACTCTGACCTTATCAAAACCAGTCATAAAATTTTTAGTAGATTCAGAACATACTAATAATGTACCATTAAATCCTCTCACTAAGTAACCTCTTTATTTGTTTAGTATTCTTTTTACAATCTAATTTAACTCTACCTTTCTTTCCATCTCTACTGATTTTGAATATATTATCAATACCTAAATAAGTATCTTCTAATTGGGAGCTTGGAAATTGACCAACTGATTCGTGACACCCATTATCTAAAACATAAACAAAAAGGTTATTTAACTCTCTGTCAGCTAATGTGTGTGTAATCCCCAAATGCATTAATAAAGCAGCATCACCACTTAGTACTACTATTTCCTTATCTGTATTAGCAGCCATACCCATTCCAATGCACGGAGCCAATCCCATACTACCTTGCATATAAAATATATTTTTATCATTTGGATATAGATCATAAACTGCTCTAGATATATAACCAGTATTGGTTATGAATATAGCATCGTAATGTTTATCAAATATTGCTTCTATAGTATTTTTTCTACTTAACATTATTGTCCCCATCTACTATTATATAATTCCAATAACCAATTAAGTCCAGCATTTGTTTGTCCACTCTACCCATTACTTCGTGTTGTGGTAATGTGTGCCTGTGTCCTATTACTAACAATGGATGTATATCGTGTGGTATACATAAACTTGTCAAAGCATTTATACAATTACCAAGTCCTGAGTTTTGTAAATAAACACAACTTTTCATACCAGCCAACTCAGCACCGACTGCGATTCCAATTGCTTGTCCTTCATTAGTTGCGGGTATGTGTTCAAATTCTGAAGTCTCTATTTCTTTTATGAATGATTTCAATCCGCTATCAGGTACTCCTGTGAAGAAATCATAACCATCATCTACAACTTCTTTAAGTATAATCATTTGGTATTAACTCCAAAACTTCTTTTATTGGTAAGCAATTTTTACTTGCCTCATAAGAACTTTTATTTTTTAAAATAGATTTAGTAGTATCAATCATCGCTGGATAAGAACTCCTTAATAATTGATTAGCGTAAATAACAATGTCCACTCCAATATTAATTAAATCCTTTTCTACCACTCTATTATAAGTAGATGGTACAACCACCAAAGGAACTTTTTTCTTAAAGTTTTTATAGTGTTCACAGAAAGATACTATTTCATCAACATCTTTACTCTTACTATGTATCATAATCCCATCAGCGCCGCTGTCAATGTAAGTAGAAGCTCTGTCTATAGCATCAACAACACCCTTTCCTAAGATAAAACTTTCTATTCTAGCTATAATCATAAACTCTTTAGTTATTAAAGACCTTTTGCCCTCTGATATTTTATTAGCAAATATATCTGGTTTATCTTGAGTCTGATTAGAAGTATCATCAAAAAGAGAATTTCTTTTAGAACCAATCTTATCTTCAATTATTACAGCAGACACACCCATTCTCTCTAAGGTTCTTATTGTAAATTTAAAGTGTTCAATCATACCACCATTATCTAAATCAACAATCATTGGCTTTGTCGTAACATCAAATATTTCACTTAGTGTCTGACTAACTGTAGTTATATCTACATACTGATTGTCTGGCTTACCTTTAGATGCTGAGTGAGTTAAGCTACTTAACCACATAGCATCGAACTCATCATTTCCTACCTTTGTCTTTTCCACAATCAAACCAGTCAATCCGTTATGAGCTTCTAAAACTTTTACTATTGATTTGGATCCCAACAACCTTTTAAGCATCTTTCTTCTAATATCAGGTGTTGTTCCAATATCTTTTAAATGATTGTGCAATTTAGTAGACGACACTCCCTTTGTATATGGAACATCAACAACTTTTCCACCCCAAGCTTTTAGTTTATCTATCACTTCCTGCCTAACTTGCTTTTGAACTCCCTCTTTCCAATCATCTCCGTGTACCACATAATCTGGTTTTAGTTCCTCTATATTAGGTATATAATCTAATGTCTTTTGTGGTATGACTTCACTAACACCAACTATATTCTCTACAACTATTTTTCTTTCTTCGTAACTTAAAGCAGGCAGTCTTTTATAACTAGCTATAGCAGAATCAGTAAGCAATCCAACTATAACCTCCCCATATTTCTTAGCTTCTTTTATTATATTAAGGTGTCCGTGATGAATTAAGTCAGCACACATCCCAACGTAAACTTTACTCATCAGCAGTTTTCCTAAAGAACCATTCCCAAGGTCCATCTAAAAGATGATGTTTTAATTTATCATTCTCTGATACAGCTTCTTCAGTTGAAGTTTCTATTTCGTTCTTTGATTTATTATAGACAATTTTTCTTTCTTCAAACCTATCAAATGTTCTTTCAGGTGCTTGGGGTGAGTGAGCTACATATTGTGTATATCTATTTTTATCTAATAATTTTATAGCAGATACCGATGTTCCATAATTAGGATTTATATTTCCCCTACCATCCTCACGAACATAGATTCTATCCATATCCAAATCATCTAAAATATCATTTGGTAAATTTTTATTATAGATTCTATTCAATACAGTATTTTTAAAATCGTCACAACCTATTACTTCCTTAGTTATTTTATTATTAGTGATATTATCCTTAACTCCACACCAAGCCAACCAAGAATCAGGTGGCGGCATAAGTTTGTTTATATTAGGTGGTATTCCATGGTCAGCAAATATCCAAAATAAAGAATCAGTTTCATTAAAATCTATTTTATCTATCATATCAACAAACATATCTACTACTAATTCATGCTCAAGAATTACCTGTTTACCGTTGTAGTTTACAGTTTTTCCTGCAGAAGCATCGTGATAATGATTGTACTTTAAGAATATAAAATGATTTTGGTCTGATGGAAGTTCTTGCATCGATTTAATAAAGTTACTCTCATCTTCCCCTTCATTGTAACCATAGTAAACCATATTTTCAGTTCTACCACAAATATCATCAGGCATAAGTTTAAAAGCTTCATCCATAAGTGGTCGATGAAAGCCAACTGTTCTATGTATTCTAGTAAACCCACCCTTTATCTTTTTATTCTCTACCTCTCCAATAATCGTATCCCCTCTAGTCTCTGGCATAGCATGGATGTGTATCTTCCAATCATCGGGCAACATATGAAAAATCATTTTTTCATCCCACTTTATTGCTCTGTCTTTAGAGAGCAATTTTGAATATGTATGCGAGTGACCAATACCACCGATTCCAAACATTTCAGTTGGTGTATTTCCTGAGAACATAGTTATGAGAGTTGGGACAGTTGAACTACAAGTTATGTGGTCAGAAAAATGTATATCTTTCTTTTCTAATATATTCTTAATTTTTGGATGTCTTGGAACTGTATCGAATAGTATACAATATATCTTCATTATATTCTCCTTTCTAAGTAATGGTCTTGAACATTTTCATGACCTACGTGTAGTATTATTTCTTCTCCACACCCTATGTGTCCACTACCAACACCAAACTGTTTTGGCATTGGATAAGGATAAACTCCTGTATTCCAAGCTGCTCTACTTAGTTGTAAGGGTCCGCGCTTTGGGTTGGTTTCCATTAGTCTCTGAAATTCTTTTAGCCAAATCCTACCTCTTTCATCAGTTGGTTTAAGACCCAACCACCATAAATCATAAGTTAATATATTACCACCGCTTTCATCTTCTCCTATATGATAATCTCCATCGTTTCCTCTAGTATAAATACCATCAACTTTCATCATCTGCCTTTCATTCTGTGGACAGCATATTCCAAACTTTTCTATTATCGGTACTAAAGTCTTTACATCTTCTGAAACAAACATCAAGTCAGAATCCATTGATATAGCAACATCAGCCTTAGAATCTAACAAACCTTGTACTTGGTAATAATCACAACAATGGTATCCCCATTTTAACTTACCACTACCTTCTCTATAGTTCCTATCAAATGGTGTCTTTTCAGGATTTATATACCTAACCTCTATGTCATAATCCTCGCCAATAGACTTATCATCACTATAACAGATTATATTAGCATCTGGAAAATATGTTTTGATTCCTTCATATGTAGGGTGTAGTCTACCTATTGGATTTGCCCATTTCTGATTTGCCTTAGACCTATCTCCAAATTCTGCAAATATTATATCTAAACTCATAATAACTCCTTTATACTTTCATAAACCTCGCCGGCTGATATTAAACTCATGCACTTACCATCATATGGACAAGGAAATTGGTCATAACAATTAAGACATTCTAATTCTTCTCTAACTAATTTCTTACCTAAACCAAACAGATTTACTTCTTGATGCGGTGTTGGACCAAAAAAACTGACTATCTTTTTGTGTAATGAAATAGCTATATGCAAACCGACTGTATCTCCTGTGACTATGACATCTGAAAGATTAACTAAATAACTGAACTCTTCTATGTTATAACTATCTGTCACATTTATTAAACTGTGAAATTTATTTTCTTCATACAATTTATTATTTCTTTCAATCTCTGACTTTGAACCACATAATATTATTATATTTTCTGAGTCTTTTAGTAAGAGCTTTATAAGTTTATTGAAACCACCGTAAGTCCATTTCTTATGTGGATATACAGGACCACATCCAGTATTAAGCAATATTACATTACCTTTCCATTGATATTGATTTTTAAAACTCTCATACTTTTCGGAGTCTAGCTCAAAGTATGGTCTCTCCATATCATAATCTAAATCAGCCACAGCGAATATTAATTCTTGATAACTTTTTGTATTCTTTGTTTTCCCACCATAGTTATCTAAACAAATGTTATAGTGGTATTTAGAACCATCGTTTAAGGGTACAACATGCCCCTCAGAACTTAAACCATAACCTCTTTTATCTTCTGAATTAAAAGACATCATCATTGATGTGGCTTTTGGATCTTTATCTAAATTTATAATCGTATCGAATTTCTCAAATTGTAATCGTCTTACGTTTTCAGTATTGTATTCTAAAACTCTATCTACAAATGGATTTAAATCTACGAAGAATCTAGCACCCTTAGTAGTAATCCAAGTTAATTCTGAATTTGGATATTTCTTCTTAATTCCTTCTGCTAATGCAGTTGCTCTAACTACATCACCTAAAGCATCCAACTTTATTAATAATATTCTTTCATTGTATGGATTGTGGTGTTCACATTCAAAACAATTCCAAGACCTATCTATCCAATAATACTTACAAGGTCTATCACCTTTGAAGTATCTACATGCCTTCATACAGTAGCCACACCTAGTTGACTTACAACTTTAATTGAACATTGTTGAGCATAATCTATTGACTTATAAATATCTTTTGAATTTACATACTCAGCAACCAATCCTGCCATAAAGGTATCACCAGCTCCTGATACATCACTAACTGAAACTTTATCTACTGTAAATATTTTATTATTATATCTACAACCCTTACTGCCCAAGGTAACTATAAGGTTTTCTTTGAATTGATTAGAAGATAGTTTTTTCTCATTTCTTTTATACTCTAGCTCATTAATCTTTATAAAATCAGCTAATAGAATCCAATCACCTATATTCTTTTTTGTATCTATAAACACATTATCATAGTTACATATATATTTTATATTTTCTTCTTTTAAAAAACCTTTACAATAATCTGATATAATGATTGCTTCATATTTATCATCTTCAAAATCAAGAAGATTTAAATCTACAGGTTCACAATAATCATGCTCATCAACTCTAAGAACCATCTGATTTGATTTCTCGTCAATGTATCTTATCTTTTTAATATCATTTGCATTGGTTATGATGTCAACCTCTAAACCAAGAGCTTCAAGATTAGATTTTACATTTTTAGCCATACCACCACTTTCTACTCTACGGATTGGATTGAATACTGGCACAGGAGCCTCTGGACATATTCTTTCTATATTACCATAAACAAAAACATCAGTACAACTATCCCCTATAACTAATACCCTCACTTAATTATCTCCTAATAAATATTCTTTGTATTTTTTAATTCCTTTTTCTAAGTTATGTTTTGGTTTCCAACCGCCCATAAACTTATTCTTGTATGACTTTGTATAAAACTGATAGCCTTCTGGTATTTCAGATTCATCTTTGTATTCATATGGTATTTCCATCAGTTCCAATACATTCTCAAATGAACGAGCTTCTCCACTACCAACTTCATATACTCCATCAGCTACATCATTGAAGATTGGATACACTGTAGCATCAACTACATCGTCTATATAAACAAAATCTCTCACAGGATCCTTTGGAAATAATTTGAACTCTCCTTTTAGATGAGCTTGATAAGCAACGGAAGCCATCTTACCTTTATGTGATTCACCAGGCCCGTATACATTGAAATATCTCAATGCTGTAAACTTTAAGTCTCTTTTAGCTATTCCATATTGTTCAGTAACATATTTAGACCACCCATAGATATTAGATGGCAATCCATTGTCACCTGTGTTAGCTGCTGATGATGAATAAACAACCGGCTTATCATTGATTTGTGCAATATCAAATAACTCCCTACTGAACTCATAATTATACTTCATCATTTCATTTGGGTCTTTCAACATCGTATCTGATATAGCACCAACGTGCAATACTACATCACATAAAGAAACTGCTTTAAACAATGCTGGTTGCCAACCCTTATAATTCATATAATCTTTTTCCATACCAACCACACTAGTAACATCAGGATGTTTCATTAATGTAGTATTTAAACTTTTACCTATAAACCCCTCACAGCCAGTTAATAGTATTCTCATTTATATAACTCCTCATATACTCTCTTCATCCAATAGGTTCTATCTCTACCCATATCGCTTGGTGGTATAGCATTGAACTGATATACCCAACCAGAGTTATATAAGTTAGTTAAGCTATCCTCCCAATAACAATTAGGATGATAAAAAAATAGTTGTTTCCGTATCATATCCATCATACCAAATTGTCTTGGTAATAAATTTAGCTCCACATCAAATTCTTTTCTCATACAATTCATTAATGTTATGTCGCTTCCTGTTAATAAAATATCATAGGATTTGATAATCTTTTCTTTGTTTGTTTCATAGAAACTAAATACTTTGTTTAAGAACTCCTTATGAGTTTTGTTAATAATAACAAAGCCCGTTTGGAAAAACTCAAATGTTGGTATACAAAATTCTTTATCAAAGAACATCTTAGAATACCCATTAATAGCTCTGCTCATCCATTCAAAATCACCATCAGTTAATACACTAGTAAACTTACCATCTGTCATTTCAAAGAAGTTAGGGCAATCAGGATGAACTACTGAATCAGCATCGACTACCAATACTTGATCGTATTCTATTTCATTGTGTTCTAATATATTCAACACTTGCCATCTTTGCCAGGTTATTAACATCTCAGATTCAGGACAAAGTAAGTCTGACATAATATAAACTTCATGACCATTCTTCTTAGCCCAAGCTTTCCAAGAGTTTATCCCATACTCATAACCTTGATGTCGGTTTGAATGACCAATGCTTGATTCGCCAGTTAAATTCTTTTCTCTTTTTATGTAAGGTATAAAAATTATATTCTTCATTTCTTTCCTACGTGAGCATTAGTACTTCTATAAAAATATTCATTGTCTCTTGAATCACCTTCGATGTAATTAAACTTTAAATTGTTTTTCCAAGCACAATAATTAAAACTTAGTTGGTCTCTTTTACTATTATATTTTATTTCTTTCCACCAATCTTCCATTGTTTCTATACAATCCTTTTCATTGTGCCTTCTTAAAATAACCATTCCGGTAATTAATCCATTGTGTTCTGGATAACCCAATTTAGCATACTTATCAAACTGATTAACAATCAGTTTTGGATTGTCTTTATAATTTAACATACCTCTTCCAGGTGTAAGCTCCATATTCTTAGAACCCAAATCAAGTATAGTTTGTGCTTCTTTATAAGCACAATCCCTTGCATCTAATTTATTGTTATTGTGACTAAAGAAAGCAACATTGGAATCACTCAGATATTTATCGATTAACTCATCTAAGTTTCCTTTCACATCCATATTACCATCTATAAAAACACTATACTCGTAGTCTTGTAAATATCTATGTGGTAGTACCTTAAACCTTTTAGCATTTCTATTGTTATCTTCATACAATGATATGCTATTATTCTCACTAAAACATTCCCATTCCCACCCATCCGAGCTTTGTTTTGTAATTTTATCGTACCCACCAAATACAGAAGTGTAAATTATACGCTTTGACATATTATCCCCTCGTAATCTTTTAGTACTTTAAATTGTGTTGTTGGAAAATATGTATCTTTTAACTGACCTATCTTCTTCAAAACTTTTAATTGTCCTCTTTCAACATACTCATCAATTGCCTGTTTTAGTTCAGGAAATAATCCATAGTCATCAAAAGCAATTATTGTTCCTTTACCAAATTTTAAGGAATTGTCTATATCACTTTTTATATGAGCATAGTCGTGAACACAATCTATAAATACAATATCCATACGATCAAAGTTCCAAGGTTGATTATATACATCCATAACAACATACTCTATATTATCACTATTGCTGTTCAATTTCTTTGATTGTTCGTGTCTTTCATAAAGATTATCAAGAGCTACAACCTTTCCAAATAAGTAACTTAACATTCCTGTACTATGACCTAAAGAAGAACCAACTTCTAAGATAGACATATTTTTATATTTATCTTCATCAAAGAACTCTATGAAATCAGCCTTAAATTTTAAACTGGTAGTAGTTTTTGATTCTGTCTTATCAGGTAAACTTTTTAGTAAATTTCTTACCTTATCATTTACTAAGTATTTTTCACCACGAATAAAATTGTGTGAAATAGGAAATTGTCTTTGGACTGTATAAACATCTGAGTATCGAGTTACCAATTGTGTAGTACCACATTGATTTCCAACATTATACTTAGCCTTATGCTTAATATAAAGTTGTATCCTAACTGGCATATGTCTCATATCCAATGCTCTATTAATATTATTAAATGATGTTTGTTCAATTGGCCTCTCTGTCCAATAAAAATGTTTTAGATTTGAATCTATAACATCTAACATTGATTTATCCATAGTATAATCATATCTATCTGATAATAACAAACAACCAAATTCTTCATCACCTATGTATTCGTTTATAATCTTATCGCCTAATTGTTTTTCCTCGTCACTAAAGTATAGCTCAGGAGCAGAGTCTTTGCATTCATCTTCTTCAAACTGCCAGAATCGTAGCATCTGTTCTAACATTGGAATATTTGGATTATCTTTATTATATACTCTATAGTGATCGTGAAATATCTCACCACCTATACTATCTGCAAACCCATCTACATATGGATTATTCTGAAATATATTAACCCCATTTTCAAATGGATTTTTCCAACTACCCCACTCATCTTCAATGTCACCACATATTTTTTCTTGTAGTTTAGCAGATGGTACATACACTTTACAATCGGGATACTTTTTTTTAAGTAGTCTTGGCATAGCTGATATGACTCCCCAATCACCTAAACCTAAACACATTCTCATAATTGTGAACACCCCAGCTTCTAAATATTCATCAGTTATTCTTAAACCTTCAGCTTCTTCAAAACCTAATACCTCAACTTCTCCTGCGCTATATAGTAAATCATCGACAATTCTAAAAAATACCATTGGTTCTGTCATATTGACCTCACATTCATTTCTTTACTAAAATTTTCATTGTAAAACATATTCTGTTTCTCTTGCCTTTCTATTGTTTTTGGATGATATAAACTCAACTCTTCGTGTGGTGGTAGGTGAGCATATGTCTTACAACCTTTGATGTATTCATGTAATGGTCTTGTCCATCTAATACTCTCATCTCTTCTAAATACTCTTGCTTGGTAATCAGGATAGTTTACCCAACCCTTTTCTGAGACTTTCCAACCCCACCTATCAATGTGCCTCTGTTCCATATTTTCAATAGTATTTACTCTTGGAATCCATATCAAATCAACACCCTCATTCATTTCTATAATCTCTTTAAGTTGTTGAAGTAGTATCTCATTTGGATATTCATCAGCATCTATGTGAAAGATATAATCACCTGTTGAGTTTTCTATAACTGAGTTCTTTTGATCTGAAAAGTTACCATCAAGTTTTCTCTGATAAACTTTAATCATCTTAATATCACTATATTGCTGTGTACAGCTATCTAATACAAACCTAACTCCATCATCATGACCATCGACACAAATAACTATCTCATCTTCTTTATCTGTTTTATGGATTAGTATATCTAATAACTTATTTAACTCATCAGCTTCGTTGTGTACTGTAATGCCATAACTAATTTTCATTCTTTATCTCTTTTACAAACTGAGTAGGTAATTTTAAATCTTCTAAGAACACAGAACTCTTTTTAGCTTTATCTAAACTATAGGTTCTGTAAATACCATGCCTTTTTATTAGAGTTTTCATCTTCGCGTAGGTTTGTTTTGCAGTACCATCTAACACGACTCTGTATATTTTCTTATCACCATCTACCACTTCTGTAGTTCCAGCAGATTCTAATATCTTTTTGATTTCTGTATTGGTTGATTTATTAGATACTTCCAATTGTATTCCGTGAACTAAACCTTTTAGCTTTGGTTCTAATACAAGTATGGTTCTACGGAGCCGGCTGCCCTCTTTGTTCTGATATACAAATGATACGATATCACCAGCACTAACTTTATTCCAACTGTATGGTAACTTAGCCATTATCTTTTACAATCCCCATAGCCTTGCAAGCATCCATAAATTCAAACTGACCAAACTTTTGAGCATTCTCAACATCTAATCTTCTTTCATGTCCATCAAAGTCTTTACGTTTATCTTCAGGTATATCTACCACATCAGCATAATACCAATTCCAATTACTAACCTCTCCTTCAGGATATATTATACCCTTTTCACCCATATTAATTACAGATGGAAACCAAACTATTCCCCTCTCATTATCAAATATCTTTAAATCATTCATCAACTGACTATGACTTTCTGTATATTCTTCCAGCTTTTCACTATCGAAAGCCAGATATGTATTAGATGTCATACCACATTGAAAACATATAAATGATTCAAATGGTTTCTCTTCTATTGTTGTTTGTTCTACGAAACAATTGTGATGTAGATCCTTACACAAAGGACAATCTGTTCTTAATTCCATATTAAACCTTTTTTAGTTTAGGTAGTTTCATTTCAGTTGGTTTAGTCTGTGATACTTTTTTAAGCTTTGGCAACTTTAGATTAACCGCTTGTGGTTGTTGTTCAAACTTAGGCAAGTACTTCTCTAATATTTTAGTGAACTCTGCATTCATTCTACCCATAGTAAAATGAACTCTATTGTGCATAGCTTGTCTTTTAGCTTTCATAGTGTAATCTCTATTCTTCTTAAAAACATCCATCATTACCTGAGAAGCGTATTGGTAATTTACAGTAAACCATTGAGCACCATCAACTAACATATCTGCTGGAAGAGCTGATTTGGCAACCTTTGTTAAATTTCCAGGCAGTAAAACTGAATTATTTTTATTAAGAAAATCTTTGTGACCACTCCAATCAGGAGCAATTACTATCTTTTCTGATACACTAGCTTCTAATAAAGGACGACCAAATCCTTCTCCGTGAGTTAACGATATATGAGCTTTTACTTTAGGATGATTGTACATACCATTCATTTCATCATCAGTTAAATCACCATGTAGAAAGTAAACAGGAGGTAAAGTACCCTTAACTGAATTTTTAACTTCTTCTATCTTCGCTTTGATTTCATTTCTATCTATGATAGAGAAAGTAGCACCACTTGTTTTCATTAGAAGTGCTGGTGGATTTGGTTTATTCTTAAAGGTTTCTAAGAAAGTCTTTAATAACATACCTGTATCTTTTCTATCTTCGCCTAAGTTACCTTGCAACCAATGGCCTGTATATAAGAATAGAAACTTCTCTTTAATAGTATCTATTTCAGCTTTTATATCAGCTGGAATTTGATTTGTTTTCTTATAAATGCTTGTATCTAAACCTTCAAATAAAACTTCAATTGGTTTATTTAATTTTAACTCACCGCTTTTTTCTTTTGTTTGTTCATTTATTTCCTCATAGGTTACCCTTTGAAATATTTCTTTTACAAATTTAGACGGAACAATGTTCAAATCCATCTTATTCATACCTTGAATCCATTCTGCTTTTGGTGCAGTATTTTCAATACCAGCAGTTATACCAATATTGTATTTAGCTATTGGTGTAAATTCATTAGGTACACTAATTTGAATATGTATTTCAGGTTGTCTTTGTAAAGTGTTTTCGTATATAATTCTATCAAGTACTATTTTATCATTTGGATTTTTATCATCCAATGCATTCATTGGACAATTTCCCCACTTCATTGAATTTATTTTTATATCAAATTTGTCCATAGACACAATACTTCTGACTAAATCTCTAGCATGCGAACCATATCCACTTCTAGTAGCAACAGGTCCTGTGATTAATATTAGTGGTTTCATTCTAACTCCTATCCTTTAAAAATTGTAAAACGTTTACGTGGTGTCCATTTTTCAAATGCTGTATCCATATGACTTACAAAGTTATTGGACATAGCAGTTGCTGACATCATAGCATCATCACCCATAACAAATTCATGACCTAACTTACCACACTCTTTTCTTTTATCATCACCCATATCATACCACTCCTTCAGAGCATCAGCAAAATCTTCTGCTCGAGGCCTATCGTCATAGATATAAGGTGTTGGTATTGAACCCTGTAAACTTCGGTTGGAAGGCCAAACTGGTTTACACCACTCACCCCAAGTTAAATCTTCGTTGTCTTTCCACTTTCTATCATCGTGCAATGACTCAACCCAACTATAATCTTTATCAGTTAGCAGCTTATCTTTGTATTTAAAACCTGCTTGGTCTTGTAATCCACCAGTAACAGTAACTGATATTGGTGTACCACACATTAGAGCCTCACAAGTTGTCAAACCAAAACCTTCATTGGAAGCCATATTGATTCCCACATCAGCCACATTATACAGATAACAAAGTTCTTTATCATTAAGCTTTTTATGTGAAAATATAACATCATATTCTGGACAAAGTTCTGCAACAACGGCAGGTAAGTCTGTACCATTTTCGTCACGAGGTTGTGTGTGCATTATTAAAGCACATTTATCAGACTGTTCCTTTGGTAACATATCACAGAATTGCTTATAAGCCAATATAATATCACCGGGCAGCTTTCTTCTAATATTTCTATTATTCCAAAATAATACAAAGTCGTATTCTTTACCATTGGTTACATTTCTTCTGAATTGCAACAAGTCTCCCCACTCCTTTGTATTCAATGGAGTAACAGGATAAAAGTTTTTCTCATTTATACCATGAGGTAAATAAGTGTTATCCCAATCATTTCTTGGAGTTATCCGACAAACCTTATCTACAATATTTACAGTTTGCTTAGATATGTTCATAATTAAGTCACAAGACTCATAGAATGGCTCATTCCATCTTGGGTAAGGTAAATCATCCCAGATATTATAATAGAATATTGGAGTGGTTCTTCTTAACTCGTGCTCCATTTGATATAACCAACCCCAAAATCTAGGATCTGTGTAATGAAGAATAGCATCAACTCCCTTTTCCATTTTAATCACAGATTTAATCAAATCAGGATTACCATAACCACTAACAGGATATATTTTAAGATAAGCATCTTCTATACCATAGTCTTTACGAATAGAATCATTCATATCAACAATCTTACCTTCATCAGGATGTTTTATAGCACCACCAATCTGTACCCAATCATAATGTTTCAATGTTCCTAATACAAATTCACGAGACATTGTTCCAACACCAGATGACATTCTTAAATCATCTGACAATAATAAAATCTTTTTCTTAGCCATTTATAAACCTCTTTTTTGTTTTCTTATCTTTTGATTCTAATTTGGATTCAATACTTCCCAATTTAACTTCCATAGCACTTAAAAGGTTTACTATAGAATTCAGTAGACTTTCTAAATTTTGATTCATAATGCACTCCCGCTTGGTTTGAGATTTTGCCATTCGTTTATTTGTTTTCTAAAATCATCGTTATGAACATACAAGTCCATAGAACGATTGATTAGCTTTTGTAATGTAAAGTTATCATCTAAATTACTTATTTTAAACTTCTTGTATAGATTGTCCAATAACTTTACGGATGTTAATTTCAACATAACTTATCCTCCGTATATATGTATATAAGTATATAAGAACTAACTTATTATACAATATTTTTTTTCTTTTTTTACAACTTCTTTTAGTGCACTTTCCGTACCCTTTGATACAATATCTTTTGGTATAAAAGCAACCATCACATCTGTATACTCTGCTATATTTTTATTTCTATCATGATAATGCCATACAGCATATGGTCTACCATACTTATAACTCTCTAAAACACAATGTTGATTGTAGGTGTAATGAACAGGCGGAAACTCTGAATATCTTATATCAAACTCTAAAGCATACTTCTTAGCATACCCATCTGCACCATCTTTTTGTCCACCACTTACTATCTCTAACTCATCGCCATACTTTTGTTTAAGCTTGAATACAAACTCTTGTATTCTTCTTTTGTTTGTATATTTTCTGCTACCTACTATTGCTACTCTCATAGTCATTCCTCTTTTGCCTCTTAACTGGCTTATCTGATGTGCAGAATTTAGCGCATTTATGGAACTCTTCCAATCCTTTCAATACACCTTCGTCACTACTATAAGTATATTGAAATCTAATCCTATTTGAGTTATCATTATCTTTTTCATTAATAATATCATACCACACAAAATCATTTATTTTAAGCTCCTTACCGACTTTTATAGTTGTCTTAAAATGTAAATCTGATTCGTGTTTTAGTAAAAACTTTTTTATATCATTGGATGAAACTTTACCATCCTCATACCACATAATTAAATAAAACTTTATTGAATCTTTGAATATTATATCTAATTTGTCGATGACTTCCTTTTCATACGGCTTGTTTATAAAATCAGCCAAGTTCATTCTTAAATTTATTTTAACCATTATTTGACTCCCGAATCACAAAACTCTGTTTGATTGAAATCACAATACCTGCAATTTTTCTTAGATGCCACTTTACTATAAGTATGCTCGGTATTGTATTCTCCCTTAGAATCAAAACATTCTTCTATGAATTCATTTAGCCTCATAGTTACTTGATTGATTGATGGCTTACCATTAGCTGGAATAAACTTCTGAACTCTCTTCTGTGGAAAGTCTAAGTTTTCATAT
>Ga0209337_1001875_pt1 | contig 15612 bp, 10 predicted proteins | sample LinPmetageLP53_FD_184044 | JGI IMG/M metagenome (GOLD analysis project Ga0209337, IMG submission 184044) | Marine viral communities from the Pacific Ocean - LP-53 (SPAdes) (version 2) | ecosystem: Environmental > Aquatic > Marine > Oceanic | place: Pacific Ocean | collected 2010-02-08
TGCACCTGCGGCACCTGCACCTGCACCAACAGCAACACCGGGAATAACAAATGTACAGACTAATCAGCCTGTGCTAAATACTAATCTACAAAATATAGCAGATACAATGACACCAATGCCGGGTCAAACACCTGCACCTCAAGCAACTGCACCAGCCGCCCCTGCACCTGCTGCTACTCCACCTGCACCTGCTGCTACTCCACCTGTACCTGCTGCTACTCCACCTGCACCTGTGGGAGATGTTGCTGTTACTAACCGCATAAACCGGCAAGGGGAACCTCTTTCACCTCCTTTGTCTGGAAAGGCAGATGCAAGATATGCACAAATGAGGGCGGCTGGTAAAATGTCGCCCGCCGAACGATTCACTGAAAAAACAGATGCTATGTATGAAGGTTTAGGTGATGCACCTGCTGAACCCGGCCTTCTTGAAAGAATACAGGGTGTTGCACCTGCTCAACAAACCCCCGATGAAAGTTTACAAAGCATGTATGATAAAATTGAAGGTATGCCTACACCACCATCTGAACCAATGAGTGTAGGTTCGGCTAATCAAGCATTAATGCCGGGTGCATTAGATACATCACAAAAATACGGGTATCAACAAGCAGGGGAGCCTCAAAATAGGCAACCACAACAATTTGTACAACACGGTGGGGTTAATACTTCAGTACCACCAAATTATGCTGATATGATAGAAGCGGCTCGACCTACTGCTCAATTAACACCTATTAATAGACTAGAACCTAAAACTCAAAAAGACTTTACTGATGAAGACCCAATTCATGGTTATAGAAAATATCAGGAAATGATGAGAAATATAGGTCGTGACCCCTATGAAGTTAGAAACTCATTTGTTGATATGATATTCAATGAGTTTGGTGATTTATTCCACAAGGCTGACCCGCATGAAGTTGGCTCTATCGTCATGGGATTGTACTTAGATAAGATGGTCAGGTGATTACATGACCGATATGAATGAGTTTATCATGGACATGGACAGAAAGATGTCTGCCAAGTCCTTCCAATACTTCTTCACCGAAATCTTAGGATTTGATTATTCAGACCACCACAAAAGTTGGGATGATGGTTTGGATGAAAACAGATACTACTGTGTTAAAGCAAGTCGTGACCACGGTAAGTCTGTTTTCTTTATGAGTTATGCTTTATGGATAGCCGCCTTTCAACCCGGTACTCATGTAATGATTTTCTCTCACTCTCTTGAACAGACTCTTGAACATATGCGTTTTATTCGTAATAATATAGAAGGAACCCCGATGCTTAGACATCTTATTCCTGAAGGTAGACCTTGGAGAAAAACCTACTTTGAGTTTAACAATGGTAGCCGTATGATGGCTAAATCTACTGGTGGAGGTACTCGTGGATTCCACCCGAATGTCGTAGTATGTGACGATATTTTGTGGGGTACTACTGGTACTGAATTACAGCGTGCGGCTGATTGGTTCTACGGTGTATTACTTCCTGTACTGCATCACACAGGTAGATTAATGATGGTAGGTACACCGTTCTCGTATAACGATTTATACTCTCAACTTGAGCAGACTGAAACATTTACTGTTGAAACTTATCCGGCTATTAACGAGCAGGGTGAGGCACTATGGCCTGAAAGGTGGGATTTAGATTCTCTTGAACATAGGCGTTTATCTATGCCAGCGATACAATTTTCTCGTGAATATCTTTGTGAACCTATTCACGATGTTGCGAGTATGTTCCCTAATACAATATTAGAAAGTGCCCGTAACAAAGAATTGGTTCTACTTGACAGGGCTGATACAGAGTATAACGAAGATGGTGAAGCGGCGGGTGTATTCGGTCAACACTTCATAGGTTGGGACACAGCAATTGCTTCTGATAAGAATGCTGACTTCACTGCTATGTTGGTACTTCGTACTCCACCGGAAGATAATCTAAAGCAAATTGTAGGTGTATTCCACGAAAAAGGAGTTGGTGGTTTAGCGCAGAAAAAGCAGATTCTTTTGATGAATAATCGCTTTCAACCTGATTTAATAGAATTAGAAGGTAACAACTTCCAGCGAATGTTTGCCGCAGAATTACAAGAGATGAGGAATGATATTCCAATTAAGACATTCATGACTACCCGACAGCGCAAAGAAAGTATGTTTATGTCATTACTGATGGCATTTGAGCAAGGGCAGATTCAAACTCCGTATGGGGATAAAAGAAGTAGAGAGTTTACTCACAAATTAGAAACAGAATTGAACCGCTTTGGTATGCAGAAGAATGGTAAGTTAGAGAGTGTAGGTACTCATGATGACTTGGCTATGGCGTTAGCACTTGCTAACTGGGCTACAAAGGAGTTTAAGGGTTCAATAGTATTACTCGATGATGTAATGCCCGGATTTGATGAATGGCTAACCGGCAAACCACATAGAAATAACACAGATAGTTTAGCAGATGGATGGATGATACCATGATAAATATGGATTATGTAATGGGCTTTTTGAAAGCGAAGGGCGAAGAAGAAAAACCAAAGAAAGGTGGAATGATTATGGTAATTACTGTAGCCAAACCCAAAAAAGTCGCTGTTAAAGACAAGGATAAGAAGAAATAGTTTATTAAAGAGGTCAATTGAGTGGTCATTATGTGGGGAAGTATGTTGATAGGTGATGTCTACGATTCGCCCCTCGATGTAACTGACACCTTTTCAAAAATGGTTATTCAAAATATTTCACAGCACCCTCATTTTCAAAACCACATTATACCTTTAGAATCATCTACAATATTCAAAAACACCCATGTAACCAAAAAATCATTTCCTGAAAATGGAGATGGTTGGTTTGAGTCCCATTACGGTAAGGATGCTAATTCTATTATCCGTATGTGTAGAAAAATGCGCCGCCATGATAAGTCTAACAGAAATGATTATGACAATATAATAACTGATATTCGTACACTCAAGGCTATGGAAGTTGATACTACTATCAAAGGATTATCGTGGTCTGAAGGATTAGATGATGTCATAAGAAACATTGGTCTTAGTGACAAGACGCTTAAATCTCTGCGAAAGTTTGGAGAGGCAAGAAGCGTGAGTTTACAAAAAGCCTGTCAACAGTATCTAAAAGCAATAACGGTTTTACAACATATTAATGATAAATCTGATTGGGATTTAAATGACCAAGAAAATTGGGTTAATGCATTAGGCTTAAAGAAGGATGCTCAAAAATCATGGAGAAACACATTAAATCAAATTGATAACTTATCTAAGAGTGATGTAGATACTCTATATTTTACTTCTAAACTTCTTGAGGAAGAAGGTAACTTGAGTAGCCGTGAAATTGTAAGAAGGGGTCATGGGACTATTTGTAAATCTATGACTCCAAGTAAATTAGGCTCTTTACTAAAAATGTACGGAGAAGAAGTCGATGTTTATAATGGGCCAACAAGAGGTACATTTGTAAAAATGGGTAATACTGGTCTTATTATCAAAGACATTTGGGCATATACAGCAGGGTTTGTAGATGCAGATGGTAGTATATTTATTTCAAAGCGTGGTGACCCTCGTGTTACTATTGTTGCAAGCGGTGCTGAAGGAAAAATGCATTGTGAAGATTTACAAAAGTTGCTTGAATGTGGTCGTCTTGTATCTGACCAAAAGTTAGCAAAGAATACTGTTAAGCCAGTACACCGACTTATTTTCTCTTCAAAGGATTCTATTCGTGCCTTGTTAAAAGGTATTCTTCCTCATCTAAAATTAAAATCTTTACAAGGTAGAGCGGTAATGAATTACATTGATGAAAAGGATTCGATGCGAAAGAATGAATTATACCAACTTGTAACTTTTAATAATTGGAAAGAGCATAAAAGTAAGGCCCAATCTCTTCTAAGTGAGTGGGACTCGGATGCTGATACCATAGGTGGATATGCAGAGGGATTGTGATGGCAGACGAAAAGGGAAGAATTAGTAGATTTTTAAGTGCCCTTGGTGGGCCGTTTAAGCGTAAAGAGTCACCTACTCCTACCATGCCACTTTGGACAAGTGGTATTCAGGAACCTGTAATGGCTCAAGGTATTACTATACCTGCACTATATGCAGTAAGTAATGAATCTTTAATTTTACGCACAGTACTTGCTAAACTAAAACAAGAAATGTTTAGAAGAGGTTTTTACTGGGAAAAGAAGTTTGCTCGTAAATGTACTGTTTGTGATGAAGAATATCAAAGCGAAGTAGAAAATTGTAAAGAGTGTGGCGGGGCAGTAAGAAAACCTGACCATGATGAATTAACATACGCTAGGTGGCTTCTAAAACAAGAAAACAGTATGGAACAGTCATTTCTACATGTATTAAATGAAATTGAAGCAGATTTAAATGTAGTAGATGATGCATTCATGATTCTTGTAAAAGAATATTTCATTGACCCTAAAACAAAAGAAGTTGCATTCTTCCGTGTAAAAGAAATTATGCGTGGTGACCCTATCTTTATGCGTATTGTTGCAGATAAGCGTGGGGTTCGTGGTGGTCGTTACAAGACCTGTTTAATTCATAGAGAGGAAATAAAAACCAATGCTGAAGATGATTCATGTGAAGTATGTGGTGCTGAATTACATGATGTACATTATGTAAACATGGCTGGTTCAGGTAAAACTCAATACTTTACCCAAGGAGAAGTATTACATGTAAGTAAATATACTCCATCTAAACTGTATGGTCGCTCTCCCGTTAATACTATGTGGAGACAAGCAATGACACTTACCGCTATGGACAATTACATCTATACTGCATATCAAAAGCGAAGAATGCCAAAAGGTATTGTATCTGTAACTACTGATAACCTTGAATCTATGAAATCATTTTGGAAGGCCGTTGATGAAAAAATGGAGCGTGACCCGCACTATATTCCAAAGGTTGGTATTGAATCCGCTACAGGTCGTGGTGGTGTAAACTGGGTCAAGTTTATGGACACACTTGAAGAAATGCAGTATATTGCTGTTCGTGATGAAATAAGAAATCGTATGGCCGCTTTCTTTGGTGTATCAAGCGTTTTCATGATGGATTCCGGTAAAGCCGGTGGACTAAACAATGAAGGTATGCAAATACTTGTTACAAATCGTGCAGTAGAGTTTGGTCAGAAAGTCTATACTGAAGTATTATTCCCACGCCTCCTAAAGCAAATGGATATTAGTGATTGGAAATTAACTCTATATCCAAATGAAGAAGAAGATGAAGTTACTCGACTACGCCGTGATGAGCAAGAGTTGAATGTTGCACAGCGTATGGCTCAACTTGGATTTGCACCTGAATTAATTGAAGATACTGCAAACCGTGATATTCGCTTTACTTACAAGCGACCTGAACCTCAACCTGCTCAACAACCACCACCTCCGGGTGGCGGTATGCCTCCGGGTGGTGGTATGCCTCCGGGTATGCCTCCGGGTGGCGGTATGCCTCCGGGTGGAGGAATGCCAATGGGTGGAATGCCGCCTATGATGGGTGCGGGGCCGCAAATGCCTCCACAAATGGCTAACCAAATGATACCGCCACCACAACCGGGAGGACAGGGTATGGGTATTCGTAATCGTGGCCCTGCGGCACCACAAAGGCGCACAACATTAGGAAGCGGTTCACCAATTTCTAATGTCCAACAAAGAGGCCCACAACCTTCACTTCAACAAAGAACTAGCACAGCGATAAGAGATGCGAGAAACCTAAGAGGTGCATAAGTCTCTTAAACAGGTAATACATGAGAGTAACACAGCAGGGATAAATATGGACTTAATAAAAATGCATCCTATGGCAAGAAAGATGGAACAGGCACAAAAAGCGTTTATTGATGCTTTAGAAAATGGAGATGGTAGTTTAGCCAAGCAACACTTGACTGAAGTACAAAAGTTAAGCGATTTCCTTGCTGACGATTTACAGGGTGAAATTACTAAAGGTGATGTAGTGTCTCCTACTGGGCCAAGAGATATATTCGCTGGCGGTGTTCCTGTATTGAAGTTTGAAGAACCTAAGACCAATGCAATTGCAAAAGGAAACAGGCTTGGATTTACTTCTTCACAAAAACATAACAAGAATTACAAACGCTCTGCCGGTTCTTACGGTAGAAGAGTTTGAGGTGATACCATGACTGAATCTTCGGATAATGCGGAAAAGTTAATGGGTGTACTTATTAACAAAATGGAGATTATGGACACCAACTTGAATGTGATTAAGGCTGAAAATGCGGCTCTTAAAAAGTTGATTAACAACCCTCAAGCACTATTGCGAAAAATGGGTCTTGTGAATGTAACTACTCCATTTACAGATGATTTACAAGTAGACCCGTTTAGAGGCGATATGGATTTATCAAGTGGTGTTATGAAATCTAATAAACAAAATGTTACTTCAATTTCAAATGAAGAAATGCACAACATGTCATGGGAGGATATTCATGACATGGCAAACGACGCAAGAGGTGTTGCACAATGAAACCACGATACGACGAATCACCGTTACTAAACAAAGCAATTGAATTAGAGCAAAGGATTAACCGTATAATTAAAGCAAAATCTTGCAAAGATTGTGGTGAAGAGCCATGTAGTTGTAAAGACTGTCCTGAATGTGGTGGCAAGATGGCTAAGATGGGATGCATGAAAATGGGCTGTGGTGGAAAGATGGCTAAAGCAGCAGATTGTCCTAAGTGTGGTTCTAAGATGGCTAAGATGGGATGCATGAAAATGGGCTGTGGTGGAAAGATGGCTAAGGGCGAAGAAGCAATGGCAACCCCAAAACCCATTCCTAAAGAAAAAATTACTGATGTAAACCCTCAACTATTTACTGAATCCGGCGGTCAAACTCGCACTTCATATTATACCTCTAACGGTAAAACTATAGATTCTGAAGATGGGAAACCGAAGAGAGCAAAAGACAATAAAAAAGTAGACTTAGGTAAACTCGGTGGTCGTATGAATCCTCATGCTGGCACTGGTGTTGAAAGAGAGGATTCTGCTGGTGACGGTTCATCGCAGTAGGCGGTGAATAAATGTCAACACAACATTTCGATATTTGTGCAAACGAATTATTGAAATCTCTTGGAGATGGGATAGACCTTCGTAATTCTGCGGCTGAATATATTATTGCATACGAAAACACTGATGTCCCAACTGACATAGTGTACAAGTCGTTAAAACAAACGGCAGAAGAAATAATCCTGAAAGAATCTGAAAAAGATAAGAGAGAAAAAGATACGGCGAAGCAAGATGAAATAAATGTTTATCGCCCCGGAGAAGGATATTTACTTTCAAATCACCACACTCACGGAGAGCCTACTCGACATGTTTGGATGGATGGCTTACAGAGTCCTGAAAAAGCCCACAATAGATTTGCTGTTTGGCCTTACTTTAATCCTAAAAGTCCAAAAAGCGCATACCAAAAACATCATTTTCCCTTTCACGAATTAAATCACCCATTGAGAAGGCAACACGCTGAAAGCGAAATGCCTCACTTTGTTGAGATGCTACGCTCTCATGTATTTAATGGGCACATAGAAGAAGAAAGAGAGTTTGAGAAAAATCTTCTAAAACATCTACCTTCAAAACATTCTCTATTAGCAGGTTATCAAAATCCTAATGATAAAACTAAACAAACTAAATTATTAGGTAATGTAAACACACCTAAGACACTTAATCGTCATCAAGAAGATTTTTACCATCGAGATTATAACCGTTGGAAAAAAGAAAACTCACAAATGAGTGAAGAGTTTATCGGCATGGGTTTGAATGCTTTAGAGGCAGAAGAAGCAATGAGACACGCTCACTTTAACGATAGAGCAAATGATTGGGTTTCTAATGAACATGATGTTAGTGGTAGTGATTATATGGATGATGTTGAACATCATCCAAAAAATCTTGGTCATCGTGCATACATGTACGGTCTTGAATGGTTTACTCCCGAAGAGCGCACTGCTATTCAAAAACACATAGAAGAAAAAGGAATAGACAATCATGATGAAATTGAGTTACCTAATGGTGAAAGAATACCTTCAGCCCGTTTAGCATATAATAAACTAATGAGAATGACCCCTGAAATGAATTGGGCAATTAGAGATATAGGAATGGGCGGAAGAAACTCACATTACAGACAGGAATCTAATGATACTGATTATCATAATCATGAAGATGACAGATTTTTCCAACAAGCATTAGGTGAAGTGTCTCATACTCCTATGGATGAATTAGGTGAAAGGTCATTTGCAGACCATATTCTTGAAGATATAAATGATGAGCATGTAAATAGCCGTGAAAAGTTAGGACATAATAAACTAAGATTTCTACCTCGATTACGAATAGGAAAAAATCCTATGAAAGAAATGGGATGGGAAGATTTACGAGGTGCATCTAACGACCATTTTAGAACAGTTAAAAGAGATGGAAAATTAGGAGCAATAAAGCACAATAAGGATGTTAATAGGGTAAGAATGACTAAAGAAGATTTACTTTATTTGGCTGGATATGACCCTTCAAATCGCCAATTATTACAAAACCATCCTATTCATGGAAAAATAGATGGCCCTATAATTGAAGATAGTATGGTAGATTATATTGCAAATATGGCAAAAACTCGTGGTACTTTACAGTCACGAATAAAGGATTTCCGTAACCATCGTGCCTTATTTACTGCGGCGCATGGCCCTCACCCTGAAGAAGAAAAGCCTGATTATTGGAAACTATCTGAAGATGGTAAACATACATATGGGCCGGGTAAGTTTTGGTCACAACCATTCCAAAGTACAGGTGGAGGTGGTATGACTCTTACTACTTATCTTGAAATGATTCACTCTATTGCCGCTAATGAAGATGGTGTATCAGATTTATTTGATGTAAGTGACACAGGAACAGAATACCTTCATCCTAATGAAAATAACAAATCTATTGCATATCACTTTATGCCTGAAAAACAAAAAGCACATGGTGGTTATGATAGGGAAAAGAAAAAATATATTTATCATTCTGATGCCATATCCTTGCAAAACTTACTTTCTCCAATGAATGTAAGTGTACCACATAAAACAGATGGTGGTAGTTTACGAGAGGGTTTAACTGATAAGAATAATTTTGCTGAACACAAATCTTCACTTTCACCACAGTATGAACATGAAATTAGATTTACCAGTAAAACCGATAGAAAAAAATATGGTAGTCATTTAGAGCCTAATCAACGCTTTATTACTCAAATACCAAATATGACATTAAGACATGAAACACCTTTTGGTGCCAATCCTTCAGATACTCATATTCATAATGGTGCAAGAAATAGTTGGTTTTTAAATGAATTAACTGGTAGAATAAACCATCCTAATCAACCAACACCTAAGTCAATTGTAAAGTTTAAAGATTACATGAGAGGCGATAGTGGTGTAGGTGGGGAAAACTCTCGTGAACAGTTACAAGAATTACTGGGTTGGGGTATAACTCAACCTAATTTTTCTAATATGAAAAATCTGTTTATTGATAACCCAAATAATAGAATGCCCCTAAAAATTGTTAATACAATAGCAAAGATTTTAGAAACTACTAACCCTAAAGCAATCCTACATTACTTAGAAGGCGATGACCACCACGAATTAAAATCAGCGTTAGGAATGGCTCAAACTGCCGAATTAAATAGAGATGAAATTAAAAACACATTTGATGATACAATTGCATCTCTTAATTTTGAAAACCAGCAAGCAAAGCGTACTCAAAAGAATAATACAAGAGCCACAAATGGTGTTCATGATGCGATAAACAGAATGGTACGAGTTGGCGGTATGTTACCATCTCTTGAAAAAGAATCTGAATTAACAGAATATTTGGATAGTCTAAATTACAAGTTTATGGCTTCGACTAATCCTGAAGAAAAAGAAATGATTGCGAATCAAATGACAGAAGCAGAGCAAGAGTTATCTGCTGTTCAAAGAAAGAGTATGCAAAGTGTTTTGGGTAAAAAGCAAAATAATTATTGGACTATAGAAGCAAACACTAAACACGATTTGGCTAAGTCTCATAGAAACTTGGTAGCAGAAGTGGCAAGAGATAAAATCATTCCAGCCATGATGGAGGCAAGACCTGATGCTTTTGACGAATCTAATCCTCAACAGTATATTGATAATACTATGAGAGCATTCCGTGATGCTCAACGATATATCATGACTGTACCACATAGTGTACATGGTTTAACTGCTACAGGGTATGGTTTGTCCAGCGAATTAAAAACTAATCCTAAAAATGACCCATTCCATGCAAATATGGCAAAGCATCTAAACAAACATGGTTCTATGGTAGATGGAAACATGAGTGTAAATGAAGTGTTAAACATGTTAGGAATAGAAAAAACTGCTAACGCCAAGGTTCATGCTCGTAATTTAATTGAAGAAAGTAACAAATTAAACAGTCCTTTGGCTGTATCTACAATTAAAGATATTATCACACATGGTAATATCAAGGATATTCGTGGTGTAAATATAGAAAGTTTACACCATGATGAAGAATTAGCAAATAAAAATGAAGATGAATTATCCGATGAAGAATTATTTTACCATAAGTTACATAATAAAGGGTATCACAATGCTTTGTTTGAAAGTCAAAAAGCATTCAAAGAAAGTGATTGGAAGGGGCATTTTGCACACGCTATACCACGCAGAATGATGGGAATGTTAAATCCTCAACAGTTTGATTTTAGTATGCAAGCCGCAGGTATAGGAATACTTACATCTGATGTACACGGAATGCAAAACTTATCTGCTAAAGGTAAAGAAAAGACTTCAAAACAAACAAGAAATTATCTTGATAGCATTGTACATTTTAATCCAAGTGTTGAAGAAGATGAGTATGGAGTGTTTTCTCCACCAAATGAAGTAGTAGAATCAGCCGGTCTTAGAGATGGGGCTGTCGGCGCACCAAATCCTAACAATCATTCTATCATGGACACTTTTGATAGTGGTGCTTGGCATGGTGGACATGAGTGTTATCCAAATGTAGGTTGTGAGTTTGATTCAAATGGTAATATAGTAGCAGGTACTAAACCCGGCCCCGGACTATTTTATGGTGTACCTGAAGAATTACTTGATGTAGCACACGGTAAAGGTAATTGGAATCAGGCTTGGGAAAATGCACCACCTCCACAATATACACTTCCGCCATTTTATTCTATGGATTATAATACATTTGAAGCGGCAAGCGATACTCCAACTACTATCAACATGAGTGAGATGACAGAAATTATTACTTCATTACTTGACCCTGATGTACTTCTAACAAAGAGTGATGAAGCCACATGGTCACCACCAGTTAGACCAATGCATCGTATATTCGATATGAAAGACCTTGAACACCTGAAAGGGTTTAGTGGTTCGTGGGTTGTAAGTAAGTGGTATGATGGTCAAAGAATTATTATTGTCCGTAACGATGATGAAGTAACTGCTTACAATGAAAACGGCAAGAAAAAAGGACTTCGTAAAACCACTAAAGAAGCATTAGAAAAAGTTAATGACAAGAATTACACTATAGATGCGATTCTTGGAAAAGAAGAATTGAATATTATTGATATTTTAAATTATGATGATAGTAATATTTCAGATATGCAGTTGTATGAAAGACTGAAAATATTACGCTCACAGTTTGATAGCCATGAAAATGTCATAGTACCCGGCCCGCACGATACAAGAATGACAGATGATGAAGGACTTGAAGAATCTGTAAATAATCTGAAAGAAGAGCATGATAATATACTATTAAGGGACAATAAATCTACTTACATGAAGGGAGAAAGGAGACATCCTAAATGGGTATTATATCGTAGTAGTAAAGATTACAACTTTATTGTGCTTGATAGAAGGGGTAAGGGGCCATATACCTATCAATTAGGTGCAGGGCCAATAAATCAAGGTGAAGATTTAGGAAATCGTGCAATTGAATATAAAGGTAAATATTACATGGATGTAGGTACAGCACATAACCAGCAAAGAGTATTCAAGATTGGTGATATTATACGAGCGTCTATTACTGGGGTTAGTAAAAAGAACCGTAAAGAGCGTGTAGTTTACAATGTACAGTTTAAAGAAATAGAAAGTGAAGGAGAAGGAGAAGGAGCCGCAAGCGTAGAATCTCTTGATTTATTAACTAAATCTTTCGCACCTATTCTAATTCCTCATGATTTGGAAGTAAATGAAAGTCATATTCAAATTATCATGAAAGATTTAGATGTGGTAAACTATTCCTATGAAGAGTTAAATGGTGCGTGGGTGATACATTCTCCTACAAGTGCAATAGGTTCTCTAAAGAAAACAGATTATCCTGTGGTTCTTGCTGAAAGCCTACTACCGTTTTGGTCATCTGTTGCACCCCTTATGATTTCAGGTAATATAAGAAAAGAAACTGAAATGAAAATACCTGATAAACCTTCAGGAGAACGCACAGAAAGGCAAAGCGGCGGAGTAATTGAGGAAGATGATGAAAATATAATTCTAAAACCTGTAGATAAAAAGAAGGCTTTGGAATTAATTGTGCGTACTTTAGATGCAATATCAAAAGAAAAAATGACTTGGACGGGGCCGAAAGGACTTGGAGTTGATGTTGGAACACCTCAAGAATCACCTCGTGGCCCCACTAAGTTAAGAAACGAGGCCACCCTTCCTGATTTCGATGGCGATAAAAAAGATACTGGTAAAAGTAAAAGACCTATTAAGGAGCCACTGAACCACATAAAAGTTCAAACCGATGAAGGGGAAAATCTTTCTATAGACTATAACAATGGACAGCCAATTATATCTCAAGGCTAAGATTAGATATAAATACCATTACAAGTACTTCTTGAAACAATGTTGGCAATTCAGCGACCTACCGACGGTATCTCTCTTCTCAAGAGTGGTTCCGATTTAGTAGTTGCTGGATATGCTTCTGTAGAGTTGGTAGACAAGCAAGGTGACTTGATTACACAAAACGCATTAAACAGTGCTTTTGGTAACTTTATGAAGAGCGACAGATTCCGAAATGTACAATTAGCACATTCCAATATACAAGTAGGAGAAGTAATTGACTCCTATGTAGACAACAATGGTAGAATGTGGAAGTCCGAAGTGGACAACACAGGAATGTTTGTTGTAGTTAAACTCCGTAACGACATAGAGAAGGCTCGTGAAGTAGCCGCCGAAATCCGCAAAGGTAACCTTCGTGGATTTTCCATTGGAGGTCAAGCATTCAAAAGAGTGCGAAGGTCTGATATGGAAAAGGGTGACTACCAAGAGATTTCAAAAATGGAGTTACATGAGATTACAATTTGTGAAAAAGGAATTAACCCTGAAGCACAATTTCGTATATTGAAGGAGGATAGAAACATGACAGAAACAGACATGGCAGATATAATGAACAGACTTGAAAAGAGGCTTGACGAAATGGAGAAAGGTGAAATGCCACCTGCTCTAAGAGAAGCAATTGCTGATAAGAAAGAATCTAAAGGCGATAATGAGTCTAAAGAAGAGAAAGAAGAAAAGAAAGAAGAGGTTGACGATATGAAAGAAATGGAAAAAAGCGAATACAGCGATGTAATTACTTCTGAATACCTTAGTTGGATGGAAGGAACACTAAAATCCGCAGGTGTAGATACCGGAGCAGCAAGACTTCACTTCGACCAAATGGAAAAATCTCAAATGGGCGGATTCGATAATCCTGATGCAGTTGACGGTGCTGACTACTTTGGTGGTCAAGTCCGTGGCCGTGGACAGGAAAACGGTGGCCCATCTACTGGTGCTATTAATGCAATCACTTCCAGTGGCGGCAAGACTCCATCAGGCGCACTTGGCCCAGTTTCAATGGCTAAGGGTTACCTAAACCACGGAAATGTATCTGATAAAGATATTGAGGCGGCTTACGAAGTTTACAAGGCGGCTGCTACAGAGCAATCATTCCGCAGTGACCTTGAAGGACACTTTGCAAACAGATTTAGCGGTGAAGTACAAATCGCAAAGGCAAACCAAGAAAAGGCGGCATTTGATGCACGAGAGCCACTTGGACAAATTATGAAAACTCTTGAAACTCTTAACGAGCGAATAGACAACATAGGTAGCGGCGGAGTAGCAATACAGAAGTCTGCTGCATCTAACATCGAGATTCCTTCCACACAGGACTTGGCAAACATGGGTTGGGATGAAGTTCACGCCCTTGCTTCAAGAACAATGAGGGGAGAATAAGGAAACATAAAGGAGAGATGAAAAATGGCAAGAGATTATATCAGGAACATTCACGACATGGAACGCTACTACTACGGTGCTGGCAACGCTATGGGTTATTCCTACTCCGGTAGCGAATTACTCAAGGCTGACAGCCCTATGATGAGTACCACAACAGGTACTTATCAAGCAATCTACGGACGCAAAGTATGGAGTCAGTTGAACCAAGAGTTTAACGCATTCTCTATTCTACCAAAGCGACCTTGGGAACGCAGTGGTTGGAGAGTTATCACTGAACGCCCATCATTCACTGTTGGTGGCGGTGTTGCAGAGAACGCAACCCTACCGGACACAACCAAGCCTACCTTCCAGCACATTGCTGCAAAGCCTAAGACAATCGTACACACATTCGATATGTCCGAAACTGCAATGTTCCTTGCTGACAAGGATGACGGACTTGGCGACATTCGTGCTATCCTAAAGGAAGAAATGGGTAAGCACCACGCTGAACACATTAACAAGATGCTAACTACAGATAAGGCTACAGTTGCGGGTAACGATTTTGAATCGCTTGACCGTGTAACTGTTGGTGCATCTGCATCTACTAACGAGGATATGTATTCTATTGACCGAAGTGCAAACTCTTGGTCTTTGGCAGAACACGATGAAAACAGTGGTACTGACAGAACCCTTTCACTTGACCACTTGGACAGTCTTTTCCAAAAGTGTTGGACTCGTGGTGGTAATCCAAAGGTTATCCTAACTGGATATGATACCTTGATGAGACTACAGCAACTTCTACAATCTCAACAGAGATTCATGGAAGAGAAGAGAGTCACACCAACTTACAACGGCGTTAAGGGTGTACCGGGTATTGAGGCAGGGTTTATTGTCGCAACATACAACGGTGTACCAATTATCCCTTCCAAAGATGTACAGCCTGACACACTAAGCAGAATGTACTTCCTTGACACAGACTATCTATACTTTAGTACAGCAATTCCAACACAGTACTTTGAGTCCGGTATTGAAACTGGTGACCCGTTCGCTATCAACCGCCTTGGACAAGAAGGAATGTACCGCACTATGGGAGAGTTATGGACTACTTTCTTTGGAGGTCACGGTTCAGTCCGAGACTTGAAGTGAGGATATGGAAAAAATAATAGGAGATGAATTATTATGGTAGCAACAGTAACAGTAGTAAGCGAAGGCGTAAGCGTTAAAGTAGATACACCAAGTATCACTGGAATGTCAATTATAGCCGATATAGATATGAGAGTAGGAACTCCAATAGACCAAACAGCATGGCTTGACGGCGGTGCTGCGGCAGGTTCATACCCCGGCGCACTTGACGGATTTCAAGCAAAGAACAGTAATACAACTAATGCACTTGGTGGCCTTCGTATGTTGGTCCTCAAGTTTAACTTAGAAGATGCTGCAATTTCCGTAATTG
>Ga0209337_1001876_pt1 | contig 15611 bp, 13 predicted proteins | sample LinPmetageLP53_FD_184044 | JGI IMG/M metagenome (GOLD analysis project Ga0209337, IMG submission 184044) | Marine viral communities from the Pacific Ocean - LP-53 (SPAdes) (version 2) | ecosystem: Environmental > Aquatic > Marine > Oceanic | place: Pacific Ocean | collected 2010-02-08
CACAAGTTCCATCTAAACATGTTACCTCATCCTCTGTGCATGCAGAAGCAACATCAGTGCACATTTGTTCATCATAAGCACAACTACCATCTGGACAAGTAACATCACCTAATTCTTCACAGGTAGCTTCACTTGAATCTATGCAATTTCCATCTTCATCATAAATACCCTCAGGACAATCATTTAGATCTACTTCCCAGCAATCTTCAGGAATATTATCTCCAGGGTAACAGATACCATCATCACATAATTCCTCACCCTCATCGCAGCCATCCTCAGGGCAATCTTCTACTGCAGGGTCACACAGTTGTTCTGGATCACACTCTGGGTCATCTACATTAGGGTCACAATCTCCTGTCACTGGATTAAAAACTAAACATGGATCTTGACATGGATCATCATCATCTTTACATGAACATGTCTCATTACTAAAATACTGTCCTTCATCACATTCTACAATATCTTCTTCATCACACATATCTTCAGGATCACAATCCGCAAGATTTGTTGTTTCACCACCACATACACCGCAAACATCTTCCTCATAATGACATGTACCTATACCCCCCCAATTACATGCGTTCGTATCTTCACATATTAGATCAGTCTCAAACTCATCACATTCCTGATCATCAGGGATACATTCATTATCACACATGTAATATAAAGGTTGACAACCATCTGTATTAGGACAATCTTCTTCAAAATCTACGCAGGTACCGTCATCACAGGCATGCTTCCCTTGATCTGCACAGCTTAAAGGATTTCCATCACAATCCGCACCAGACTCAGCGTAAACACAGTCACCTTCTTCACCAGTATTACATGCAGTTTCATCTTCACATATAACTGCAACAGGACATTCAGCTCCAGGCTCTACGCAACTACCATTATCACATAATGTCCATCCTTCTGGGCAGTCTCCTTCTTCGCAAGGAACGCAAGTTGTATTCCCCTCATAGTAACATTCTGCGTACTCTGCACAAAACCCACCTTGCCAAACAGTAGGCTCCCCATCGCAATCAAATCCTTCTTCAGCAAAAGTACATTCTCCACATTCACCAAGATTGCATGCGCTTTCATCTTGGCATAATTCACCTTCCTCACATTCAGGACATATTTCACCCTCTTCTATACAGTAGTCATGGCAGGTAGTTAATCCTTCATCTTCACAGCTGTCTTGATGACCTGGTCCAACACAAAGGCCAGTGCCAAAATTAGCATCATCTGGATCCTCACAATATGTATAACATTCTGAGATCTCACAAACAGTTGATCCAGGAAGCAAGCTATCTTCAGGACAAATTACATCACATTCCCCTCCTTCATCACCTTCACAATCTTCTGTTGCAGGATCACAGCAACTTCCATCATCCATTTCAACTTCACCCTCTGCACATCCTCCTCCATCAGCTTCACAGCCATCTTCCTCTAAACATTCCCCTGTTACACAATCTATAAGATTACCATCATCATCATAACAGTCTTCAGATTGCTCACAATTAGGACCAACACAATTAGGACTATCGCAATCTACATATTCTCCATTTTCATCTTGGCATTCTTCACTAGTTTCACCACATCCATCTTCCTCTAAACACTCACCAGTCTCACAATCTACTGTATATCCAGCATCATCTGTACAGCCTACGGAAACGCAATCTCCATTTTCATCTGGAATACCACCATCATCACAAGTACAAACACCATTTACATCATGTTGTCCTTCAGGGCACTCTTCTGCAGAAACACAATCTCCATTTTCATCTGGGATTCCACCATCATCACAAACGCAAGCACCTTCTGGTCCCTCTAATTCATCAAAATATTGACCAGATGGACAATCATCACCTACTACACCTACGCAATTAGGATCATCTACATTATCTACACATGCACCAGCATCAGCATCCCATATCATGCAATCATCACATACTGGGTCGGTCCAGTCACAATCTTCTTCAGTATCAGCACAATTTCCATCAGGGCATGTTACTTTACCTAAAGCCTCACATGAGTACCCAACACAAGTCATCATATCACCAGGAACTTCAGGATAATCACATTCACCTTCAAATGTAGTTGTAGCACTCGGATCATAATTGCATGCGTCAGGATTCATGCAGCCAGTTATGTTTCCTCCAGCCTGAGTAGGGTCTTCATACTCTCCATGTCCCAAAGGCTCACTACCAAGCTGATATAGCCTTGATATTTTATCATATAGGCTGGCTTCCCATTGATCGAATAGATTAAACTGGTCAAGTTCCAATTCTGCTTGTAGGACATTTTCATCCCATTCATCAGATACTTGTTGCTCACTTAAATCAGCATTATAATTAGCATTTCTAAGCTCTATCGCTCTATCGGCCTCAGCTTGTGCTTGATATTGTTCCATCATTGCAGTTTGCTGATCAAATAAGAAGGACCTATTGCTACTTAATGCTGTAGCTTCTAATTCCTTAAGTAATAATCCTTTAGATTCTTCAAGCTGTCCGCTTGAGAGCCCCATCTTTCCAGACTTTGAAACAATATCTTCTAGAGCAGACATAGCCTGCTTCACAGTTTCGTTATCTTCAAAGCTCTTTCTTAATCTATTGGTATCTATAGAAAGGAGCATTTGCTCCATAGCATTATCTAGGGTGGCTTGTGCTGCCTCATCCTGCATGCCTTGAGAAGTTAATTGATTAGATTGCCATAGGATTAAGCTTTCTCCCATGTTTTCTATATCAGCTAACATGATATCTTCTAAGAGGGTTGCTTCTTGTGTGCTATATTCAGGAAAGTAATCAGCAAACTGATTATAGAATTGTTGCTCGGTATATCCGTATTCTAATGCACCGGGTAATGAAGAATAGATATTCCATACTAGTTCTTGGAACCAATATGGTACTCCTGTATCCTCCCAATCATCTGGAGGCGTTAACGGCCAATAATCATCAATTGGCATTAATCTTGAACGCAGTCATTTATTTCATGGTCGTAATGTTGCCCTTCTTCACATGCATATGCACTATATCCTACGGCATCTTCATTTCCTAGTCCAACTCCAAATGGACTCCACTCGAATATGTCATCACCAACCTCTACATCAGGACTAAACATATCTAAGTCTGATACTTGATCTAAAAGATCCATATACCAACCTTCATATGCTTGAGAAGCACTAAGCTCAAAGTTCGATACTAGTGATTCAAGACTATCTTCTATTCCTGCTAATTGATTTGTTTGAGATGTCTGGAATCCAGTGACAAGATTACTTGCACTAGACTGATATAAGTCAGCTGCATTTTGCGTACTAGTTTGATATGCTCTTGTTGCAAAACCTTGTTGAGCTTTAATATTAGCTATATTATCATATACGTCCTCAATAGAGCTATCAGCTAACTGACTAAGTCTACCTCCACCTAAACCAGATCCACCCATTCGTCTTCTCATCTGATCAGCAGCAGTAGTTTGAGATCGCATATAGCTTTCCTCTTGCTCTCTAGATGAAATAACTGAATTTCTATATTGTCTTTCCTGGTTATTTTGATTGGTTAGATATGAAGTTCCTAATTGATCTAATTCTTGTGATAAAATCCCCATCTGACTTAACTCCCAATCAGAATAAGCTGCCCACATTGATCCTTCCTGGGCTGCATAAATATCTGCCTCTAAATTGAGTGAAGTATCAGACCATGTAGCAAAATTACTGCCATATTGGTCTGCAAATAATTGAGATAATCCGGTTATCCCTCCTGCTTCAGCAACTTGTGCCTGAACATCCTCTGGCATATCATTTAAATATTCATAGCCATACTCACCCATTAATAGGCCTAGCTCTTCTTGGGTTAAATTACTTAACGGATCATTGGGAGATGAATATGAATACCAATCATATGTTTGCTGTCCTTCATTATCCATGAGATCTGAAACTCCACCCTGTCCACCAAAGTTCATATATTCAGAAAAAGACATCCCTTCTGGCATAAACTGTTGAAATCCAGTAGGGATTAAATTTCCATCATCATCATAAACAGGTTCCTGGTTAGGAACTCCATACTGATCATAACCTCCTGGAGATGTTACAGGGTTATAGCTCCAATCGTCTGCAAGGCTTCCTTGAGACCATGTATTCCACATATCGTTAGTAGAGGGAGGATTGATACCACCATATTCAAATTCAAATGGGTTAGGCATTATAAAGGAGACTGAACATAGTTGAATAGATCTTTAAATCCATTTGCATCAGCATAATTTTTACCATACAATGTCTCACCCGTAGTACTCATCTTAAGGACATTAGCACTAGCATTGATAGCATGATCTTCCCAATTATAAAACTCATCTGACCAATCTTCATATTCTTTATATTTATTACTGCTCATATCTTCTAGACCAGCAACAATATCATCATTTTCATCTCTATTGTATTTATTGGCTTCTGCTGATAACAACCAGTCATAGTTTTCTATATCACTTGCATATTGTGCTATATCTGCTTGCATTTCATCAAGCTCATTAAACCAACCTCCTTGATATATTGCTCTCCCTGCTTCTGAACCAGCTGCATATCCAGTATACGCCAATCCAAGGCCCTTAGCCACAGGCCATAATCCTCCAGTGCTAATATTAGCCCATTGATCAACTATTACTGCACCTGCAGTAATAATACCACCAAGCAAACCTGCATCATCTTCTGCCTCCATCGTCTCTAATTGAGCTAATCTTATAGTCTCTAATAATGCGTCATATTCATCATTCTTTGTTTCTAATTCATTTTTTCTTTTCTTACGCGCAAGGGCAACATCCGCTGTTAAGTATGCATCTGCCATTGCCATATTAGTTCTATTACTCATAATATCTCCTTAAACGTCCTTGTAATATAATTTATTGTTGTGTATTTATCCAACTGATTATTATGTTGATACATCAAACTTTAATACTATTGTGAAACTAGTATCATTCATAGTGTTTGTTGGATCAAAAGAGAACATAATAATATCTCCCTTTGAAAAACTATTTGTTCCTGCTGATGCAAAATCAAATTCATAACTTACATCAAGTGCTGCCATATCTACTGTAACTGATTGAGTCGCTGTCGTACTTGGAATTTCACCAACCCCAGTTAATTTATGAAATCCAAGTATACTACTGCCACATATGTTTTCACACCTTACCATTACCTTCTCAAGAGAGCCATCATAAGGGCATATAAAGGTCACTCTTTCACCGCTATTAGCAGGATTAGTAAGTTCTCTTAAGTCATCAGTACCTGCTATAGGTAAATAAGTTTTAGTAGCATTAGAAGCAGCGAATCCACATTTTATAAAATGATAGGTGTTAGCATCTAAATAATGCTTAGGTATAGCGCAATTTGCTGTTGAAGGGGTATATGTACCGCCATTCTCCAACAGATAAATCTCTCTACCTGAGGCACAATCTAATGTTACAAATCTACCAGAATTAGCAACAAAATCTCCTAGAGGAACTGCATTAAGGTGACTAACTGCGCTAATAGTGTCTCCATCAATATCTAAATTACCTGCAATGGTAGTTATAGAGCTGGTACCCTTTCCAATAGCTACATCAACCTCAGTGTCTACAGAACCACCAGTCAATGTAAGCCCTACATCAGATCCTGAGCTTCCATCATGACTTGCTACACCTAATTCTAATATTCCACTTTCTTGCCCTTCAGTACTAACATCTATTTTACAAACTATAAATGCATAATTGTGGATATTATCACCTGCATCGTTTCCATTAAAAACAATCGTTCCTAAATAGTCACCAGTTTCTCCTGTTCTTACCAACTTATTGAAACTAAGAGTCCCTGCAGCACCATCGTTACTGTTAGATTGTATAATTAAATCTGGATCCCCAAGAGTATTATCTGTGATAGTAAATTGTCCACCAGCTACATCTGCAATAATATCCCCTGCAACGTCTAATGTTAAATCACCACTACTAACATCTATTTCATTATCATTAATGGTCATGAACCCACTAGCACCTATTTTTGCTTTTTGCTTTAGCCTAACCCTAGTATTGGTGGCATCTAGTTCTAGATATGCATTTCCATCAACTACATGCTGAACTACAGTATCAAGAGGAGCAGTAATCCATGAAGCATTTCCTATACCATCTGCTTCTGCGACTTTATCACCATCACTTAAATATAGTTTATACCCTAATTGCATAAATACATCATCATCAAAATATGCTTGTCCTGGTCTATCTACAAGATCTCTACCAAAATATAATCCTTCATTAGAAACTCCATCTCTATTAATAAAGCCACCTTTATTAAGTTTTAAATTACCACCCATTTCTAAGTTTCTAGTTTTAGTATTAATAAAAGTTTCGAGACCTCTGCCTTTAGTAGCTGAATCTATAGGACGAAGATCCGGTGTTGATAGTACTTGCTCAGTATTGGAGCCTCCAGGTATGCCTAGGTTTCCATTTCCCCCAAAGGTATACCATTTGTTCCTAAATTTAATAAACAGCCTTAAACCACTCCTTGTGGTCCTTATAGTGATATCTCCATCTACACCCTCGTTTGGTCTTGGAGGACCATCACCCGTCTGTACCCTAAAGCCTTTTAAGTGATGTAATTTTCTATTATCTGCCATTACCCAACCAAACCTTTATTCCTATAGGTGATTGACATATCATTCAAGTTAAAACCCTCCACAGAACCTTTTATCCTTATTTTCACTCTTCTGGCTTGTACTGGCTTTTTCTCTGTAGTGGGATCACTAAAGTAAATCTCTTTATTGGTAAATGCAGTATTGAAAACTATTCCAATATCACCTCTCTCATCTGTCATAGATTCATATGGCTTGCCATCTATAGAAGCTTCTATTATTAAGGATCCACGTCTATGCTTTGCATTTACATTAATCTTATATATCTTGACTTCTTGACCTGTATCTCCAAAATCAAATGACTTGGTTTCTAATATAATATTGTTACTGGTCTGCTCACTCCATATCTCCGTATTTAAAAATTCACGAATTTCTAGGCTTCTAGTAACAAGACCAGATATACTAAGGTTGGTTAATCCAGTATTACTTGTAAGCCTACCAGGAACCTTTAACACGGATGTTTGTATTAATGGCCCTTGACTTGATATACTCATGTAATAACTACTATTTGCACCTTGAAATGAATTTCCAACATTTGCATCATCGCTTATCTCTGTATCATCTATAACTACCGCAGTATAATGAGATGTATTGTTGTATGTGCTGAATGCAGTTACTGCCCATGGCCCTATATCACTTGCTGTATCTTGTTGCCATGGATTATCATCATTAATATCACTCATCGTATTTATTTTAAATAATGTGTTAGGAGTAAATATATTCCTATAGTCTCCTCCATAAATATAAACTGCAGAACTATTCGTTTGAAGAATTATATTTAACAAGAATATAGAATGAATCGTGGTTAGAGTCATAGCAGCAGTACCCATCTGGGCACGCACTACCTCCAAACGAGAGACGCCAGATATATTGGTTATGCTAACTACTTTTACTATCTCTGCATCCACATTATTAGAAATACTTCCTCCAATTTGTATAAAATTACCAGCTGTAATATTTATACCATCAGTTACTGTAATAAGTGTTAATGAGTTATCTGTTATGTTACCTGTTAGGTAAACCTGTGCATTTGCATCTGCGGCCTTAAGGAGAGTGGCCCTTTCTATAGTTATAAAATCAGGAACACCAAATGGTTGAGATGTTTCCGCATTCTTTATAACCTCTAATTGAGACTTAAACTCACTAGATATATCATATGCATTTACATCATGCCCAGCTTCAACAAAAACACTGTAAGCTTTTCCATTTTGACCATCAATACCAAGAGTATATTTAGACACTAAATCATTCGATGTAGTATATTCATTATACCTTTTAGGAGTAATACTATAGAATGACGACTGAATTAATGTACCTGCATTAGAAGAACCAATTGAACCCACAGAAGATTGAGATATTGTAATCGTGTTAAATGTAGTCCATGGTATTAGATATGGCCAATTTGTTGCTAAAGCACCAGCAGTTTGATGATAGTCATGAAATTGAAACCAAGTGGAACCTAGACCTCCCATATTCTCAGGTTCAGAATAGTTAATATTACTTAATACCATTGATATATTTAATGCATTTGTTTTAGCTGGGTTAGCTGTAGCTTCAACTCCACCGATAGTAATAGTTTGACCCTCTGAGAACGAATTAGTCCAGTCACCTGGAATCATTATATACCACCCATGAGGTATTCCATCATCACCAATAGGAGCACCAGCACTTCCAAATATAGCTGTAGGTATTTTAATGCTAGCTCCAAAGTCAATAGGATTACTCACTACTAAATCACCATCATGCATATCTTCAGCAGCATTATAAGGTCCAGTCCCATCAACTTTAGGTCGATTTACATACTTTACAGCAAGATAATGACCGTTGTGGACAGTGGCTGTTATAGAACTTAATTGATTATCATGACCTCCAGCACTATATATATCATAATATAATACAAGATCATCATTACCATCCCAAGTAGTAGTTCCCGTACTTGTTACAATTATACGAGGCTCATCCCTAACTAAATCGCTAGTAAAATTTTGCCCTGAACCTGCTAGAAATGGCATTTGCCAGAATCCATTAAAATAATCAGCGTGCAAGTAATAATCAACACCATTTATATGCTGAGGAGAAGTCCCTACCCATTGAAGACTATGCTCCCAATTAAAGACCTGACCTTCGTTATATTGACTTATTTCATTTCTAATTTTTACATCCCATATATGTGAAGTAAATGATATGGCTGATACTGTTGGTGGGCCATAACTACCACTTGTGTCCCATGACAATGCCCCTACATAAGTATCGCTTATATTTTCTGCAGCCCTAATTATCCTTAGGGTTCCTGGAGCTGGCTCTTCAAAGCTAAAGTCATCAAAATTCTTTAATTGAATTTGTTCCTTTATATAATTAGAAAAGCTTAGTGTTCCATCACTTGAATTAGGATAATGCATTACATTTGTAATCGCTGTTGTTCCAATATTTAAAATAGATCCATCTGGATCAGTTACTAAATTAGGAGCATTTAAATTATTAATATCCCAAAAAGCATCAGTACCTCCAAGTTCTATAGTTGGAACAGTTGATACTTCCTCACTTGTTGCAGACTGTAAAGTCGCATATAGGCAGGTATTATCATAATTAGTTACTATATTTGATTTAGGCAACATAGATAATACATTTAATGCTCTTGTCCAACTCTCTGTAATAAAACTATAGATAAATGCATTTCCGGCTGACCCTACACTAGATGCTTCTGGGTTTTCAAAAATTACAAGCTGCTCTGATACAGGTACATATCCTATCATACCAGTATTATTGGTAAAATCAAGCCAACCTTCTACATCATCATGATTCTGTATTCTTCTAGTCCTATGTAATTTCCCGTCAATAAGATTAGTAATCTTTTCACCATCATATAAATAGCAACCATTTGCATTCGTCCAAGCTATGCCCTTCTCAGTTCTAATTACCTGATATGGGTATTGAATGCCTATATAATCATGCTCAGCTTCTAGATACTCATAGTCTTGGGATAGATTAATGATATATAGTTTATTTTGTTTGAATTGCAATAATCTGTCTGCAAATTCTACTAAAGCTACTATATGTTCTCCATCATTAGCCCCAATAGATATATAATTTTCTTTAGGAAATATATCGAATTTTTCTACAGGAGACATATATATAGTGTCAAGTTCTGCTGTAGGTTGAGCAAATATTATTTCAGGCTGCTTATAAGCTTCATTCTGTCCCTCTTGCCATGCAGAGTTTGCTATAGTATTAGGGTTAAATTTTATCCTTCTTACGCCACCTATATAGGCTCTTCTATTAACTATTGATACCGTTTTATAAGTAGCTGCTAAAGTCTCAGTATTATGTTTATATCCATTTAGAAATTCATATGTAACAGAAGGTTCATGCATAATTTTAATAGCAGCTTGATTGAAGGCTACAAAGTTTGTATTATCTACTGTAATACCAGAAGCTTCTATAGTTTGACCATCACTAGCTTTGATCTTGGGTGGATCAAATTCAGATGAACCAAAGTAAAATTCTAATAATCTTTTAGGGTCATTAAAGTCACCAGTAGTATCTCCAACATAATATACGTTTACGCCTTTAATTCTAGGATCCCAACCAATTGTAGAGGCATAAATAGTAATGTCTAAAGAATATCCATCTGCAGCTATACTGGTACCTGTATTCGCTCCCTGATGTGAAAAATCTGTAATTGAAGATTCTTGATCTCCCTCATACATAAAAGATATACCAAATCTCATTTCAGTATCAGCTAGCCACGTAGCAAGAGTATCAGTAGTATGCCCTATCTTTATAGCTACATTAGCACCTCCAAAATCATCTCCCTTTAAGTGGGCCACAGTAACTCCAACCTCTGCATCTGCATCTCCTAAGACTGCTTGATGGCATAAATTATACTCAGCTCCAACAGTTCCATCTAATGCTACAGCAGTTGCTGCTACAGTTGGAGGATATATATATGCATCTAAGCCATAGGTATAACCATCGCCAGAGAAATCATGGGTAGCGAATCCATGCTCATTTGGATCATTACCCTCATCTCCATCACCATGATAGGTGACACCACTATGAAACCATGTTTTATTTATAAACTTAAGATACTTTACAAAAGTATGGCTATCAGGATCTAAAGGAGTTCCAAAGGTACCAATTACATCGTCTCCATCAGCTACATAATTAATATTATTAAAGTTAGAGTCGCATACTCTCAATGCACCATCTATTGAAGTATAATAGAATACTGGCTGGCATGGAGATGACATCCTCCCAAGTTGTAATAAATCTGCAGTAGATTCTATATCATAGAATCCAATCCCATTAACATTTTGAAATGCTAATATCTTTGCTTCATTTGGGCTATCATCAGAAACCCGATAGTCAGATCTATATGCGAATAATCCATATCCAGGAGTAATAGTAGCAGATATATCACCTGAGAGGTCATCATGAATTTTATCTGATCCCATAGGCCTTACCTTACCAGGGACATCACACATTAAGTTGGTTACATTAGCAAGACCTCCATCTGGGATGTCAGACTCGTCTACTGCGGTAATTATACCTAAATTAAAGTTTTTTATCTGTAGGAGAGTCTTTGGCACGCTGATGTTTCCCTTTTTTCTTTAAGTAAGAATATAGTAAGTCACTATCTTCATTATAATCCTTCCAGTCGTGGGAGCTTACTTCACCCCCAGACCTTTGATTTTTTTTCTTCATTATAAAGCCTTCTTTATAGCCCCTTTGATAACACCTTCAATAGTATCATATAAAGCATTCATCATTTTTTCTTCAGTCTCTTCTGAGATAAAGGGAATATCTATATTCTTATTTAATGCATCTACCACTTCTTTTTGTAGCTCATCACCAAATACCTCATCAATTACTTGATCCCCTAAGTTTCCAAAAATGCCCATTACTTCTCCTTCTTTATTAGTTTAGTTATTATATCTACAAGAGCCTTATAGGATTTTTCTATCCCCTTTTGCTCTATCTGTATCTTCTTTTGCTGATTAATCAGTTGGATGATAATGCCTTCCAATCTCTTGAAACTTTCTTCTAATTCCTCCATCAGAGTGTCCTGGATGAATTTGTTCTGTTTCCAAATAAAATATGCAAGTCCTATTGCTGCTACTATCGGAAATCCATATTGGTCCAAGATTGCTATAAAGTCCATTAATTACCATCCAATACCTCACCCCATAAGCTTGTTTTACCATCTACTATTGACACGACATGAACAGTAAAATGGCCTTTGTCATAAAAATCCACTACTGCAAAAGCATGAGACCAGTTGTGTGGTCGTCCACCTAACCACGCATTCTGTTCTTTACTCATATCCTTTAAGCAGCCTATACTCCACGCACTCTTCTGCCCTGATAGATGAGTTACGCTTGATTGCTGTATATCATGGTGATGACCATACATGACATTAGATCCCAATCTCATAAGATGGTTTCTTGTATGCTGTATGCCTGCAAACTGATTTCCATGATAAAAATGTAAATCACCTATTCTCAAGAACTCGCTATTAGGGTGGTATATCCATCCCCGCTTATTGAGCCGAATAGCGTCTTTGAACCGGTATTTATCAGCTAAGTACGGATGTTCATCGACAAAGCGATTCATCCAGTCATCATGGTTGCCTTCGATCATATGGCGTTCTTTACATCCTGCTTTATCTAAAGCCAGGTCTACAAAGTCCATTCCATCGTTAACAGCCTCAATATCATCATCAATAAAAGGCATCTGGTACTCTAGCGGTGGACGCTTCTTTTTCTTCCACTGCCAATGCGAGCAACCATGCCATTCTCCTACATCTCCCAGATCTATATAAATATCTGGTTTAACTAACTCGATGGCTTGTGCAACAACGTTCATTGCAGGCCCATCTGCCAAAGGGAAGTGCTTGTCTGGGGTCACTATTGCCCTCTTAAAAGCACTTTTATTCTTCTTAGGCATATTCTCTCCTATTTAGATATTCTCTTGATTTTGAACCATATATAGATTATATTCATTACAATCAATACAGCTCCTAACGCTTCTGGTACTAAGCTCCATATATTAACTATTATGGTTCCTGTACTAGTTCCTATAGTCTTTAATGAGTCTATCATATTAGTATAAATATAATACGCTTGCGCTTGAAGCTATAGCTGCTATTGGATATAAAACTCCTTGCAACATATAAACTGCTCCAACCGTTCCATTTGCAAATGTTATATTTACAGAGGCTGCTGAGCCATTATTTACAATAGCTCTTGATGGAGTTGATGAACTTGTACCAACAACACCTTTAAAGTAAGGATTTGTTGACTCCTGTACTGTATACGCTTTATTTCCTGCTGCCATATCTACCTCCTGCCCTAAGGACTGACCGTCCGTGAATGGGCTTGTTTATTATCTGATTGAATGACTTCCGGTCATAATTACTCTGGCTCCGGAAATCTTACTACTTTCATGTTTCTCTAACATTTTTACAAATTCTTTCATCATATATGTTTTGACCTCAAGGTTCATTTGATCCTCTGCTAGTTTAGCCTTTACATAATATACTAATGCTTTAGATAAATAATTAGGCAGATCTATTTCAGAAGATTCATCTGCAAGAGCAGTAATATTGGTATATACAGTAGGTGTTTCTACAACATTATTTCCATTATATTTTGTAGTAGTAGTGTAATGATTTGTATTCCTACTTGTAACCTTATGAAGACCATTCCACCTTCCTGAACCACTAATTACAATATAGTCTACTGAAGAGGCTACTGAGAATCCAGTTCCATTAAATCTTAAAAATCCCCCTGCAGTTTCATAGCTTGATACCGTTTCTTTATCAGAAGCTGCAATACTTTCAATTCTATAATGGGGGCTATATGCATATTCTAATTCTATACCATCTGTAACTGATGTAAGGGGTGATGTTAATGCAGTACTCCCAGAGGGTACATCATCAGTAATGCCATCCCCAGATATTCCAGAATAAACATAATTCAACCCATCAGTACTAGCAAAATCTTTTTCTACTAAAGCCAGTTTATTTCCATTTATTTGATATATATATTCTTTTCTAGTTGCCATCTGCATCCTTATTAGATAAAGTTCCTACGCCCCTAGGGATCGTTCTATATTCATCTTTAGAGTTTAAGTGATTCTTACATCTTATATCTAAAACCTTAATCATATCATTAGGTAAATCGTAAAATCTTTGATCTTTTACTATATCTATTCTAGTAGTTGTGATATGAGTCTCTGCAAGCATATTCATCTCTTCTAGTCCATCTTTTATATAAGCAATAGCTTTACCTGTCTGAGTGATTCCAACTCTTTCCATTAATTCTTGTACTTTCATTAGCTACCTTCCTGTGTTTGAGGTTGGTTAGAACCAAACGCTCCTATATACTCTTGTTTTAATGATTGAGCCCTTGCTTGATACCATTGATACTCTGCCACAAATTGTTGCATCTCTCCACTTAGACTTGCTACTCTTCCTGCTGCTAGTTCTAAATCTTCTTGTGTTTCTATCGCTGTTTTTATAAATTTCCAGTCATCTGTTATTGTAGTCTGATTGCTATATGCTGGTATACTAGCATGCATAGCTGATATCTTTGTTTCTATACATTTTATAGCTGCGTATATTGATACTAGATGAATCTTATTATTTGGGAAATATTTTATATCTGAATGCGCATGTGTTAATGCTGCACCATTAGTCTCATCCGTTGGAACATTATTAACATAATAAATCTTATATCCATCATTGGTACCATCTGGTACTGGATAAACATTAATCTTATTATTGTCTGAAATCATATATACAGGATTGTATATAGATGCAAAATCTAAACTATCAGGATCTACTACCCTAGATTGCAATGAAGGTGATATTGGTCTACAAGTCCTCCATGCTGTACTTCCATCAGAAGATCCATCATCAGTAGCCTCTCTCAATACACTTAATATTTTAGCTCCACCTAAATCTAAACCCCCATTAGAATCTATAATTGCAGATTCTCTTTGAAAGCTTTGTACCTCTCCTGGCATAGCAGTTATACACTTTTCAGTAACATCTAATACCCCATCCTTTAGAAACTGATCTAACTGAACATCTGTAGGAGTTGTACTACCACTTAAGGTAGCCCCTATATTTGTTAATGCATGTACTTGTGCTTCGAATGTTGCCATATTATTCCTTTAATAAGACCCACCCCCCCCTGGGGAGAGAATATCCACAGGTGAGGGGGGCGAATCTATTTTGTTTTAACTACCTGCTACTTCAGCTCCAGCAATAACATAAACATACCAATTTGTTCCATCGGATATTATGTCATACTTAGAACCTATTAACATTCCAGCACCTGGAGTGATTATTGAATGACCAGTGAGAGGAAGTTGTGCCGTAGCATCATCTCCAGCTGACATATCAAATGCAGCTCCATATATTTTACTGGCACCGCCACTTAATATATGTTCATTATCATCTCCAGATATCAATGTTACTCGATATCCAGCGTCAATATCACTTAAGGCTGGTAGAGTTACTGTAACAGCGGCATCTTTCAAGATGAAGACTTTACCAGAATCACCAGGAACTAGACTAAAACTAGCTGTTGCTGATTCTACGTAATTGTCATTCCATCCTGCAGATGCACCCATTTTTGCTTTAGCCATGATCTGCCTCCTTAAGCTCTAGTAACGGTTCCACTAACCCATGTAGCAGCGGTTAATGAAACAGCTTCTGTTACATACCAGTGTGAACCATCGCATACTAAACTGACTCTATCACCGCCAGCTAGTGCACCACCAGCCCCAGATAGTACAATCTGATCATCTGCTACAGTACTATCGTGTATAGCTCCTGCATCTAAGCAAGTTCCTATAACGAACTCAGTAGTTGCGTCAGTAAACACTATAAGGGATTTAGTCGCTTCACCATCACTAAGTATATCTGCATGGAAATGTACTTCCATGCCTTTATTCTTAGAAGCTTTAGGCAAT
>Ga0209337_1001877_pt1 | contig 15605 bp, 15 predicted proteins | sample LinPmetageLP53_FD_184044 | JGI IMG/M metagenome (GOLD analysis project Ga0209337, IMG submission 184044) | Marine viral communities from the Pacific Ocean - LP-53 (SPAdes) (version 2) | ecosystem: Environmental > Aquatic > Marine > Oceanic | place: Pacific Ocean | collected 2010-02-08
CCTGTAGTATAATTGGTTAATGCAGTCGCCTCATAAGCGATCCTATCGGGGTTCGAGTCCCTGCGGGTCTACCATAAGCTTCCTTAGCTCAGCCGGATAGAGCAACGGCCTTCTAAGCCGTAGGTCGGAGGTTCGAATCCTCCAGGGAGTACCATTCGCCGCTTTAGCTCAGTTGGTAGAGCTTCGGTTTTGTAAACCGACGGTCATCCGTTCAAATCGGATAAGCGGCTCCAAAGACCTAAGCAAGTCTATAAACTGCTTTTAACTTATTGCTACTTAACTCAGTTGGTAGAGTGGGAAACTGTTAATTTCTTGGTCGTTGGTTCGAGCCCAACAGTAGCAGCCAAAAGCAAGGAAAACAAAATGGAATTTGTAGAAGTATGGAATAGCTTGGGATATGGCGATGGGTTGTTATTCTCAGGATGGCTTGCTGTTATGTATTACATCAAGTCTTGGATTGATAATAAATTTAGTAAGTAATTAGAAAGATTTCCCTGGATCTAGTGTTCTAACCACAGCGAGCAGGTTATGAGGTGCGATTCCTCACGGGGTTATTCTTTCTTCTTTTTTGTTTCCCGCAAAACTATATAATGTAGAATTGTTATTTGGGGGATTAGCTCAATTGGTAGAGCGCCGTGTTAGCAATGCGGAGGTAGTGGGATCGTAACCCACATTCTCCACCAAGAAGTGCAATTCTAGTGCCTAAGGCCCTATCGTCTAGTGGTTAGGACATCGCCCTTTCACGGCGGTAACCGGGGTTCAAGTCCCCGTAGGGTCACCAAATGGAGGGTTGACCGAGAGGCCGATGGTGCAGCATTGGAAATGCTGTGTAGGGAAACCTACCGAGGGTTCGAATCCCTCATCCTCCTCCAGCAAGTGAAGCTCCCTTCGGGGGGCTTTTTTTGTATTTAAAATAAATCTGATTTATAGTGAATAAAAATCTATATATGTCGTTTAAGGCAGTGTCGTTGGTAAGACAAACTGCCGAAGACAACGACCGTTTTTGTAAAACGATAAGTTACAAATAAGTTTTTCATAAGTTATATTTCTCTCTTTTCTATTGGAGGAATAAAAGTATGGCTGTATTTTCGCCAACTAATGCTAAAGTGCATTTTAAAGCTTATGATGGATCGTTCACTGATTCACTCAGTAATACCGGAATCACTTCAAGACTTGGTGCTACAATGTCATCTGCTCAAAAGTTATTTGGGCAGAAGTCAATGTATATGCCGGATTTCGCTTCTAGTGTCTCATTCGGAACTCCTAGTGTTTTTGATGTAGGGACCGGAGACTACACAGTTGGTTTCTGGTTTCATCCTATTCAATTTACATCCTATGATAGGTTGTTTGTTACGAATGCATATAATAACGGTCATAATCCACTAAGAATATATTGTCACAATGGTACAATCCAAGTATATGTTGATGATTCTGATGATGAGGATCTTCTTGCTACAGATTCAATAGCAAATTATTATCTTGGAGCGGATGCTGAGGATCAGTGGTGGCATATTATGGTTCGCCGTGATTCCGGAACAACCAAAACATATATAAATGGTATAGAGCGTGGCTCTTCAACCATGTCGTATACTATTAATGGTTCTGCTGCCGCAGCATTGGGTTCTGACCAAACTGGGGCTGCTGGCGTCAAAGGATACATTCAGGATTTTTTCTGGACAGAAGAATCTGTATCTTTTACCCAGGCTGACTTTACACCTGGTACTGCTGAACCAATCACATTTCATAGTGGAAATCCATCTGTAAGTTCTTTCTCTACTTCCGCTGCTTCGGTAGCTGAGAGTGGAGACTCTGTAACGCTCTCTTGGAGTGTTTCAGGGGAAACAAAATTAGAGTTACTTAAATATGTCGGAGGTATACTTAGTAGTACCGAAGATGTTTTAGGTCTAAGTTCCAAATTAGTTACAATTACAGAAACGGTTTCATATAAACTCAGAGCTACAAATGATAATTCTGCTGTAGACTCTGCGTCGGTTCAAATACAACTTTCCCAAGGAGGAAATAATATGTCCCGTTTAACAGGTACAAGCGGTTTAGTTCTACAAAAAGGTATGATCACAGGTAGTGGCGATTTGGCTGCTTCTCTTATGGTCACAAAAGATAGCGGTGCTACTGAGGAATTCCTCAATGTTGCTCTTAAAGCTATCCAAGATGATGTTGATGCCAACGAAGTTGATTCTGATGCTGCTATCGCTGCTGTAGCTAGTGATCTCTCTTCATATGAGACTTCTAACGATGCTGCTCTTGCTGCTGAGATCTCTCGTGCTGGTGCTGCTGAAGGCTCCTTGCAGACCCGTCTAGCTGCTGAAGAAGCTGCTATGGTTGCTGCTGTTGCTGGTGTTCAGGCTGATGTTGATGGTAATGAAGCTGATGCTGATGCTGCTATCGCTGCTGTAGCTAGTGATCTCTCTTCATATGAGACTTCTAACGATGCTGCTCTTGCTGCTGAGATCTCTCGTGCTGGTACTGCTGAAGGCTCCTTGCAGACCCGTCTAGCTGCTGAAGAAGCTGCTATGATTTCTGCTGTTGCTGGTGCTCAGGCTGATATCGATGCTAACGAAGTTGCTTCTGATGCTGCTGATGCAAGTCTCTTGACTGCTATCAATGCTGAAGCTTCTACTGCTCGTGCTGCTGAAAGTGCTAACGCTGCTGCTATCTCCGCTGAAGAGACTCGTGCTCTAGCTGCTGAAGGCGCTAATACTAGTGCAATTGCTACCAATCTTGGAAGCATCAATGCTATCAATGCTAAGTTCGGCTTTACTGGCGACACAGCTTCTGGTGGTGCTCTAGTGCTTACTGATGGCTCTGATGTTGTCACTATGACCTTTGCTGTTGTTAGTGGTGTCAAGCAAGTTTCAATTAGCTAAAATATTGTGAACTCCTAACTCAGTTAGGGGTACAATTAGTTTCATTGAAGAGGTGGCTTTGGCTGCCTCTTCTTTTTTAAGAAGATATTTATTGTATGCCCAAAAAAAAGAACATCAAGAAACTGGTCCTTCAATCTCAATTTATAACAGAGGATTTTGAAGATTCAGGGGAAAAACTATCAAAGTATAAAGATGAGTTTTACAAAGCGTTTCCAGAAGAATATAAAAAGATGAAAGAGGGGCAGATGAAAGAAGCCGAAGCAAATTCTGGCAATCCAAGTGGAGAAGCTGAAGAGGAGTCCGAAGAGGAGCATGAAATGGAACATAAGGAGCCTAAGTCCGATACTATGAAGGTACTTTACAGGCGTATAACAAAGATTACACATCCAGATAAGGTAGAGTCCGAGTTTCTTACTTCTTACTTCAAAAAGGCATCTAACGCCTACTCCGAAAGTAATGTAGCAGAATTGTTTACTATTGCAGCTACTCTAGATATAGATGTATCAGATCTTGATGATAATCAAATAGTTCATGAATTAGAAGAGTCTATCTCTGAAAAATCAGATTCTATCAAAAATATGAAAGGTAGCCTTGCATGGGGTTGGGCTCATGCAGAAACTGAAGAACAAAAAGAACTCATAAAAAAACAAGTAGAGAGTTTTATGAGAACCAATTACCCTGATTGAAAACTATATATTGCACATATATAAGGAGATATGATGGAAGTTAAAAATATTGAACTCAAGCTTGATATAAAGAATTTTAAAGCCCCTAAATATATTCATCTGATGACTCTGGATGCTATTCAATCTTTTGAAAACGACCATCCTAGAATTTTACCACTTTTACTCTCTAGCCTAAAAGCAGGAGATCCAAAATACTCATATGAAAAGGTGGTGGAACTCTTATCCTCACTTGACCAATTTAGAGAGTCCCTAGAGCAAATAAAAGATCTTGTTCATGAGCATATGTATAAAGAATTTTCCGAAACCCTAGAAGGATCAGGACATCAATATATTACTCCAGATGGCAACATAGGGATCTCGATAGTTGAAGGAAAAGAAACAGCAACAATAGGTCAGGCTAAGAAGCCAGCCAAAAAGAAAGCCCCAACTAAAAAGCGGGCAACAAAGAAAAAAGCCAAAAAAGAAGAATAGCTACCGACCTATACAAAGGTCTTCAAAGATTGCTCTAATCTGTTCAAATACCGTCTGGGAGTTTGTTACAGGAGTATACAATCTATTCCTATCTCCATGTACGCAATTCAAAAATGTATTGTGATGAGGTCGCAAGGCAAATACAAAAAGTTCAAAGGCATCATCCTGCGCAATAGCACTAATCTCAGCACAGTCCTTGCCAATGGTGGTTTGTGCCATTTCATCAGTCATTGTTATTATTACTTTTTGTGCCCCAGGAGCCCAAGAGAATGGATAAAGGCGCATTGTCCAAAACATTGTATCGATGGTTGGTTCTAAGCCAGAACTTTGAATCATCCTGGCAGCTTCTAATATACCTAGGAACTCGTCAGCGGGCACAAAGTTAGAAACCATTCTTGCGTACTGATATGGGGGTCTTATCTCGCCATTGCCTGCTGTGCCTACAGCAACCAGTCCAAATCGAAATGTGCTCGTTATCGGGTCGTCTAAAAGCGGAGCGATGCCTTGTATCATTGACTCTATCTCTTCGTCAAACGATCCGGATATGTCGAGAATAAAAACTAAATCTACACCACGGGAATCAAAACCTTCATCAACTTCTCCGTCGCAGTCGTTATCTAAATTGTCGCACCTTTCTTCAATTGGTAGTATCTGCCCATCACAGGGTCCATTGAAGCCGCCATCCACACAATAGCTTACGCCCGCACGACATTCACCGATAGCCATTGTCCCTTGTGGTCCTTCATAACAAACAATTGCTGTTGAATTCGCTATTCCCTCATCAATTGATCCATTACAGTTGTTATCTAAGCCGTCACATACCTCATCTGTAGGTCCAATATGATCCCTACACAATAAAGCGCCTGAATCACAAGTCATTACACCGGGAGTGCAGACACCTACACCATAACTAATGTTTTCTTCAAAGCCACACAACTGTCTTTGTTCTGGGAATATTTCGTCAACTGCTCCATTACAGTTGTTATCAATTCCGTCACAAACTTCTTCAGTGGGACCAATAACACCAATACATTCAGACCATCCTTCTGCGGTGCAGGTCATTACGCCTTCTCGGCAGGCTCCAGAGTTATCCTCCTCGTCGCTTGGTTCTGGAAAAATATTACCCCTATGGTCACAAAACTTAACATCACCAGGTTTGCATTCGAGGCGTACCAGGAAATCTTCTTCACATGCCAGCGATAAGAAAATTAGAGATAGTACACAATAACGAGTCATCTCATAACTTCCTCAATACAACTTTCAAGGGAATTGTGCAGATTCATTATCATAGCAGTACTATTGAAAATCCTGAACTTTATATTATTCAGAGGAAATACTGAGTTGTTGTACTTAGATGTCATCAAAAGAGGAGCCTTGTTATCAATAGCTCCCGGCAGATTAAACGCTAATATAAGAGTTTTATTTTCAGAGACCTCCAAGAGACCCTCAATATATCCATGGACTTGGCTTTCGGGAATACCGATTTGAACAGCAGAAGCAGATCCTACCTGGTCTATCAGGTTCTGGCTAATATGAAACACCCACTTACAGTTTCTCTGTTGACCTGGGGTGTAATAGACTGTGTTTTTGGATATTAATACTTTGCTCTCTTGATTAGCTTTGACATATAGTTGTATAGAGACAGCTAAAACGAGTGCAAAAATAATAAGAAATGATTTTCTTATATTTTGTAGGTGTTTCAAATTTCCCTCCTCTATTGAAGAGGTACCGGGCGTATTTGCTCCCCTTCTGGAATGTATATTATAAATGGCATCTTCTTTATTTCATTAATAAGTAGATTTTGTTTCGTAGTTTTTGGGCTTTTCTCGATCCAAAATAGAATTTGTTTCTTTTCTTGAACTTTTCCTACATATGACCACTGACCATTTATTTTCTCCCAGACCTTAGGAACATCCGCTGTGGGCGACCCCAGAGCGACGATTCCAGCTAAAATTATATTACTAAACATTTTTTATCCTACCTTCGCAAGGAATTTAAAATTCACTCACTGTGGATAAATAGTGTTGGTTTATGATAGTTACTATACTATGAGAAAAAAATACACAATTTCCGTACTGTTACTTTTCGTTATAGGTTCCATTGCCAGTTGCACAAGTGGTTGCGTAACAATAAAGTACTTTGGATCGTCAGGTAGTATAGATCTTCCTAGAAAATCCTTTACTCAGATTCAACATGCTGTTACCTTGGAGGCATGTCAGTTTGATCCCGAGACTAAAAAAGAAAAATGTCAGAAAGCTGTTGGTAGATCCGTATCTTCTGGTGCTTATGTTTTTATAAGTGAAGTATCTTATGATGTAGCTTATGTCTTGACTGCTGGACATTCTTGTCAAAATAAAGTGGCGAAAAAAAGGATGGTAGATGGGTACTTGATTAAAAACCTAGGATCAGAGTTCAGGGTCGTAAATTTAGATGGTAGCTCAAATAAGGCTGAAGTTGTGAGCATTAACAAAAGATATGACTTATGTTTGCTAAGAATTTCTAATGTATTAATAAAGAGACCAACACTCAAAACGGCAAAAAATCCTCCTAAACCAGGAGAGGAGGCATATAATATGGCAGCGCCACATGGTCTATTCTGGCCTAACTCTGTTTTATTGTTTAGGGGTTTGTTTTCTGGATATCATACTAGCGGATATTCTGTATATACTATCCCCACGAAGCCAGGATCAAGTGGGTCACCTATCCTTAATAAAGCTGGCGAACTGATTGGTGTTATATTCGCTGGTTATCCCTCCATGGAAAATATTGGATTATCTTCTCCATTGGTGGCTATAAAAGTATTCCTTAAAAAATCTATTGCTCTCGGCGAGATGCAATTGTGGGAACAAAATAACAGACCGGCTAAAGGGAAAACTACTATTGGAAGATGGATGAAGGACCTAAACATAAAACTTCAAAGTCACTTTGAATAATAAGACTAATATTTATAATTGATAAAGACAAGGATTAAAAGTCATGACATCCAATATTAGTAATGCTCCAGTCCGCCCTTCGATTTCCGGTGTCGCATATAAAAACAAGTCATCTAGTGCTGCTAGGTTAGGGCTGTCGGGGGATTCCGATACCTCACCCCTAAACATTACAACTACTGGTGTCTTAGTCCATACAGCCGTTGATTATGCATATGATGAAGTTTTCTTATGGGCTTCCAATCATGATGTCTCTAGCAATGTATTGCTGACATTAGAAATAGGCGGGGATGGTACATTTTCTGATCCTAATAAAACTATTGCTCTAGAGATAGATAAACAATCGGGTCTTACACAGATTTACCCTGGTATTCCTCATAATAGTGTTTCAATATATGCCAAAGCTGCGAGTAATAATAAAATAAACATATTTGGATATGTAGATAGACACTACCGTGTTAGTTTATCCGACGAGTCACTTGGTTATTCTACCGGTGATGGTAGTGACTGATGGCTAAGAGAAGAAACCTTGGGCATCTATCACCAAGCCATGCCATGGGAAGTGCTATTCGCAAATGGTTTGATACAAATGATCTATCTGGATCAGCTATTTCTCAAGTATTTGAGAGCCGCCTGGATATTGTCGAAGATGCTCAAGATTCGTTTACGATATCTTTATCCGATGAAATAAACAGAGCACTGGCTGCTGAGAGTATTCTTTCTTCAAGCATTATAGCTCTTAGTTCTTCTCTTAGTACAAATTTTGATACCAAACTAAGTGTTCTAAGTTCCTCTATAAGTTCTAGCATTGCTATATTGAGTGCCAGCATAGGCTCCGGAGGAAACCTCAATGTTAATATGGATGCTGAGCTTATCTTTGATGGGGATACCTTGCTTACAGATGCGGATATTTATATCTCGGGGTCTGGAAACAATCTGTACCTTCATGGAACTAATGAACAGGGTCTTCCTGCAAAATATGAATTTTCCATTATTAGCGGTAGTACCTTCATTGACGAAGTTCCCTATAGTGACTTCGGCGATTCAGTTGACGACCCTTGGTTCAAGTTTGATGGGGATTCACTAATCACACACGCTGATATTTATGTGTCTGGGTCTGGAAATTATTTATATCTTAACGGGACGAATGAGCAGGGTGACTATGCTAAATTCTACTTTGATATTGTTGACGGTCTTGTTACTATCGTACAATCCGGCTCTGCTTAAGACATAGAACAAAATTACAAACTATTTATAATATCAAACTGTTATATTTTTACCACTGGAGGAAAAAACAAAATGGCTAGTCCAAGAAGAAGAAAAGCACGCCGTGCTGCCCGTAGAGGAGTTGCGCCCAAAGCCGCAGATCAAGTTGTACAAGTTATTGAAGAACCTGCTGCTGAAGAACCTGCTGCTGAAGAACCTGCTGCTGAAGAACCTGCTGCTGAAGAACCTGCTGCTGAAGAACCTGCTGCTGAAGAACCTGCTGCTGAATCTTTAGAGAAATCATCCTCAAAAAAGAAATCAAAAGTTAAGAAAAAATAATGTTTCGCAAAATAACAAAAGCATTTCTTCTCAGGGAAGATATAAAATTAGACCCCTCTGCTTCGATTCAGGCACTCTATGATATTGTTACTAGTGTGCGAGTTACGAACAAGAGAGATACAAACAGGTTGAATGTAGCGAAAGAACATCTCAAATCTATCAAGAGAAATATAAGATCTTTAAACGAGCGTGTCAACGCCCTAGAAGAAGAGCTAAAAGTACTTAACGAGGATAAATAATATGGGCGGCGTTGCTGGGCACATGTCCCACCTTTATGATAACCCCTATCTAACATTTAAAGAAATGAAAGATATATTAGAAGCTGTTTCTCAAGGAGAGTTAGATTTCGAGGAAAAAGTAGATGGTCAGAATATCTTTCTATCCTATTCTATACCGGAAGATAAAATAAAAGCTGCGAGAAACAAAGGGAATTTGAGAAATAAAGGTCTTGATGGTGTAGAGTTGGCAAGAAAATTTGCTGGTCGGGGTACACTTACAGATGCGTTTGTAGACTCGTTTAGAACATTTAAAAAAGCAGTAAATGCTCTAAGTGATAAGGAAAAGCAAGAAATATTTGGTCCTGATACTAATTTCTGGTATAATGCAGAAGTTATGGATCCCAGAAGCCCAAATGTTATAAATTATGATCATAAGACTTTAAAGATACATGACAGAGGTCATTTTGAGTTTGATCGTGACCAAGACACAAAAACTCAGAGAGACATGTCCCAGAGTTTGTCTGCCTTAGATAATGCATTAGAGAGGGTTCAAGACAACCTAACGGATGAGGACTTCAGTTTTGTTCGTAATGCCGTTATCACACTTCGTAATCTAAGTGATGATAAATTTCTCACAAAGGCTGTCTCTCGAATAAACCAAGTAGTTCGACAAGAAGGTCTATCCGATACTAATACCGTAGGTGATTACCTATTTTCTCGGCTTAAAAATGGCTTAGACGGAGATCTCGATGATACCAAGAGAGAAGAAATCGCACGCTATCTACTAGGAATGCCAGGAAATATTGGTCTTAGGCTTATCAAAAAAGGATTATCTCAAGAGGATTTAGCTTCTGTCGTCCAAATTATAAACAAGAAAACTATGATCCTAAAAGAAGCTATAGAACCGATTGAGGGTATTGTTCACGATTTTTCGGTAGAAATTCTAAAAGGATTAGAGAGTAGATTTATTGTTGATAACAAAAAAGAGACAATTCGATTACAAGCAGAATTAGCAAAAGCAGTAAAAGCGATTACCTCAATTGGACCTGAAGATCCCGAGTCTATGGCTGTCTTACAACAGCAACTCAACAAAATCAAAGATATGTCCAATATCAATACTCCTGTCGAAGGTGTCGTATTCGATTATAACGGTCATATGTATAAGTTTACTGGCAATTTTGCCCCTTTAAATCAAATTCTTGGGATGTTCAAATACGGAGCGGCTTCTAGCTCACCAATAAAAGAAGTATATAAAAAGTCCTACAACATAGTAACAGAAAATAATCCTAACCTTAAGTCTCAAAAAGATTCCCAGCGTATTGCCTTATTTCCTGGTAAATTCAAACCGCCACATAAGGGTCATTTTGAATATGTTAATCAGATTGCTAAGCGTCCCGATGTCGATGAAGTCATTGTTCTTATCTCTCCCGTCGATTATCCAGAAGTCAACAATGAACAATCACTAGCGATCTGGAAAGAGTATCTTAAGGATGGTGAACCAAATATCACCGCAAAGATTGCAGATTACCGCAGTCCAGTACAAGCTGTATATGAGTTTGTGGCTGACCCAATATCAGCTAGAGATGGAGACACAATCCTACTAGTCAAGAGCAGTAAAGATGTTGGAGATACTCGATTCAATAGAGCGCAACAGTATGCTGATCGCCATAACCCCGGCGTAAATGTTGAAGATATTGAAGAAGATCCAATAGTGGACCCTACCGGTAAAGCTTATAGTGCCGAGGATATCCGAGATCTTATTGTAACAGGAAATAAGGAAGAGTTTTTATCTTATATTCCTTCTAATGTAGGCGGGGACAAAATCTGGAACATGTTGTCCAAAAATCGGACAAACTTGAATAATCTAGAAGATGATGCTATCGAGGAAATGTCAGGATCAGGAGCGGCTGGTGGATTTAGTTTGCCGCTGGGAACGAAGCCTAATTATCCCAATAAAAAAAGATCAAAAAATAATAAACCCAAAGTAAATCGTGGAAAACGACAAAGAAGAAGATAATTATAGCTTAGTAGGAGTAACCATGATTAAACGACAAACACTAATTGCTGAAGAACTTATCCGTGAGCATATTCGTTCTAGAATCACCAAAAAGATAGAGTCTACAGAAAGAGTAGAGTCTATGTTGAGAGAGGCTATCCGTGAAATACTACAGGAAGCTGAAACAGGTACTGAAGAACCAAGCACATACACAGGCATTAATGTTCTAGCTGATCTTTTAAAAAATATTGTTCCTACAATTGAAGATGATTATAAGATGCTTACCACTTCCTCTGAGCAGCGTGAGTCTTTTAGGAACCATATTGTTCATGCTATCAAGAATACACTTAGGCCAATAGAGGTAACTTCTGCCACTGATGATATAGGTGAGAATATGGTTTTTCATTATGAACCAGAGGATCTTCTGGAAAAAGTGACTCTTGATGTAATAGAAGATGAGCCAGGTGATCTCAGCGGTGAATTTATCGATATTGATCAAGATGACTCCGAAGAGTCTTTTATACAGATCGACGATCAAAATGAGACCGGTCGAAACTTTGCTGCTGAAACATTCAAGGCAGTAGAAAAGCAAATTGTAGATGCCTACGATATGTTGGCTGATGATAAAGATCAGGACTTGTTTTATGATTACCTTATTACGAACATGCTTCTATATTTTGACAAGTTCGAAGATGAGCTAGCAAATGAACTACCAGATGTAACAACTCCTGAGTATGAAGAAGAAAAAAATAATGAGACAGAAGAAGAAGCGGAATCAATGACTTCAGTAGGAGAAGAAGAGGAAGAAGAGTTAGAGCTAGACATCTAATTCTTGATCAGCCCTTAACACCTCTGTCATCTTCAGTATAATGAGCTTGCAAGCTTTAACAGCTATTCAAAACTCTTAACAGCTATCAAAACTTTATTCTACTTTTTAACTACTTTTCTTATTTTTAACTACTCTTGCTATCTTTTAACTGCTCTTGTCAGCTTTTTTAGTATATTTAGAAGAGTAAATTACTTGACAAATATTCAGTTCAAGTATATAACATTATCTATGGGGGCGACTGGAATCGACTGACGGAGAAATAGAAAAGGTGCAAGGGTGAGGGAAGCGTGGCTCACTAAAAACGCTTAAAATTATAACTGCAAACAATAACGCAGAACTAGCACTAGCAGCTTAAAAACCTGGCTACGCTTGAGGTGACGACAACCAAAAAACAGAAAGTCGTAGTATGTTGAATTAGAGCTTTTGATTGTTTATGCCGTAAACGAAACGATCTAGTCAATTGATTTACATGACGATAAATGCAAATCCAACCTTGTGAATGACCTTGATATGGATACGAACAAGACGGGAGTTCGAATCTCCCCGCCTCCACCAGCCGCCTTCGGGCGGCTTTTTTATTAACCGCAGGAACATATTCAGGACTATTTACTTAAACCCATTTTTTGTGAGGATATAATGAATAAAACTTTTATCTTAGATACAAATGTTTATTTAACTGAGGCATCTTCTATTTTAGCGTTTGGTACCGACAACATAGCTGTACCCACTATAGTATTAGATGAGATTGATAAACACAAACACAGGCAAGACACTGCTGGATTAAACGCCCGCACAATGAATAGAACTTTAGATTCTCTGCGCAGTAAAGGGAGTTTATTAGACGGTGTATCCTTGGGTGAAGGAAGGGGCAGAATCTTCGCTGCACACTTTGATGAAAAGTATATGCCTCCTGGGATGAAAGAGGACGATTCAGATAATAAAATTATAGCTGTAGCCCTCCGATTAATCAAAGATGGACATACGATCGTAGTAGTATCTAGGGATTTAAACATGAGAGTAAAATGTGATGCTCATGGAATAGAGTGTCATGATTACCAGCCACAGAAGGTGATAAACTCGGTAGAGAATCTATTTGATGGGACAGAAACTATAGAATGCAGCTTTAGTATGATTGATCAGTTTTATAGTGGCGAACCTATCTTATTGGCGGAAGAAGATCATAAATTATTTCCTAATCAATACCTCTTACTCAAAGATGAAAGATCAAATAAATCAGCAATTTGTAGATTTATAAATTATGCCTCACCTTTACAAAAAATAAATAAACTCAAGAGTATCTGGGGTCTTAAAGCAAATAACAAAGAACAACAATATGCTATGGACTTGCTTTTTGATCGTAGTGTAGAGATCATTTCTTTGACAGGACCTGCTGGCACTGGCAAGACTTTATTAGCAACTGCTTGTGGTCTAGAACAGGTTTTCAATACCACTAGTACTAAAGGAGGTTATGATAAACTTATCATTACAAGACCTGTACAGCCTATGGGAAGAGATATCGGTTTTTTACCAGGAACACTAGAAGAAAAAATGATGCCATGGATTGCTCCAATCCGTGATAATTTAGAACAATTGTTCGGCGATCGTGGTGCTCTAGATATGCACATCGAGCAGGGAACTATAGAAGTTGAAGCAATGACATATATTCGTGGTCGCTCCATATCTAATGCTTTTATGATTGTAGACGAGGCTCAAAACTTGACAGCTCATGAATTAAAGACTATAATAACAAGAGTTGGGCATGGAACAAAATTGGTCTTAACAGGAGATATCCAGCAAATTGACAATTCTTATGTTGATTCTGTCTCTAATGGTTTGACTCATGCTGTAGAGAAGTTTAAAACTCATGAATTAGCTGGTCACATTACTCTAATCAAAGGTGAAAGATCTAAATTAGCAACCCTCGCATCGGAAATTCTATGATTGAATATATTTCAGAAAAAGTAAATAACACTCCTAAGTATTTTCATTTCGGCGGAATTAGTGTCGTCCAAGATGATGAATTGCCTGAACACATAAATATGAAAGCTATTTTCAAGACTATTGAAAAAACTCTGCCTTCTCACTTCTTCCAGAAATTAAAGGGTGTAAGCATAAAACACCACAAATTCTTTGATGACCGCAATGCAACTGCTGTCTATAAAGATGGTATCCTTCATATAACTAATCAACAAGATGATAGTAATGATCTAATTGATGATATTTGTCATGAAATTGCACATCATGTTGAAGAATTATATCCAGTAGAGATATATGAGGACAAGGAAATAACAGAAGAATTTTTACTGAAGAGGAAGCAACTGAAGTCAGAAATTCAATCAGAGGGTTATTGGGTATCAGAATATGATTTTCAAAATTTAGATTACAATGAGAAATTTGATAACTTTTTGTATAAAAGGCTGGGCAAAACGATGCTAGGGATGGTAACTGCTGGAATATATGTTAGACCATATTCCTCCATTTCTCTAAGAGAATATTTTGCTACTGGGTTCGAGGCTTATTATTGTGGGCAGAGGGAGTCATTATACAAAATAAGTCCAGTTCTTTACAAAAAGATAGACAACTTGCATAACTTGGTGTAAAGTAAGAGAAAGAAAGCAGGTTATATTGGCTGGCAAACACATCTCCTATTCAGAGTGGCGGAACTGGCACATCTGCCCTCACTATCACAAACTAACATATATTGATAAGGTTACCCAATTCGAGGGTAATATTTTTACTGCTTTTGGTAAAGCTCTTCATACCGTTTGTGAATTTACTCTGACTTCCCCCGAAAAGTACAGGGAAGCCGGCGCTATTGATGCGCTAGTTAAAGAGCAGTTCCTTAAAGAACTCAATGCTCTGCCCGAGAGTGAACAACAGAGAGCTAAGCGTGATTTCAAGCTCAAAGAGTGGCTTGTAAATGGCATTGAGATCGTTCCCGACCTTTACCGCTGCTTGGTTGAAAAGTTCGGCAAGTTAGGCGAGGACTGGGAAGTGCTCAAAGCCGAAGAACAACTCTATGTGCCTATTACCGAATTCACGGAAGCAGAAAAAAACTTCAAAGGTTTTATTGACCTTGTGGTTTACTCCAAAAAGGATGAGAAGGTTCACCTGATTGACTGGAAGACCTGCTCATGGGGATGGAAGCGTGAAAAGAAGAGTGATACTATCCTCGCCTACCAACTCGTATTTTATAAGCATTTCTATGCTCAAAAGTATGAAGTTGACCCGAAAGATGTTGACTGTCATTTCGTTTTACTGAAGCGCACAGCCAAGGCTGGTAAAAAGGCAGAATTTGTCAGAGTGACGGCAGCTAAAAAAAGAACAACGGATGCTCTTAACGCTTTGACTAAAGCACTGCATAATATCACTAAAGAAAATTACATTAAGAATCGAACTGCTTGCACAAGTTGCAAGGATCGGTTCGGGACATGTGAATTTTATCAAACAGAACACTGTCCATAGGGAGCATAACATGCCAGATAAGAAAATAAAAGTGATCACAATTAGCGATCACCCAATGTTGCCTTCAGGTGTAGGAACACAAACCAAGTATGTGATCGAAGCACTTCTAGAAACTAAAAAATTCCAAGTATTTTCTCTTGGTGGGGCGATGAAGCACCCAAACTACAATTTGATGAAAGTATCAGATGATTGGCATATCTTGCCTGTAGATGGTTACGGAGATAAGTCTAAGGTTTTATCTATTATCAAAGAGTTTAATGCAGATATACTTTATTTTATGACAGACCCTCGCTATTATGAGTGGCTATGGCAAGCCGAAGATGATATTCGTCAAATTGTTCCGATGGTCTATTATCATGTCTGGGATAACTATCCTTATCCACTTTATAATAAAAGGTGGTATGAATCGAATGATTGTATCGCTTCTATATCGAAGGTTACGAGCGATATTGTGCAAACAGTAGCTCCGGAAGTAGATGAGAAATATATTCCTCATGCCGTCCCTATGGAAATTTTCAAAAAAGCTCCTGAACATAAAATTGAAGAGGTCAGAAAAAATAATCCTGCCTTGAAAGATAAG
>Ga0209337_1001878_pt1 | contig 15601 bp, 11 predicted proteins | sample LinPmetageLP53_FD_184044 | JGI IMG/M metagenome (GOLD analysis project Ga0209337, IMG submission 184044) | Marine viral communities from the Pacific Ocean - LP-53 (SPAdes) (version 2) | ecosystem: Environmental > Aquatic > Marine > Oceanic | place: Pacific Ocean | collected 2010-02-08
CAGTAGTTTCATCTTATGGTGAATTTCAAAATATATTTGGAGGTAAATTTAGTTCCGGATCAGGCGCACAAGAAAATGCATATAAATATTTAACTAGTTATGCAGCACAAGAATATTTAAAATATGCTGATACTTTAACAGTAGTAAGAATAATGGCTGGAGCATTTTCTCCGGCATCGGCAATTGTATCCTCAAGTACAACAGTTGGCGCAACAGTAGCAACCGGTTCATTTACATTTTTAATTAATCCAACCGGATCTTTAAGTGAAGCATCAGATGAAATTATATTTACTGCCGATGATGGAACAGTTGTTAATTATACATTTGTATCTTCATCAGCAGGATTGGCAAATACGGCAGAACAAGTATTTGTTGACTTTGGTCAAAATGTAGATGATCCAGGTGCGGTAGCTGCAAATGTTTCTGGAGATACTGGAGCAGCTTCTAATTTAGCTAATGCAATTAATGCTGCAGAAACGGCAGGAACAACTACATTAGGAATTTCAGCAAGTGCAGCAGGTGCAATTGTAGAAATAACAGCTTCAAGTGCAGGAACAGCAGGTAATTTAACAATAACAACAGGATCAGGTGGTGATGCAACAGCAACAACAGATGCATTTATAGTAGCAGGAACATCTGGTGATAGTGGAGCAAATAATTTAGAATTAGGAACATTTGGTGGAATCAATGTAACAACATCAGCTAATGCATTTACATTTACAACTTTAACAGATGGTGAAGATCAAAATAGTGATGGTCCTCATGGAACAAATAATTTATTAGCTTCTGGTTCAATAAATAATATAAGATGGGAAGTATTAAATGTTAATAATAATAAAGGTACTTTTAACTTATTAGTTCGAAGAGGAGATGATACAATTAAAAGAAAATCAATTGTAGAACAATTTAATAATGTAACATTAGATCCTAATTCTCCTAATTATATTGCAAGAGTAGTAGGTGATCAAGTTCAAACATTAAGAGATTCAGGAGAGTTAGATCCATTCCTTCAATTGTCTGGTTCATTCCCTAATCGATCTAAATATGTTAGAGTAACTGTACATCAAACAACATACAATTATTTAGATGAAAATGGAAATGTAAGAGATGGAAATTTATCAGGTTCATTACCTCAAGCTTCTTCTGGATCATTTGGTGGAGGTTCAGATGGATTTGTTGCTCATCCAAGAGCATTCTATGAAGACATATCTAATAATAATTCACAAGGATTTAATGTAGCTACTGCAGCAGAAGGTAAAAATGCTTATATTGATGCAATTAGATTATTAAAGAACCAAGATGAATATGATATTAATTTATTATCTTTACCAGGTATGATTGATAATCATTCTGATCAAGCTACAATATTAACAGAAGCATTAGATATGTGTGAATCAAGAGCAGATTGTTTCTTAATTATTGATCCAGTAGAATATGGACAGGCAATAACGCAAGCAACTGCAAAAGCCGAATCAAGAGATTCAAATTATGCAGCGGTATATTGGCCATGGGTAAAAATACCAGATAATGATTTAGGAAGAAATGTATGGGTTCCATCATCAACAGTTATACCTAGTGTATATGCATTTAATGATAGAGTTGCTGCTCCATGGTTTGCACCAGCTGGTTTAAATAGAGGTGGAATTGATATTGCAGTTCAAACAGAAAGAAAATTGACTCATGCTAATAGAGATACATTATATGAAAGTAATGTTAATCCAATTGCAACTTTCCCGAATGCCGGCGTAACAGTATTTGGACAAAAAACATTACAGAAAAAGGCATCTGCATTAGATAGAGTAAATGTTAGAAGATTATTAATTGCAGCTAAGAAATTTATTGCAAGTACAACTAAATTCTTAATATTTGAAAACAATACTGCAGCAACAAGAAATAGATTCTTAGCTATAGTAAATCCATATTTTGAAAGTGTACAACAAAGACAAGGATTATTTGCATTTAAAGTGGTAATGGATGAAACAACTAATACACCAGATGTAATTGATAGAAATGAAATGAGAGGTCAAATATTCCTTCAACCTGCTAAAGCAGCTGAATTTATAATCATTGACTTTAATATATTACCAACAGGTGCTGCTTTTCCTGAATAAAAAGTAAAAAAGTAGATATTTATATTAAATAAGGAGCAAAAAAGATGGCAGAATTACTTGACCCAACCGAAATATTTTATACGGCGTATGAGCCGAAGATGGCCAATAGGTTTATTATGTACATAGAAGGTATTCCAGCATATCTTGTAAAGGCAGCTTCAAGACCATCATTAGATCAAGGTGAAGTTATACTTGACCATATCAATGTTGAAAGAAAGTTGAAAGGAAAAACAAGATGGCAAGATGTAACAGTTACATTATATGATCCAGTTGTACCATCAGGAGCGCAAGCTGTTATGGAATGGGTTAGATTACATCATGAATCTGTTACAGGTAGAGATGGATATTCAGATTTTTATAAAAAGGATATTACATTCAATACATTAGGACCTGTAGGTGATAAAGTTGAAGAATGGACACTTAAAGGCGCATTTATATCAGCAGCAACATTTGGTGATATGGATTGGGCAACGGAAGATCCAGTTCAAATTGAATTGACTATTAAATATGATTATGCAATACTGCAATTCTAATTGAAATATTTCAAAGCATTAAAGAATCCTACCTAACGGTGGGATTTTTTACACTTATAGCATATTTATATTAAATTAAAAAGTTATTAAAGGGAATATATTATGACTGAACAAGTTAACGACGATTATCCAACTAAGCCAAAGCCTATGACTGATGCAGAATTGAAAGCAATTGCAACAGCAAAATTTAATTCAAAATCTGCAGAAGAAGAAATAGTGCATGATTTTCCAACTGAGATAATTGAGTTGCCATCAAAAGGTAAATTATATCCAAAAGACCATCCTTTAGCGTCAGGTACAGTAGAAATGAAATATATGACCGCAAAGGAAGAAGATATTTTAACTAATCAATCTTTTATCAAACAAGGAGTAGTATTAGATAAATTATTTAAGTCAATGATTGTATCACCAATTCAATATCATGAATTATTACTATGTGATAAAAATGCAATTATGGTAGCAGCTAGGATATTAGGATATGGTAAAGATTATCCAATTACAGTAAATCACCCAGAAACAGGCGAGCCAGTAGAACATTCAGTTGATTTAACTAAATTAGGTGAAAAGGAAATTAATTGGGATCTTATAACTGATGGTAGAAATGAATTTATATTTGAATTGCCTCATTCAAAAAGACATGTAACTATATCTTTATTAACTCATGGTAAACAACGAAAAATTGATGCCGAACTTAAAGGTCTAGCTAAACTTAAAAAGAATGCATCAATAACAACAATGTTGAAATATGTTATAACAGCTATTGACGGAGATTCGGATAATAATAAAATACGTCAATTTGTCGACAATCATATGTTAGCATTAGATTCAAGATCATTAAGACAATATCTAAAACAAATAACACCGGATATCAATTTAAAAATTAATATACCGGATGGAGAATCCGGAGATACCTTTCCGGTCACATTTACCTTCGGATTGGACTTTTTTTGGCCTGACGCCGAAATATAAAGTTTTAAAACAAGAATCAATATTTGATCTAGTTTATTTCGGAAAAGGTGGGTTTTCATACACTGATGTATATAACATGCCTGTATATCTTCGAACATTTTATATTAAACGTTTAGAGTCAATTCATAGTGATCAGAAAAAAGAACATGAAAAGGCAATGAAAGATGCCAGATCTAAATCTAAATCAGCTCCAAAGTCCCCTAAAAAGAACCCAAAATTTAGACGTTAACAATATTTATATGAAAGGGTATCCATATGTCTGTTAACATGTTTGAAAATAAATTATTAAAAGAAATTAATTCTACCAATGAAAGTATGAATATACTTCAAGAGTTTATTGGCTTAGGATTCTTAAAAATTCTTACATCATCTAAAGTAAAAAAAGCTACCAAAGGATTAAAATCAGATCCTGAATTCAAAGCTGCGGTAGATGGAATAAAATATCAAACAAAAGAACTTCTAAAACAAATTGAAGATTACGAAAAGAAACATGGCAGAAAACCTGCATTTGCGAGAGCACTTAAGTATTTATAATAAAGAAAGTATATAGCCATGGTCAAAAAAATGTCCGCAAAAGACCAAAAAGCATTCAAAGCAGAAGTCGAGGCATCTTTATCATCAGTTGAAGATCTAGGTAAAGGCTTACAAGATTCTGCAAAAGATATTTTAGGAGCAACCTCGGCCGCTAAACAATATGCGTCAGAGTTAGATTCAATACGTAAACTTCAATACCAAGCTCAAAAAGCAGGACAACAAGCTTTATCAGACGAACTTGCAGGTCAAACTGCAATTATTAAAACGTTACAACAAAAAGATAAAAAGATGCAGGCTATTAAAAAAGCTTATCAAGGCGTAAATGATGAAGCTGATGATTTAGTTAAAACAGTTGAAACTTTTGTAAAAAAATTACCAGGCGGAGATTACATTGTAAAAATGTTTGGCATTGATAAATTAGGAGCAAAATTTAAAAATGTATTAAATAAACAAGCAAAAAAATTATATGAATCATTAGAAGGTACCGGTAAAGTGATGGGAGGTCTAGGTAAACTAGCTAAAGGGTTTGGAGGATTTCTTGCAGCCGGTATAGCTGCATCCGTAGTAGCCTTTCTAGCCTTTGAAGAATCTGTTAAAAAGGTAGCTGAAGATTTAGGAGTTTCTCATACACAAGCAAAATTACTAACAATCCAAATAAAAGAAGCAGTTAATGCAGAAGGCATGATGTTAGCAACAACACAAGATGCATTAGATGTTGTATCCGTTATGGCTAATGAATTTGGAACTATGGCTGGTATAAGTCCACAATTAGCAGCAGATGTAGCTGAAATGGGTAAAGCGTTTGGTTATAGTGCAAAGACTGCAGGACAGGTTCAAGTTGCATTTGAATCCATGGGAATGGAATCAGGCATGGCAGTTGAGATGCAAAGAGAATTAGCTGCAGAAGCTACAAAGGCTGGACTCAATGTTGGTGCAGTAATGGATGATATTGCTCAAAATTCAAAAAAGGTTGCTAAGTTTTTTGGAGGTAATGTTAAAGCATTAAAAGATGCAGCAATTCAAGCAGCAAAATTAGGTGTTAATTTAGATACAATGGCCGGTGTTGCAGATCATTTATTAGATTTTGAAAAATCTATTGCAGCACAATTTGAACTACAAGCATTAACAGGAAAAAATATAAATTTAGATCTTGCAAGACAGTTAGCATTAGAAGGTGATATTGCTGGAGCAACAAAAGCGGTATTATCCCAAGTAGGTGATATTCATGATTTCAATAACATGGATTATTTAGCTCGTAAAAAATTAGCAGAAGCAACAGGAATGTCAGTTGAAGAATTACAAAAATCATTGACAATTCAATCTAAGTTAGGAGACTTAACTGAAGATCAAGCAGCTGCAATGAACAATCTAGGATTAAGTGCAGCACAAATAGCTGATATGTCTGATGTAGAATTACAAAATGCACTTGCCCAACAAGCATCTGCAGATAAAATGGCAAAACAAGTCGACAAATTAAAAAATGTATTAATGAAAGCATTACTTCCAGTTGCAAATCAATTAATGTTTGTATTTGAAGCATTGGGACCAGCATTATCAGCCGCGGGTACAATACTTGGAATAGCATTCAAGCCAATTGCTGCTATAGCTAAAACGTTTGGAAGTATAGTAGAATATATATCAAATTCTAAAACAGCATTGTTTGCAGTAGCAGGAGTTATGGGTGCAATTATAGGATATCAAACTACATCGTTAGCTATTGAAAAAGGTAAAGCTGCAGTAATGTTATTACAAAATACATATATGGCCGCTAAAGCCGGACTAGAAGCAGCTGCTAAGATGGCAGCCGCTGGAACATTGATGACCTATATTGGACAAGCTGCAATGACAGCCTTTTCATCATTATCTGCTATACCATTTGTAGGAGCAGCATTAGGAGCAGTAGCAGCAGCAGGAGCTGTAGCATTAGGTATGGCTTATATGAATGATGGTGTAATATACGGAGATGATACAGTATCAAAACCAAGAGGTGGAGGAAAAGGCGGATATGGAAGTAGAACATTATTTGGACCAGAAGGTGCAATATCATTTAATAATAAAGATACAATCGTTGCCGGTACTAATTTAAATTATAAAATGAATGATGGTGTAATAGCACCTCAAGGAGCATTAAAAGTTAATGATTATGCATCAGATATGCCAGATCCGCCAGAAGCACGTATAGTAGGTATAGATGGCGCGCCAATTGTAAAATTAGTGGCAGGATTTGCAGCTGCAATAAACGCAACCGCAATGATACCTAAACCAGTATTGTTAATGAATCCATTTATTGCAACATTTGAAACCAATCCTGTAATGTTAATGGGGAGTGTGTTGAGTGGTATTTTTGGTGGTAGTAGCGAAAGTGATGGCGGAAGTGATGTTGGTCAGATAACAAAAAAATTAGATGATGTAATTTTTGCAATTGAAAATATGGAAATAAATATGGATGGACAAAAAGTAGGCGGAATAACCAGATTAATAGATTCATTCAGGAGACGATAAATGGCATTAGTAGATTTAAAATCAGATTTATCATGGTATGGTAAAAAACCTGCAGTCAACTTTATGAAAAGTACTGATGCAAGAGGATTTACTACTAATGAACAAGAATTATCACCTAGTCGATATGCAGGGGTACAAGGAGTGCCCGGATCAATGCAATATCGTCATACTGGAGATAGAGATCTAGGAAAGATAACTACAGTAGATACAATGATAAATGATAATGCATTTGGATTTACTGCATTTCAACAACCATTATCGCCTAGTTTATTTACAGGTATAGGCGGCTCGCCTGGTAGTATGTTCTATATGCACAACGGAGTACAAGGATTAGGAGATATAGGAACAACAGATTATTTTGATAATACAACAGCAATTGGATTTACACCTAATGCACAGCCATTAGGTAGTGGAAAATTACCAAGTCAATTTACAGGCGTAGGAGAGACAACATTAACATTTACACATAATGGTTCACAAGAACTTGGAGTTTTAGGTGAAGGATATACTCCTAATGCAAATCGTAATGATACGCATTTTATATTAAATGATGATCAAACAATAACAGTTGATGTTAAAGGTTTTGATAATCAAGGAGGATATACAATCGGTCGTAACATTACTTCTGAAGATGGGTTTGCAGTAGATAAAAATAGTTTATCTGATAGAGGTATTGCAAAAAGAAAATCACAAGGTGGAACAGGATTTCCATTTTCCAATGAATTAGGATTTGGTCCTTATAATTGGAAACCAGCTGCTCATTTAGGATGGCATATAGATAATAAGTATGGAAAATTCACCGGTAATCAAACCGAACAAAGTGCAAATGCTAATTATGGATTGGCATTATCTTATACAGAAAATTCTCCAATTGAAGATATATACAACAAATTAAATTTAAGAGATGATGCAACTCCTAATCCAGGATATGTAAAACAACCTTTTATATTACGAGGAATACAAAAAAAGGGAAAGACAGATCCATCTAGATGGGGGTTTGGTGGAACAACTGTAGGAAATATATCTTCAACATTTGATCTACCTCGAGGTGGAGTATTAACAGCTATAGAGCGTGCAGCAGTTGATGTTGCAAGAATTGGAAAATTTTTAATATCACCACGTGGTATAGCTTATTCAGTAAGACAATTTGGATATCAATTAATGAATCCAAATGTAGAATCTATTGACGGATTTCCAAAAAACCCAATTAGTCCTAATAGTACAAAATTATGGACACCTATTAATACTATAGCATCCGTATTAGGTAATGTAGCTGGCGCGCATGTTAGACGACATGGACTATTACCTATAGATATTCCAGGATTTGGGACAGGATTATTATCTCCTTCAAATTATGGTGATGTGCATAAAGAACGATCTGATAAAGTTAATTCAAATCGATTAGTACGAGTACGAGGTGACTTAATGAGACTCGGCTCAAGCAGGCCAACAGGCGATTTACTTAGTTTTGGTTTATCTGCAGGAGTAGAAGCATTAAAAAATGAACTACCATTTATTAACACATTAGGAAATTTATTTACTGCTAAAACAGGACCTAATTCAATGTTAGGTATAGGAAAGACATTACTTAAAGGTGTTAAAATGGATAACACACAAAGAACAAATTTAATTGCAATATTAAATCTTTATCATGATAAACAACCAGGTTTATTAGATAGGTCACGATATACATTTAATTATTATTATTTTGGTAATTCATATACAAAAAGTCCTACTACAGGATATTTGCCAGAAGATTTTGATGAAGGAATTCATTTTCCAGCAAATAGAGGTAAAACAGAAGGATTTTCTGTAATACCATCTAAATCAGATTATAATGAAAAAATATCTTTAGCACAACGTGTTAGTGGTAAAAAGACTAGTGAATTTGTTCCAAATGCTACACCAGGGGAAAATTTCATTGGACCACAACAAATAGATCCAATAGAATCTTTTGATGGAGGAGGAAAGTCGTCAAATCTACCACCTGGAGAAACAACACCAACAATTCTAACAGATTATGTAAAGATGTCTTACGGTAAAGTAAGAGAGTTGGCTAATAGTAGAACATTATCAAAAAATGTCACAAATATAATTAACCATGGTCAAAGATCGGCTGTAGGTGATCCAAATTATGATGTTGAGAAAGAAGGAAATGGACAGACATATCAAGGTAAAGATAATTTTTTTAACGCGATTGATAATTTAAATTTAGTAGATATATCACCAAATGATGGATTGATACCATTAAAATTTGAATCTGCATATTTAAAACAAGATACAGGCGAAGCTGAAGGAGATTCAAAAATAATTAGCTTTAGAGCTTATATATCATCATTTAATGATTCATTTGCTCCAGGATTTGATTCAACGCCTGATCAGGGTAGAGCAGATGCTCGTTATTTATATAGTGGATTTGAACGTAATGTAAGTGTTGATTTTGTAGTAGTTGCATTTAATAAAGAAGATTTTGATTTACAATGGAAAAAATTACAAGCCTTAGCTAAATTAACATATCCTATATACGGCGATAATGGGTTTTATGGAGACTTTTGTAAATTGACTATTGGAAAAGTATTCAATAAGATGCCAGCATATATAACAGATTTATCATATGATTGGGACAATGAAACACCATGGGAAATAAATGCAGATAGACAAGCTCCAATGTATACAAATGTTAGTGTATCATTAAATATATTACATACTAAAAAACCATCTGCTACAACAACTGCAGTATATAATCATATTCAATAATAATAGGGAATAGATATGGCATTCGATAGATATCAATTTACAAAAAAAGATGAACAATCTAGATGGCTAACATCTAAATTACCAAATATACCAATACTCACAACAGATAGATTTATATTTTCGCGCGAAGGTGATCGTTTAGATATAATTTCAAATGAATTTTATCAAGATCCAAGATATTGGTGGATAATTGCAGAAGCAAATCCTGGACTTGGAAAAGGTACATTAGCAGTACCTCCTGGTCGACAATTACGAATACCATTTCCTATATCAAATTTATTAGAATTATTAGAACAAGCTGAAAGGAGTAAATAATGTCAAATTTCTTTTTTAGACAATCTGATCTTTCTGTATCTGACATTGAAACTAATAAACGATATCGTAATAATGCTTATGTACAAATCATTACTGGTAGTAATGTAATATTACCAGTTGATGCTAATACTGTAACAAGTACATATAATTACACAAAAAATGTATTGGGTGGTAATCATACAGGTAGAGCAGCACCGACATTAGGTGAAGTAAAAATTGCTCTAGAGGGTGAGTATGGATCTTTAAAGAAAGTAGAATTTGAATTCATATGTTATGATAAACCATCATTTGATGATTTAGAACCTAAAATTTTAAAACCAGGTTCAGTAATTGATATCAAATATGGTTACGCCGGCCCTTCAAATAAATCAATGAAAGGTTCTGGAAGATTTCGAGTATATGATTTTTCATTTAATATATCACAAGAAAATCATTTTCAATGCAAAGTAAAAGCAGTAGGTGCTGGTAATGATTATGAAAAATTACAAATGGGTGGTCAACAATCAATACCAGATAATTTAAAATTTGTTACAAATTACTCTGGCACTAATACAACAAAAATAGTACAAAATTATTTTGACTATTGGGACTATAGATTTCAAGTTGCATATGGTAGAAATGATTCTAAAAATTTTAAAGAAACAGATGGCGCTGCAAGAAAGTCAGAATTTTCTAATATGATGTATTATGATAATGCAAACGGAGTAACAAAAAAGGGTGGAACAACTTATGGCTTTTATGGTATACTAAAAGCCCCCGGAGGATTCGAAGCTTCAACAAGACAAAACTTAGGAGCTGGTACACGTAACAGATTATTTTATACTAGCCTATCTGTCATTGTTGATCAAGTTAATGCTGTTATTCTAAAAAAGACAGCCTATCAAATGGCTTTTCATAAAGAATGGTCTAAACTTAATTACAGATATGACGGAGCTGATGCGACATTTCATATATGTAGTGCATCTCCATTTGAATTATTATTTCCTTATACCGCTGATACGAAACATGGAAATAGTTACGATCCTGATGACAATTCTTCTTATCCTATTAAAATGGCAAAATTCAATAACGATAGTGCAGGATTACAATATTGCGCAATTAATGGTGACAAACAAGATGGAAATGCAGCTGGAATATTAGTATGTAGAGAAATGCTTAGAGCTATTGAACTTGATCTGCAGGATATGGCAAAACGAGAAGATGCATCAACAGAAGAATCGGATAAAGCAGACGGAGGTATGGATATTGAATTATTTTTTAAAAAACTTTTTGCAACTATCCGCGATAATTCCGGAGGCGCGTTTGATTTAAAATTAGACCATCGCGATGGGTTTGATGATATAATTTTCATAATAAACAAAAAAGCACCAATTGGAAATGATAAAGTAGTTTCTGTTAAACTTGATCCGATTAGTGGAAAAAATGGAATACGAAATATTGGCATTGAAGGCAAAGTTCCAAAAGATATACAAGCAAAAGCATTTGGAGGAGATTCAACGACTACAAAATCAATAAAGTCCATGACGGATGATGAACAAGAAACTCGTAAAAAAGCTACAGCAGATGAAACTAAAACTTTAAAAGAAAAATACAGAAATGCAAGACAGGACATGACCGATCGAGATTTTAGTTCAGATACTACTACAGCTTTAAAGAGTGTATTAAAAGATATAGTTCTAGAAAGAGATACAAGAGATGTAGGAAATGGAAGTAGTATAGAACCAACACCTTATCCATTATCATTTAAAGCATCTTTTGATGGAATAGAAGGACTCAACTTTGGAGATACATTTTCAAGTACATATCTTCCATCTCGATACCAATTTGATTCCGGACTACGAGTAGTATTTACTTTGATAAAATATGAACATATAATTAAAGATAATGATTGGGAAACTAGTATTGAATGTATAAGTAGAATAGTAGATGAAACAGATAGATAATAATGGCAGATAATACCCCATCCATAGCAAAGAAACCAGTATATACACCACCTACGCAGATACGTACTGGATTATATACAATTGGTAAAGAATATATGGATGCAAAGACATTCGAGGAATATATAGGACCATATCATACATATCCAAATAAAGCTATATATTCTTTAGGAACATTTGTCCGAGATAAGAGTAAACAATTAATGCCTTATTCTAGAACAATTGAGTCTGTACAATTAATAGATGATCCATCAGCTCGGTCTGAAAATAATTCTATATATTTTAAAATGACTGGGACAAGATTTGATCAATATAATAAACCAATATTTTTTTATCCAACTCCTAGTAAACAAGATTATGCAAATGGAAATTTTGATAGATTCTTTGCACAGCGTATAAATGATCAAACAGATATTACTGAGATAGATGATACTCAATTTGAACAAAAAAATAATCAAAACAATCCTGGAATTGATGCTGGATTGTATAAATTTCATAAAATACAATGGTCGACTGCTGGTAGTTTACAAGACTCAGAAATAGTAAACAGACGTATTTTAGTAGCAGCCGAACGTGAATTGTCTGGCATATCTACATATTTATCTGATTTAAATGAATTTCATCGTTCAGAACATCTAGTAAAACAAGACCCGGTAATAGATCCAAAAATTATAAGAGGACGAAGATTGAAAAATATATCTCAGTATATATTAGGTGGAGAAAATGAAGATTGGTATAAATCGACTCAAGATAAAGCAACAAAAAATAATCGTCCAATTGAAGAACAAGCTTTATTAGAAGCAGCTTGGGTACTTGATAATGATCCAAATTATCAGTAATTATATTTGTTTATTTGAAATATTTTTGTTATATTATAATACATGATAGTTATAGAACAAGAAAATCAGTTACGACAAGTTCAAGAATCGATACAATCTGGTCCATCATTTTGGATACCCATGTATTCAGATCCATTTCAACATTTCATGAATAACCATATAAGTTTTATTTATATCTACTCTATATCAGAAGCTTTAGACTATATTGTACCCTTCCGTCATAAGGATTGTTTTAACATGGATATAGAACGTTTAAACGACCTTACAAGTCACCATGAGATATATGTATTAGCTAAGAAACGCTTTGCAAATTTTAGTTCAATAAAGTGTTATGATGCTGACATGATGGCATGGTGGCAAACACATAAAATGTTGCCATTAGACGAAACTAATACATCAGCACATAATGCCTGGAACAAGTGGTGGCATAATGAAACTAATACTCATGATTGGTTGCCTATTACAAAACATATTGAAAGATGTATAGGCATGAGAAAAAAATTTATGGAATATCATTCTACATTTGAATTAACAAAAGAATTTAAATCATATGAAACAATGGTTACTGATAATTTTTATGCAATAGAAAGAACAGGATTACAAATTGATTACAATAAATTTACAGAAAAATTTAAAGCAAATGGAATTGTAAATAATAAAGCCTATACAGAATATAACATATGGACAACAACAGGAAGGCCGTCAAATAAATTTGGTGGAGTTAATTATGCGGCCTTAAATAAAGAAGATGGTTGTAGAGAATCATTTGTATCTAGATGGTCATATGGCATGTTATTGGAAATGGATTTTGATGCATATCATCCAAGACTAATTGCAGATATAATTGGATATGAATTACCAGAAGGTTCAATACATGAATATTTTGCTAAACAATATTTTGGTAAAGAAGAAATATCAGAACAAGAATATAATGATAGTAAAAAAATTACATTCCGATTATTGTATGGAGGTATAGATAGTGATTTTGAAAAGGTTCCATTTTTTGGTAAAGTAAAGAAATATATAAATGAATTATGGAAAATATATAAAAAACAAGGTTATATTGAAACTCCAAAAATGAAACGTCCTTTATATAAAAAATATTTGCATGATATGAATCCTAACAAATTATTCAACTATTTGTTACAAGCATCTGAAACAGAATATAATTTACATATGTTAAATGATATAAATAATTTGTTAAGTGAGTATAATACAAATATTATTCTTTACACTTATGATTCTGTATTATTTGATTATGATATTAAAGATGGTAAAGAATTATTGATAAAATTACAAGATGTTATGAGCCAATCAGGTCGCTTCCCGGTTAAAACCAAAGCTGGTATTAATTACCATGCCATGAAGGACATGAGTTCACGGTTTACCTAATATTTATTTAAAAAGTATCTCTATGGATAAGGAATCAATTATACGAGAATGGTTTTACCGACTACCAAAAGGTTTTGCTGAAGAGCCGTATACAAAAAAAGAAATGAATGTATTACATGAAATTCTCGATGAGAATGGATTGAATGGGTCCGTGTTTGTAAAAGAAGTGGATCAATTAGACCAAGCATTTCTAGATACCAAACCAGTTGAAGATCTTAAAGAAGCAGAAGATATAGATTCTATATACGAATCAGCAGAAACATTTGAAAAATATATTCTTAATAAATTTGCAATGGAAGGCCAGGATGTAGGAAATCTAGAAGTAATTTATCAAGAAATATTAAGACGTGAAGACCCAAATTTAAAACAATGGTTCTTTAAAGGAGGGAAAAGAAAACCAGAGAGTGGAACATTTTCAATGTCAAAGACGGCAAAAGAAGCTTATGAAATATGTAAAAGTGCTATTGTTGTAAATGGACATTATAGTGAATTATGGTTTGCATTAGAATATAATGGTCTTGTAAAAGGAGGAGTTGCTGGAAGCACAATTATATCAGATGTAGATATTCCACCAGATATTGGAGTATCATTAAAAGATTATGCTAGCTTCAGTTCAGTTAATTTTGGAAAACTACCACGTGAGACGAATGTGTTTATGCAAAAAATGATTATATTATTTGAATTACTATCAGATTTCAAAACTAATATATCTCAAACAAGAAAATCTATTAATATATTATTAGATGAATTATCAAAACCTGAAGTTCAAAAAGATATAGATGAAATATTAAAAATGGCAGATGTAGGCTCGGTTAAGATTATTGAAAATACTGCTAAAAAAATTCGTGAGGTATTAGGTGGCAGATCTGTAGATCAGCTAATTAAAGTATTTATTGAAACATTTAATAAATTGGTTAATGAAAAAATACAAGCTGTTCAATGGTGGGGCATAATAGCACATAAGACTCATAAAGTATATATGGAATCGTCAAATCAATTAGAAAGAGCATTACAGTCAGATAGTGATAGATTAAATCTTGCACTGAGTTCATTTGAAGCTGGAAATTTGCGTGTCAATGCAAATAGGTTTGAAGAGATGATAAAGGCCAAAGACGCGTCAGCTGTAACTAAAGGAGGAGAATAGATTTTGAGAACACAATTATTATGTACATTTGCACATAGAAAGGATTTAAATTTAATTATTGATTATATATCAAAATCATATACAGTAGCTGAAAAAAGAATGTTTGTATTTTCAAATGCAGATAACTCGTCAGAACTATATGTAACATATAATGTAGAACCGGATGATTATAAAAAGACTCCTAACACAATAATGATACATAGGAAGAAAGAAACAAATACATTATATACAGTTAATGCTTTAAATGCAATAATAAGAAAATCTAATAATGGAGTATTAGATAAGAAATTTATTATAAATTGGCAAATATATGATAATTCTTTAATGTTAACAGATGGCGATGATGTAAGACATATTCATTTAGATCTACATAAAAGAATCGATTTATAATTCTGCGATAACTTTTTGATATTTATATATAATTAATATTAATAAAAAGAGAGAAGTTATGAAGAAATTAATTATATTTTTATTTGCAATCATGAGTCTAGGACTCAATGCACAAAATGGTTTATCTAACAATTGTTTAGAGTGTGCAATAGCGCAAGGATTTTATTGTGGAGAA
>Ga0209337_1001879_pt1 | contig 15601 bp, 24 predicted proteins | sample LinPmetageLP53_FD_184044 | JGI IMG/M metagenome (GOLD analysis project Ga0209337, IMG submission 184044) | Marine viral communities from the Pacific Ocean - LP-53 (SPAdes) (version 2) | ecosystem: Environmental > Aquatic > Marine > Oceanic | place: Pacific Ocean | collected 2010-02-08
CGGCGTGTACGCATGGTAAAGACTTCCCTGCCATAATACATCATGATCACACTTCTAGGGTTCAAACGGTGCGTAAGACGGATAATCCAGGGTTTCATGCGTTGTTAACGGAATGGAAAAAACAGACAGGTTGTCCCATACTTTTGAACACTAGTTTGAACATAAAAGGGCAACCAATTGTGAACGACAGAGAAGATGGTAAAGCATTTACCAACAAATACGGAGTGAAGGTACTAGGATGAAATATCTAATAACAGGCGGACTTGGATTCATAGGATCTAAAATTATTGAAAAACTGTCCAATGACGGACACAGTATTCAGTGTATTGATAACCAAGACACTTACGATATTGTAACCAAGGAAAACCTTGATGCACTAATATTATGGAGAACACGCAATTGGAAAAAAGACAAAGTGCATATTATCAATGGAGACATATTAGATAGGATGGTCTGTCTGAAAGCCTTTAAAAACAATCCTGACATTGTTATACATCTAGCAACATATCCAAGAGCAAAAATAGTTGATCAAGACCCAATCAACGGGATACCAAAGGTAATTGGAACTACGACCAACCTATTGTGGCATGCCACTAAATTCCACACAAAGAAATTCGTGTACATAAGCAGTAGCATGGTGTATGGAGACTTCGTTGACGGAACAAGGGAAGACTCGAATACAAAACCGCAAAATATATATGGTGAGGCAAAACTTACTGGAGAGAGACTTACAAAATTATTTGCAAAACGTGATGGGTTGAATTATATAATTGTGCGTCCAAGTGGTGTATATGGTCCTGGAGATCTTCCAGACAGAGTAGTTTCTAAGTTTTTTGAAAAAGCCATGAACAATGAAACAATTACTTTACACAATGGTGATAACAAAGTTGACTTCACTTACAGGGACGATGCGGCCGATGGAATAATTAGAGCGGCTAATTCTGACGTGGCAAACACTAGTTTCAATATAACGGCCGGCAATGCATTGAGCCTAAGGACACTAGCGGAAACAATTATCGATATAACCGGAAGTGAATCAGACATTAACGATATTGGCATGCAAAGCCTTTACCCTATGAGGGGGACACTGGACATATCACGTGCAAAAGATTTATTAGAATATGTTCCAACAGTGTCGTTTAGACAAGGACTTGAAAGTTACTATGAATGGATTCGACAGTATACAGGTTAGATTTAAACACACAACACATATAAAGTCACCGTTTGCAAACACAAGAGAGGTGCCGTTTGTTCACAGTTACCTCACCGTGTTGAAATCAATTATAGATGATATAAAGACCGAATACTTTTGGTTCTTTGCAAACTTTATGAATCTCGACACCATGGATCTTAATTATATTCCAGAACAGCATGAAAGAGGACAAATACATGTTTGGTATACCACTCATCCCATGGGAGGACTAAACAAAGAAGGTAATGTTATGTTGATACCTACGGAGAAATTCAAAGAACAGATCAACAGTCTTGTATTCTTAAGAGACTACAAGGACATTCACTATCATCCACATGAGACGCTATTCCAACAACCAATAATAAAAACTATCTTTAAATTAAGAGATCCTTACAAGGCTTATGGCAGTGAAAAAAAATTGTACAAATGGATGGTCAATAATGATCTAGATACCCAACTCCTTCCTAACTTCTATCCTAGTTTCTGGGAAGATGTCAAACTCTACACTTGGGGTAAAACGAATGACGTCATGTTGGTGCCTCACACAGATAATCTAAAACAATTCTATGACATCGATCGTATAGTACACTATGATTTAGATTACGCCGTAAAACCAATGGACATAATATTCATATCCTATGATGAGCCAAGTGCGGAAAAAAGATTTAACGAACTAAAGCAAAAATTTCCTAGGGCCAAGTGGGCAAAAAACATTATAGGACAAACACTTGCTTATATGGCGGCGGCCGCCATGAGTGACACAGAATATTTCTTTGCAGTTTTTCCTAAACTAGAAATTGTAGACAGTTTTGACTTTGATTTTCAACCAGACAGGCTTAAAAATCCTTGCCATTATATATTCAATTGTAAGAATCCCGTGAATGGACTAGAGTACGGACATGGTGCCGTATTATTATACAATAAGGATCTCGTGCTGAAAACTACTAAACCAGGGTTGGATTTTACTTTATCCGCACCACACGAAGTTGTACCGATACTCAGTGCAATTAATCATTTCAATCAGACACCATGGTTGGCGTGGCGTACTGCATTTAGAGAAGTTATAAAACTACTACAAGCAAAGCCAACAGTTGAGGGTGCTTACCGGTTAAAGAAATGGATCATGAAGGGACAGGGACAAAATGCAGACTGGGTATATAAAGGTGCCAACGATGCTAAACAATACTATAATAAAAATAGTGACAATCATGCCGAGTTACTGCTATCATATGACTTTGAATGGTTAAAGAAATATTATGAATCAAAATATTAAAATACCTTTTGTAGATCTATATCCTCAGTACGAGGAGGTGCAAACAGAGATAGACACAGCGATCAAGGACATAATCACCAGATCCGATTTTATTACAGGACCCACAGTGGACAAGTTTGAAAGGTCCATCTGTGAATACATAAGAGCAGAAGACTGTGCCAGCATAGGATCAGGAACAAATGCTTTGGTATGTGCCTTAAGAGCTTTGGGAGTGGGACCTGGAGATAAAGTTATGACGGTCGGACACACGTTTGTGTCAACAACAGAAGCAATAGTCAACGTAGGTGCTAAGCCTTGCTTCGTTGACATTGATCAATTCTATCATATGGATGTCGGAAACATGACCTTTGATACATCATTAAAGGCGATACTGTTCGTTGACCTATATGGGCAGACACCAGATATTGACAAAATAAATGAATTCGCAAAAAAATTTAACTTAAAAGTAATAGAAGACGCCGCCCAAAGTTTTGGCGCAGAATATAAAGGCAAAAAAGTTGGCAGTTTAGTTGACCTCACTTGTTTCAGTTTTAATCCTGTAAAGAATCTAGGTGCAATGGGAGACGCCGGTGCAGTGACAGGTAGGAAAGAACTTGTGGACAAGGTGAGGATGTATAGGGATCACGGAAGAAAAACTAAATTTGAGTACGACACAGTTGGCTACAATGCAAGGATAGACAATCTACAAGCAGTGATAGTACAAGCAAAACTTAAAAAGGTAGATGAATGGTTGGACAAAAAAAGACAGATATGCAGACGATACACAGAACAGTTAAACCAAATAGTAAAATGTCCATTGGAAGCACCGTGGTCAAAACACTCTTACTATGTTTATGTGATAGAAACACCCGAAGGCACACGTGACGCTTTACAATCTTTTTTACAGGACAGGGGTATACAAACCAACATACACTATAAGTTTCCAACACATAAAACCAAAGCGTTCGACACTGGTACACAATTACCAAGGACTGAATATATCTGTGAGAACATAATAAGTTTACCTTGTTATCATACATTGCCAGAACACCATCAAGATTATATAATAAAAGCAATAAAGGAGTTCTATGGAAATTAGTTTAGTGGGTGCGGGTTATTGGGGATCAAAATTAAAAACGGAACTAGAAACTATACCGGGCGTTGATGCCATAGAGATAATTGATATTAAGGACGGGAAGGATCTCAAAGACATCAAGTACGACAACGTGATACTGGCCACACCTGCTTGGGATCATTACACGCAGACCATTAAGTTATTACAGCAAGATAAAAATCTATATGTTGAGAAACCACTTGCCCTGACTTGCACCGACTGTTGTGTGATCAAAAGTTTCTTACGTCAGCAAACATTAATGGTCGGACACATCTTTCTGTACAACGACAGGGTACGTAAGATAAAAGAACTATTACCGCAGATAGGTGAGATACAACACATAGAAATGAACAGATTGAATTGGGGTAGGTTCCAAACTAAAATAAGCACACTGCACAGCCTCGCACCGCATGATGTCAGTATCATACATTATTGGTTAGGAACACACGAATTCCAAAACATAAAGCACAGCGGTCACAAGTACAGTGGCATGGTACAGAATGACAGGGACGAATTCTCATTTACTTGTAATCGTGTACCGGTAAAATTCAACCTCAGTTGGTACTATCCTGAGAAAGTGCGTACAACTGCGATAGTTGGAACAAAAGGCATGATCTTTTGGGACGAAGAAGCAAAGTCTATAAAACTAACAACAAATATTTGGAATGATGATAGAATGAATTACCAACCCACTATCGAGGAATACCAGATAACTTCTAATCCTTTGCGTAATGAATTGATAGAATTTGTGGAGTGCGTAAAGGAAAAAAGAACGCCTTTGTCTGACGTAAACAATGCGATTGATGTCGCTAAAAATTTAGATTTACTTTTTAAAAGTCTTAGCCATTATTAAAGAAGTCTTAGATTCCATATCCCTTTTCAAAGCAGGTATATCAAATTTCATGTCTACACTTTTTATTTTTGCGTAGTTTTGTGCAATGGTTTTTCTTAGAAAACTAGCGATGGCCTCTTGTTTTTTTGTTTTCAACTCTTTGGCTATGTCGTAGTGTATAGTGATATTATTTTTCAGTATAATATCTATATAGAGCAGGTACTTGACCGGCATGTTCTGAAAGCGTAATCCTTCCAGCACCTCCGGCCATTCCTTGACGAAGTCTTGTGTCAACTGTACCCATGTCTTATTTCTTGGCGGTTGTTTTTTTGGCATCCGCTTTCTTGGTAGTCTTCTTGGCTGGTGCTTCCGGATCTGCGGCCATTTCATTCACGGTCATGCCTTTCTCTTTGGCAATCATTTCGTTCAACTTGTTAAGAAGTATTCTTCCGTCTGGTGTATTACCGTAAGTAACCATTATTTCGTTAGTCTTAAACTTCTTAATATAGTTGTCATTATGTAATAATGCCAACATGTTGGTTCCATCCGGGAACGTTTGTCTACTGGCAAAGTCCGAGAATTCATCTGCAGATTGTCCACCTTCTGATTCCACAGCCTTCATTAAAGAATTGTGGTACATGTCCGGCAAGAACTTTGTTCCTACTACAAGACAGTTGTTAGGTTCACCAGGTACTGTTCTGTACATGATTACTACCTTTGCCTTTGACTGGTCCGCAAGTTCTCCAATGTGTTTGAAGTGTCTCTTTGGACCGGTCTGACCGTCACCTGCCGCACCGGTGTTATCACCCATTGGCATGGCTTGATCGTTTACATTAATTAATGGTGCCATTTTATTTTCCCTCCATAGGCATTGACGTTGGTGTCCCAGTGCCTCCTTGTTGACCTTCTGGTGCCACTTTGGCCAAGAACGCCTGTAACTTATTGTAGATGTATCCTACACCTGCCATTTCACTGGCCTTGAACGCACCCCTAGTGGATGCCACGTCAAGTATTGTGGTAAGATTCTTTAAGTCGCCGATTGATAAAGCAGTTGGATCCTGTTGTGGAGCCTGTTGCTCTGCTGGTGCAGTAGATTCGGCCGTCGCCGTTTCTGGTGCTTCAACTGTTTCACTGGCTTGTTTATTTTCTTCGTTTGCCATTTTTTTTTCTCCTAATTGCAATTGGTATTAATATACGTATATTATACTAAAATTAATTATGGAGTGCAACGATTAGTTTTGATTTATCTGAGCTTTTCCACTTAATGCAAACAAGGTAAGGTCTCCTGGATTTTCAAAACCAAGCACAGTGATTGATCTCGAAGTGTCTCCTTGGTAAATTACATCTTTGGTAATTGAGTATCTGCCATGGCAGTTCTCGTAGATCCACTTACGCATTTTTTCCACATCGGCCTCGTGTGCCTTTACCACTGTGTTAACAAAATGTGGTGGTAATATGTCTAGCTCTCTTTTGAAGAAATTATTTGGATTTATTTTCACGTTTCCTGTCCATCCATTCTTGTGCGGCCTGCCATCTCTGTTCTACAGTTTTCTTTGGGCCTTCGTATAATACATCTCTGTTTGTGTTGCTTGGTCCAAGAACTTCTATACCTTTCCAGAACATGGCAATGACTACTAGTAGCATCACTCCTACAATAATTTTACTCATTAATAACTCGCATACACCACAAATACAATACAAGAAATCCAAATTGTTAACAGCACATGGTTGCCAAGATTAGCCCAGCTCTTTCCTACCGTGTGCTTGTTTTTAGGATCTATTATTTTTGCTTTGTTCATTATATTATGCACCCCACACGTCGTCATACAACGGCGGCTCATTTGCATCTGGTTCCATTTTATGTGCGGCGTTATGGAACTGCTTAAAAGTGTAGTACATAGCAAACACCACTACCACGTGTCCTAGCACAAGTCCAGCCCAACCCCAGATCATTGTTGACAAAGTAAAGAAGTATAATGAGAACACTGTACTCCACACAAAACTTAAAACAACTAGTAACTGCATTCTCACAGTTTTTGGCAACGATCTAAGATCATTATGATTGTCGTCAAATAAAACAGTTGCAGTATCGATCATCCAATTGCGAAAACACTTTACTTTGTTCATTTTTCCGGAATAAGGATTTGAATTGGGGAACATCATCATATCTGTAATCCTATGTTAAAAAGAAAAAGAATTACAAAGACAATTACTAATCCTACAATCAACGGATTGTCAAATAAATCTTTTATCATTTCCCACCACTGGTTAAGCATAGTACCTCACTGTCGCAATAATTATTACAAGCACAAATATTCCTGTCGCGATATAGAGAACTTTTTCATCATTAGTCATTGTACTGTACCGTAAGTCCGAAAGGTGCTTCAATGTCCCTCTCATATGGGTTGTTGATTAAGAATATAGTGTCGCAGTAGTGTTCGTCACCCCATGTTTCAAAAGGCCAACCGTCTGTAAACATAACAAATTTCTTGGGCTCTATGCCCTCTTCTTTCATGTAGTCCCAATTACATTCAAACTCTGTACCACCACCTGAACCTAGTTCATAGTCCAACAATTCGTCTGCATTATCGGGTGTGAATACTTTTGGATTGAATACCGCTGTATCAAAACTCCAAAGGTGTATTCTAAAGTCCTTGTATTGATCCATTATGTTTTTAACTTCTGTTAAGAACTCCTTACATTGTTCGTTGCTTATCGAACCAGATGCGTCAAGAGCCAAACAAATATCAATCATCTCATCATTGTTTTGTCCTGGCAATATAGCAGATGTGTGCCATGACTTTCTACTAGGTCTCATCCAAGTGTAGTCTGACTTTAATGTACTCATTATCTGTTGTTGCAGTATTTCTCTCCAGTCCATTTTAGGCTCTGTAAGATCTTTAACCAATCTTTGCAAGGCACCTGGCAGATTACTAGCACCTGTTGACTGTGCCGCACTTACCATTGCTTCTTTTACTTCATCTCTAATCTTCTTCAATTCTTCTTTGGTGTAGATAGGTTTGCCTTTGCCATCCTTCTTGCCTCCTTTTCCATCCTTGCCCTGGCCAGGTGCGTCATCCTTGCCCCACTCTTGGTGATCATCCATTAGCTCACCTAGTTTTTCCAACATCTTCTTACCGTTCTTCTTGGCTTGTTTGTAGATGTCGTCGTATATTCTTTCACTAGCCCAGTCTTTGTATTTGTCGTCCTGGAAGCCTTTGTTCTCACCTTTCTTGCCTTTGGGCATCTCACCGATGTTGCTGTCTTTCAATATTTGGTTAACGGCATAGTCTGCCGCGATGTTCCATATTTGCGGATCTCTATCTCCAATCCTTACAAGCATGTGTTCAAATACATTGTGTAAAACCTCATGTCCAAACAGGAATTCTGTTTCTTTCGGTGTAAGTGAATCTATGAATTTAGTATTGTAATAGAAGTGTCTGCCATCTGTACCTGCTGTCGGACACCAGTCGTCTGCATTCACAAGTTTCAGTCTAGTTGCAAGGTTGCCAAAGAACGGATGCTTCAGTAGTAAGGCAATCCTCCCAGTAACCAGTTTGTCTATGATTCGTTGATCTGACACTATTTAGACTCCATGGCAGTGATCACATACTTGCCAAACTTCTTATGGAACCTATCAAACGATTTCAACTTGCTTGGATCGAACGGAAGTTTGTAATTTGTTAAGGCAATCTTCGCACCCATAACAACTAACTCTGTCTCAAAGTTGTCCATCATGTAATTGAAGAATCTGTCTGCCTGTTCATTCCAAGACTTGTCTTTTTTCTCGTGTGCCTGTTGTAGTTCATAGCACAAAGAAACTGTAAGAGAGTACATCGCTGATATCTCTTTTGTTTTTAGGTCTCGGACCTTACCGCTCAATATATCAGATGGGTTAGGTAACTGACCGCTAATCTTACGATGATTCATAAATTTAACGGCCAGGCCTTCTCCTACACAACCTGCTACGAGGTCAGTGAGCGTACTTTCTGGCAGGTCATCTGATAGAAGTTGTGATACGAAACTCCATGATCTAGGAGTTGCAAATGATCTAGAACTGCCTCTAGGATCAAAGTCGTATAAATCTTGTTTTGCGAACGTGCAATAACCTACAACATCTGCGTGTACGTGTTGGTTAGTCGCCCATTCCATCCAGTCTTCAAAGTCCACTCTTAACTCTACGTGAACAAATCTGTTTGCCAATGGAGCCGGCATTCTGTAAGTGACACCTTTGTCTGAGTCTCTATTACCTGCCGCTACAATTGAAACGCCTTTGGGTAGGTGATACTGTCCTACTCTTCTATTTAGAATAAGTTGGTACGCCGCCGCCTGTACAGCCGGTGCCGCCGAGTTTAACTCGTCTAAGAACACAATAGCGTTACTCTTAGGATCAGTTGGCAGTTCTGCCGGACTGGCCCAAACCATGTTGTTCTCTTTTGCATTGTAATAAGGAATACCTTTGATATCTGTTGGTTCCCATAAAGGAAGTCTGATGTCAATAACTTCTCTTCCTTCTGAATCTGCAATTTGTTTTACAATATCGGATTTGCCAATACCTGGTGCACCCCACATCATTATGGGTCTCTGTAATTTGATACAATGTGTTAGTGCTGATTTCGCCTCGTTGGGTGAAACTGTTCTGTTTTGACTGCCTATTGCCGCCTCTTTGTTTTTGTTAGCTCTTGCCATTTTGTACACTCCTGTTAAAATGTTTATAATACGATTATAGCAGGAATGTGTAAGCAGTCAACCTGGTAAATGTGGCTTAGAAGTCGCGGTTTTATTGATCTTTTTGCTCGTCCATCTTGCTCATTGCACGGGCAAGTCCGTATTTTGTGATATCTCCAGCAAAAAGCATCAGTTGTAGAGCCATTTTTTCCATGGTCACTACAATCTTCTTCTTGTCTACGTAGTAAGGACAGTCAACAAATTCGTCCAACCACAGGTATGTCTGTGGCGTGAATATCACTTTGGCCGGAAACTTGATGTCGTAGGTTTTTATATCTAATGTTTCCAATATCTCAATACCAGGTTTGGTTAATCGCAGTGATCTTGCCTGGTAGCTCTCCCTTACGTTCTGCCACCATGCGTAGTAGTTGTTCTTTATGGTCTCGTCATGCACAGGTTGTTCCAGCAGTTGCATGAAGGTACGGGTGTAGGCTGTCTTTCGATCCATACAGTTAATTATCTAGTGAATTTGTCGCCAGTTTTTAAAATGTAAACACCAAACTTGTCAGTGTTGTGTTGAGCATTTAACTTTTTAGCCAAGTTTTCTGCATGTCCAGGGTTTGAGAAAGACACTTTCTTGTATTTGGGTCCAGGGTAGTTGGCAACCAAACTTGAGCTCTTCAGGTTGATAGGTTTGCCATCATAGAACACCGCCCAGATGCCTTCCGCGGCGAGTACCTCGTCCATCTTGAAGGTAGATTTATTGCTGTGTTGTAACAGCACTGTAGGTTTTGGTCTGCTCATATGATTACTCTTTACAACTTATATTTACCAAAATATGCTTCGTGTAAGACTATTGGAAAGGTTCGGGGGTATTATCGTTGCAACCTATTGACGTTATTTTTTTACAGAGAACTTGCCACCGTCCATTTCTATGTCTATGGTCTGTGCTTCTCTGGCTGTCTTTAGTGCTTGTATTATCTCTTCTTGTATTGTGACCATTCTCGTCATCACCTGTGTAAGGCTATCCGCTATTTGATCTGCTTCTTTGGCAGGTATTACTATTTGTCTTTCGCCTTTTTGTCTCAAGGTTCTGATCCTGCCTATGAGATCCTCTATGGGTCTAGTTTGAATCTTGGAATTGTTTGACTGCGTCATTTAGTACCTGTTGCATTTCTAGTTTGGTCTTGATTGGGCCTTTGTATTCGTACCTCGAAAGTGTGATCATCTTGGGACAGTAGGCCTTACGCCATCCCTTCTCAAAACAGATTATAAAGTAACCTGCACAGAATTGGCTTTTTGATTTTGGAGTTTTTGTGTACACCGGCAGTTGGTTTTTCACATCGAACATGGGGTTGTACGGGTGTTGTGAACATGGGTATCCATGCACATCAAAGTTATCAGTCTGTACTTCTTCTTCAGGTTTAGTAATATTTGATTCATCGAATATACCAAATCCAAACTTTGTGAACAGGCTCTCTTGTGTGTGGAACACTTCTTTGCTTTTTTGTTTGCTGAGGAAGACCCAACCGTTGTCCGCTTGTTTCTGAAGGGTGCCTAATTTCTGGCCGTTTTGCTCGACTATCCAGAATTTGTCTTTGATTAAGGTCTTTGCTCTAACTGACATTTTTCGTTTTCTTTTTTATCTTCATACTGTATTATAAATGCTTTCTATCATTTTGTCAAAACTTTTATACAATCTAGCATGATTTTTATTTCTTTCTCTATATTTGTATTTTTATAACTTCCTTGCAGTAATTTTTTGAAGTTTTTTAATTGCACACAGTTTGCTGATCCTGATAGCAACATATCGTGGATCTTCATACTTGGAAGTTTAAAGGTTTTGCCAAGTTGTATTGCATCATTAACTCCACATAAGCAGTAGATCGCACACAGTTGATTTACCAATTTGGCTTTTTGGCCTGCTCCTAGCACTCCTATGTGTATTATTTTTGCACAATAGAGTCTTAATAAGGATTGTGCTTTATCTAATATTCTTTTTTTACCTCCAACCATGGTAACAAACGGCAAAGACAAATGTGACTTGGTTACCGGGCAATCTAAAACATTTATTTTACCTTTAATTTTATTATATTCGTTCGGATTAATGGTGCTGTGATCAATAAAAATACAACTTTTTTTTGTCCAACCTGATACGCGGTTTACAGTTTCAGCACAGTTGTTTGGTAAGCATAGTATAACAAAATCACTATCCTTAAAAAGTTCTTCGTTGTAAGATTTTTTAGTGCATATATTGACTTTGTAAATTGTATCTACAAGTTTTTTTACAATTTTTCCAACTTGGCCGTATCCTACAATAGTAATCTGTTTTTTTTTATAATTTTGCATTAAAAGGTTCGACGTAAAGTTGTGCCTGTTCACTAATCCTATTTAAATCGTACTTTCCACAGAATCTCATAAATCTGATCCCAACTTGGTCGATGCTTTTACTGTCTGCCTTGGCCTGTGCAATAGTTTGATCCAGTTCTTCCACTATGGCCTCTGGCTGTGCGTGTAGATCCACTAGTGCCCTGTTTCTCTCGTAGTCTTCCATAACTCTGTGTTCGTTTCCGTCATGGTCCACCCATTTGCTCAACATTAGGTTGTTCCACGTGTAACCTTTTTCATTACGGTCCGCGAACGCTTCCTGAAGTCCTATCTTGTTTTTTGTGCCTTTTGTACGCACACCTGGATATGCACTAAAGATGTTGTCACTAGGATCACCCCTCATTGCCTTTTCAAACACTATCCATTCTGTGTCCGGTGCAGGCTTGGGTGCTTTTAATTTTTTGTCTATTACAGGCTTTCCTGTTTTCGCATCAAACCACCCTTCGTGTGTTAGTGTCGTTTCATTCACACCGTTATATTGTTTCACTTTGGGGGTTATCAACTGATTTAGATCTTTGTCTGTGCTTATGATCACATGAGCCTGGTCAGGATGTTTGTCGATCCATCTTGCGATAAGATCATCTGCCTCTGTTCTACCATTCCTTAGTACTGTTGCATTTGTTTTTGTTTTAACGAAATCAACGAAGTCGTCATAGACTTCCCAGAAGACTTCGTTCTCTTCTTTCTCTTTCTCGGTCATGGCGTCCGCCATCTCTTTCCTATTTCTTTTGTAGGGTGCGTACATGTCTTTCCTGAACGATCTTCCCTCTAGGCAAAATACAACATGTGTGCCACCAAAGTCCTGCCATGCCTTTTTGATGGAATTCATCATGATGTGTATGGCCATACCAACCTTCTCGCTGGTATCACCACGTATCACGTGTCGTGCTCTGAAGAATGTGTTTGCTGTGTCTACTAGTATGTGTGTCATATGTAATTATAGCACTAATTTTGTTTTTTGTCTATTAGATTTTTAATCACTTTGTATGTGAGGTCGTGACCTTTCTCATCTAGATGACTATAGGTGTTTGGTGTACCATGTTCCTTAAAAATATCGTTTAAATTATTAGTAATAAGGTTAATAGGTATGTCTGCGAAAAAGGTAAAATGCAGACTATTATCCAGAGCTATTAGTTTTTCAACATACAGTTGCCAAACGTCCTTTTCATAATCAAAGTCAACATAGTTAGAGATATATTTGTAAATTACTTCTGCATGTTTTACCTTGTTTTTATAATGGTGCTCCACATCATTTAACATAAAATCAGAATTACGTCTAACACCGGTATGCAATGGATTATATCTTGTGTGTATCCTATAAGGACTGGTGTGGTGCACTAGTGCTATGTCGTATTCCTGCCCTATGTATTGTTGAAAAATTTTATATTCTCCTATTCCCGGACCAGCACAGTTTTCGATAGTAAAATGTTGTTTCAGCATGTTTACCCAATGATGGTCATTATCATTCTTTGTAACACAAAAACTATCTCCCAATATTAGGATTTTCATAAATTTCCTACGAGTTGTTGTGCAAATTTCAAATGTACTGTTTCGTCCGGATGATTGTTTTCTAAACGCTGTCTTGTGGGGTATTCAGGAAACACAAAATTTTTAAATCTTGTTGAACTGTAGTTAAAACTATCGCGGTCTTCCACAGTTTGGTAAATTAAGGATAGATCTATATTCCTATCAGTACACATTTTATCTAGGTTTTCTAACTTTTTTGATAAAAAATTTTTAATAAAAGTTTCTTTTAGTATATTTTTTCTCTGCCATGATTCTCTTTCCGAATTAAAAAGCAAATATTTCTTTCTGACAGCAACCCCGGTCAGTAAAAATACATATTTTCCTAAAAACTTTACTCTTTTAGGTAGTATGAAACTAGACGGTAATAATGCAATTATTTTTTTAACATTAAAATTGTTTATTACATACTCGATATTGTGCATGACGCTGAAATGATCGTTTCCCTCAACGCCAAAGTTACCAACATCGAGATTTGACATTTTTTGTAATTGATTGGGCCATGCCTTATCTTTATGTAACTGTTCGGTACCGTGTACCATACTTGCACCTATACATATTATGTCATAATTTGCTAGGGCATTTGATCGATTCCTATCAATTTGATTATGTTCGTATTCTGTGATCCAGTTTATGTAATCTGATTTGTTATGATTCATGCATGAACCGGAAAGTAGGTTACACTCAACCCATTCTTTAAAGAAGTTTAATTCTAGTTCTCCGTTGAAATAAATTTTATGATACTTTGATAACCTTACATTACTAACATATTTGTTGTTTTTCATTTGGAATGAGCACAGTGAGTTTGTATCTAGTAATTGTCCATCGTATACAATACTGCAAGTTACTTGTTGATCATTGTCTTTATGGTCAAACCCATCAAACTCTACAAACTCTTTTTGATCAATGTTTTCTATAACAATATCTATGTCATTTTCTACAATAAGTCCTTTGTATTTGATTATTATAGGATGTGTATTATAGGATGTGTGAAATTTTAATCTGAGATTAACTGACTTCAGTTTTTCCATCGTTTCTCCTGTTGATCTGTACATAGCCAGATCCAGTGACGTCGATGCCTTGCTCGTTGCCGATAGTCTTGCAAAGTGTTTGGAACCATCTATCTACGATCTCTTCTTCACTTGATCCCTCGTATCCAGACTGTTTCAACATGTTTACGAACTCGTCATTCCAGTCTAGTTCGAAGAACCCATTCCTAGGATTCTCAGGATTTACATTTAGATTAAGGACTTTAACAATTGGCTCTTCGCTTTTCTTCTTGCCTTTGCCTTTTACGTTCTTTTTCTTGATAGTTGTCTTTGCTGTTTTTTTAACTTTCATACTGTTATTATACCTTATTTTTATTAATTAGTCTACTATTACGTGCCGATAGCATTACCAAATAGATACACGTGAACTCTAGCCGCTACATTGTAGCCTCTTTTAAAAGCCTCCTCTGCCACTTTACCAGCAGTTGTAGTTTGTTCTTCTTCCCTTGCACCTGTGGGCATTATCCATACTGGCCAATCTACGCCGGCATCTCTAAATTTTCTAACAGTGTTCTCTAGTTCTTCCCATTCTCTTCTACTTGCTCCTACTACAAACTTCAATTGTCCTCTGTCTGAACACTTTTTGTATTCTGCAACATTCTCAGGTTTAATTGCTTTCTCTGTTTTCTCACCTGATACAGTGAACAGTTTGGGACTTACACTGAAGAATATCTCTTCTGGTATATCTTTCACCCATTGTTTGAATGGTTCCGTGAGTTTCTGTGTGCCGTTTGTTTCGTATGTCATACTACTTGGCAAGTTGGCCTGTCTTTCTAGTTCTCTGTATATGCCTATACTAGCGGCCTGGCCGGTGATCATCAAAGGCTCACCACCTGTGAAACATAAGTGCTGATGCTGTCTTGAGTTTGGATGTAAGAACAAACCATTCATGTTTGTGTCTGTTTTGAGAATGTCTATAATTTTGTTTGCTAGTGCCGTGGGTGTTTCGTGTCCCATTAATTTTTTAAACTTCTTTGCCCAAGTGTATGAACTGTCACACCCTTTCTCCCAAACAGGCAAGTCTTCAACCCTCTTTACACTGTCAACGTCAAAGTCTTCGAACGGCAATTCGTATGTGCTTGGATTTGTTGGATCTATTTGGCCAAATCCACTACACTGCAAGTTACATAAGAAGAATCTTATCCAAGCAGTTGGAACGCCTGTGTAATGACCTTCACCTTGTATGCTGTGAAATATCTCTGAATAGTAATATTTTTTCTCGTCTACCATATCTCTGGTAATATCCTTTTTGTTGCTTCTACTAGCTCTTCTATTGTATACTGGTATTTAGGTTCAGTCAACTCAATCCACTTGACTTGATTGTCTTCTATGACTATCTTCCATTTACCGTCGGGAGAAATATTACCAGACACTATTTCTTCTTGTTTTTATCGAGTCTTACGACTTTGCCGTCAGGGTCTTTCAAGTGTCCAACTGATTCTCTTTTGATGTCATGCACTGAAAAATTTGCCCAGTAAAGTTCAAAAGCGACGCCGTCTTCCAAGCCTTCGAAACTGTGATATAGTCCAGGTTTTACAGCAGTGAAATCACCCGGGTTCAGTATTGTTTCGTCCACTAGGTC
>Ga0209337_1001880_pt1 | contig 15592 bp, 17 predicted proteins | sample LinPmetageLP53_FD_184044 | JGI IMG/M metagenome (GOLD analysis project Ga0209337, IMG submission 184044) | Marine viral communities from the Pacific Ocean - LP-53 (SPAdes) (version 2) | ecosystem: Environmental > Aquatic > Marine > Oceanic | place: Pacific Ocean | collected 2010-02-08
CATACACGTCAAGACTGCTTAAATTATGTCTACACTCATCAGCCATAACAAGGCCGCTTGTAGTGTTTAATTTTTCTTTAACCCAATAGAAAAGCCTACACTCCTCCACGTCTTTCCCTTTTTCTAAATAGTTTATTAAAAAATAAGGGTCATAAGCGTGTGTCTCCCAGCTACTTTTCCCTGACCTATAATCAGCGTCTTTCTCTTCACGTCCCTCACCTCCCCATATACAAGAAAATCTCCAACCGTGTCTAGCGATTAAACTTTTACGTCTCTCCGTCTTTTCTAATTTAAGTTTTTCAGCCCATATCAGACCCAGTATATCATCAGATAAATCAAGAAGATTAAAAGAAGCAGGAGGAGTATAACGAATAAGAGAACCTGAAACCATTTTATACTTTAACAAATAAAATAATTTTGTAAAAAAGACACACAAAAAAGGGGCGACTAAAAGACAAAAATTTAAAATTTCCGATAGTATAGATGAAAAAGTTTAAAAAAACCGATTTTTTAAATTATAGCTTAAAGACCGTATATAATTAAACAGACGGTAAGCTAGAAGGGGCAAGCCTTTCAAAAAAAAATCTCTACTCGGAGCCGTCTATTGGGGCAATATAGCCAAAGGGTATTGTATCTAATACACCATCTACCTCTTCTAATATTTCTCTTTTAGTATAACAAAACCCATAATTTTTAGTTTGCGGTTTAGTTGTAAGTATCTTTGTTTTTTTATTTCTACATATCATATTATATTTCACAGGGACTTTCAATTCTTTATTGTCTCTATTATCAATCATAACCTCCATATTTTTATGAGTTAATTTACCCTCACGTGTAGCATCATAATCAAGAGTGAATCCTTTTATCTTTGTATGTAGTTCACCGTCAGTAGTTTCATAACTATAATTTTTAGGCCCAGCACCTAGAAACGTCCCACACATATCAACACCATCTAATTCATCAGTCCATTCACCAAGCAAGTCGCCGTTGGTAATACGAAAGTGTTTAGGATTATTTTTATCATATACATACACAACTGAATCAGTATCGTGATATAATACTTGTTTGTTTAACCGTTCTAACGCCCAGTAGAGACGTAATCTTGCGTGTGAAGTTGTAAAAGAAGCAACAGCGATATTAGTATTATAATCGTCATCTATAAATTCATCTTTACTCTTATACCGTATCTCCATACGTTCATCATCTATCATATTCCACGCCTGACCTGTAAATTTATCACTAAACATAATTTTATTAAAACTATTCTTATCAGAAATAATTTCGTTTTTAGGCATATTAAGTCGCTGTCCGAACTTACCCCACAAACTATTTAAACAAAGTTTAGCAATAGCACGTAACCCTGCGTTAAATCCGATTTTTTCTTTGTCTAATTTTATACCTTGTCTATCTTCATAATCCTTAATATATTTATCCTTATCAGCAGCAGATGAAACCCACGCAGGAAATCCTGAAGCCTCTTGTTTAATTTTTAAGAAGGTAGAGACATAACCCTTAAAAATATTATTACTACGTTTCTTATAGTGTAGAACTTTGTAGATTGTTTTTATTTTATATCCCATCTCAACAGCCTTATTTAATTCTATGGTAGTCCACACACCACGTTTATCAACTAAATCAAAAAGTAATTTTTCACCTTTATTAGCAAGGACAGGAAAATATAAATCCTTCGGACACTCAACATAACAATCAATAAAACCGAAATATTTAGTAGGGTCTCCAAAGTTTTCAGTTATTTCAATAGGGTGTCCGATAGGGTATTCATCATAGTAATTAACAGAAGGATATAAACTAGTAATATCTGAATAGACACCTATTTCACCACGTTTAAATTCATATTTCAGTTTAATACTATTAGTTCTACCTCCGAAGAAGGACTTACGGATAAATTCTTGTTGTTTAAAAGGCACAATCGCAATCTTCTCCTCCTCAAAAACTTTATTTCGTATGTCTAGTTTATCGTCTATATCAACGTCAGGACATAAAAATTTACCTTTAAATATAGCCATACATACAGACGCAATCGTAGTATATTTAAAAGGGTCTATATCACATATATCTAAATATAATTCTCTGAATATGATACAACTACGTCTTAAAATATCAACATCCGAAATACAGTATGCTTTCATCTCATCATATTGACTCCACTTATAATTAGTAGCACGTTTAACAACCCAGAATTTTATTAATTCTTCACGTTTCTTTTCACTCATATTATTATATCCGAAGTGTCGTAGAGCAGGTATTTTACCTTCATAATAATAATTTTCTGCTGTATTGTAGTAGTGAGGAAAGAAACCTTTTTTCAATTCTTTCAGACCGAAAGTTTTAGGGAAAGACGCAAGAGGCATAGTCAAAAAGTTAAGACTATCCACAAACCGTAACTTCATCTCTTTAATTGTTAAAATCATAATTTTACTACCAGCATATACAACAACAGGTTTAAATATTGTTTTCTGATAGATATACTCCATAATAAACTGAAAATCATATCCTCGTCCGTTATGGGCTAAAACAGAATATCCTTTATGTTTATCAAGCAACAACCACGTCATAAAACTATCTAAATCAAAAAATTCTATGGGTGTAGGGTCGTCATAATATTGTGCGATACAATAATTTACTTCGTGTCTACCTGTATTCTGGGAACACTCAAAATCAAAGAAAATATAGTTTGTATCCGTGTCTTTAATCTTTTTAGGCATCATATAACACTTATGACCGTCGTTTTCGTTTATTTTACAATCACAATTTTTACACCACGTATCACCACACCTATGCTCCGCCATATTAAATTTTTCTTTATCATAAAATTTTTTACAGGTAGGACACTTAAATATTTTTTCACAAACTGATTTTTTGGATTGACCTTTATTTATCCCTGTTGTAATTTCTTCTACTGATTTATGGTTATTGAAACACTCTTGATTAGGAAAAAATCTCCAGCAATCCTTACAACTAATCCACTTTTTATCCTCTGGTTTTTTACCACAACAACCCTCTTTACAACATATATTACACTTATAAGGACACTTATGCTTATCTTTATTTTTAAACGTTTTCTTACACTTATCACAAAAATAATCTTTCGCAAAGAACCCTGCGACTTGTTTATTATTAATTAAGTGAAAGTGCTGTCCGTCTTTTAATAAATATATATTAAAATCTTTAACTTCATAATCACTATCCTGAATAACAGGGTATATCACGTTATTAAATTTATTACAATCTATAATAGTAATAGAGCAGTCTAAATACGCCTCAAACTCTTTTATAATAGGTAAGGACGAGTGTTTCGCCTCAATACCAGCATCTTTATATAATTGTATAGCTAATTCACCCTGTATATTTCTACCCATCTTAATCTGTTTCAATTTAGGGTTTTTATCACGCATAGCAATCGCAATCACTAGACAACGACCTAAACATAACTCATCTTCGTTTTTAACCATAATTATAGATTTTTTAGTTTTAAAATCAGTCTTGGACTTGATAGTAGGTTTATAACGAGAACCTTTAAATTCATTCTGAACTACTCTAATTTTAATATTTACACTTTTACTACCATATAAATATGATTGATTTTGTGTAGAAAACCACCTATTATAATAATTTTCATAGTCGGCTGTCTGCTCGTCAATATTATCCTCAATATCACCAATAGGCATAAATTCACTCTCAAAATATTCACCATCATCATCTAAACCTATTATAATTTGTGCTATATCATCCTCATCAAACCCTTCACCTAAAATATCGTTAATAATACTACCGATATTTTCTATAAGAGCTACTATACCTCCATCTACGTCATCCATATCCATAACACCGTTAGTCCCAGCATCACCACTAACAGCTTTGGACGTCCAGCCTCCTACTTGTAATCCATCACCGTCATAATCTTCGGTATATTCAGAATCAAAATCAGTAAAACCAAACGTGGCGTTTGTTTGTGGTTCTTGTGTAGTTATTGTTCCAGCAGCGGATTCATCAAACATATTGTAAAAATAACTAGGGATTCCATATTTACTCATTCTTTTATACTTTAACAAATAAAATATTTTTGTAAAATAAACAAACTTTATTATTTCTACAAAAACTCAATTTCTATTTTAATCAGATTCAGATTCTACAACCGTATAATCAGGGTCTTGTTGTTGCTCTGTAATTTCAGACTGCTCTACGTCGGATATTGGGGCAATCTTTTCAATTGTGATTTCAGGCATAAACTTAAATCTTATAGATTTCTTTTTATTTCGTCCGTTAGGTCCTAATTCACATATTTGAGAATATGTTAATCCAAGTTCCTCACCAGCGTCTTTCAAAGTTTTATATTTATTTTCGTGTAGTATATCATCCCCTTGACTAATCTTAACATACCAGCAATCCTTTATTGTTTTAGCACCTTTAGTCCGCATAATTATATAATACTTGTATATATATTAATTTACAATTTTAAAGTTTTACTTTTTTCTGTCCTTCTTCTGTTTCTTCTGCTTCTTCTTAATAAACTTCTTCGCTTCTTTATCCGTCATCTCACCAGCAAGAAACTTCTGCTGTTTTGCGTTAAACTTATCTGCTTTCTTTTTAGCTCTATTAGTAGGTTCGTTGAGTGCTGCTGTAACATCTACAACTGCTGATTGGACTGCTTTACCTTTCTTGAATACACCAGCACTTTCAACGCTTTTAGCACCTGCTTCTATTTTACTAGCTACTTTCGGAATATTACCGACCATACCTATTATATTTGGTGCTTTTGCTTCTATGGGTGCTAGATTACCACCTCCTTGTGGTTGCGGTTTAGCTGTAGCCATAAGTTCGTTATGCTTATTTACTGCTTCGGTTTGTTCCTCGTCAGCAATAGTATTCATAATTGATTCTGCTTTACTTTTAGCCCTTTCTCTTTTATTAGGGCCATCTTTATTAAACTCTGCGTTTCCGTGTGCTACACCACCAGCAATAGCACCGACTAACAAAACCTTACCTTTATGTTTATTACCAAACCGTTTAACTCCTCCGACTGCTTTTTGTCCGAGACGTTTTACTTTACCAAGCATATTTATATATTAGAAGAGAAAATTAAAATTTAACAACGATAGGACCTTTCTTAACTTCTAGTCCACCACACATCTTTGGCTTTTTACCCCTTTCTATTCGTTTTTTATCGTTTTTAACATCCTTACCTGTAACATCCCTCAAATCACCGAAATTCCATCTAGCCATAATTGGGTATAAATCATCAGGTATTTGTGGGAAGTTTTCTCTATACCACATCTCACCTTCTTCAACAGTATTAACACTCATAAAACTCATACTATTACGTTTATCAAAACAATTTTCAGAAAACTCCTCTGACGCTTTATCTACTTCATCTGAAGTCTTACCTTTAACCACAATATTATAATCAACATATTGAGAAGAAATTATTTCATCAAACCCTATATCATTCCTTTCACCTTTACTACCACACATATAATTACATCTAGGGTCATCAGTAATCATCATATTACAAGATTCAGTTGCTTGTATTTCAGTATCCTCACCTAAATTATAATTTACTGGTTTAGGTTGTGGTTTAGCAAAGCTTACTTGTGGTTTAGCAATAGCTAATTCTTTCAATTCAGAAATTTCTTTATCACTACAATATTGTTCTAATTTTCCAGCAACCATATTTTATACTTATACTTATATATTATTTTAATTTATTTAAGTTTTCTTCTAAAAATCCTTTGATTGCTTCTTTTTCAGTTTCATCACACTCAACCTCCGCAAACTTACGTATACGTTCTTCACTTTGTCTTACACACCACAATACATAATTCCATCCAGTTAAAGCTGAAACAACACTACCAAAGCCAACATACGCAACAACTTCTAGCCAACTCATATTATACTTCAGTAACATATTTTAATTTAGCAGGGTTATTAAAGGGTGCGTTAGGATTTAATTTTGATTGAAACCTTAAATAATCATCCCCAGATATAGCCATAGCACTTAATACTTGATTACCGTAAGAGTGTAAAGCAGCTGAACGTGGTTTCTCAATTGTAGACCAGTCTGTAAAATCAGTATAACTTTGATTCTCAAGAAGTTTACGTCGTTCTTGTTCTGCTTCCTTTTCCTTCTCCTCTTGGGACATACTTTATACTTTACAACTTATTTTAGTTTAAATCTCTTTTTATAATCTTTTAGAGATTCGTTATAACTAGGTTTATTCCATAATATCCATCTACTTAAACTACCTGCTGTATCAGGGACATCCCACTTTTCTTTTGTAACTTTAGGGTTATGACGTGCTAAATATCTTTCTTTACGTTTAGGGTCTTTATTTTTAGTGTAATCACTCATACCCTTTGCTCCAAAGTGGATTGTTTTAGAAACACCACCTTCAGCGGTAAGGTGTGCTTTAAATTTTTTATCTCTATCTGATTTAGTAATAATAATTTTATCATAAGTAACCTTTCTTGAAGACATATACAATAATAAATATTATAATTATGGGATATATTTTATTATTTTATTCGTCCGATTCGTAACCCTGTTCTTCTTCAACATCAAATTCATCTATACCTAATAAGTCAGATTGAAAGTCAACAGTAGGTCTAAATTCAGTTTGTAATTCTAACGTCTGGTCTAGTGGTGACGTAAACATCTCATCACCATATACAGGTTGAGTTCCTGAAGGTGTTTGTGGTTGAAAAAATCCTGTTTGTTCTTTACGTTGTTGTTGTTTTTGTATACTCTGGGTTCTATCACCTCCACCTAATTCACTTGCTGTTGGTAAATTAAAAAATCCTTGATTACTTTGAGGGGTGGATACTGTGCCGACCTCAACAGCTGGTTCTATATCACGTTTTCCTACAAAACCTTCTTCATCTGAATCACCATCAGATTTCTTACTTACAACTTTTGTATCCGTAGCTGCTGAAAAATTTAATATAGCTTGTTCTCTATCTTCTATACTTTGTAATCTATATGCTTCACCTTGAGACTCAAGTTCTTTTTTACGTTTCAAATCTTGTTTACGTTGTTTCCTTTCTTGTTGTGAAAAACTTTTAGTTCCTTTTACACTTAAACGTTTCTGAAGACTCCTTCTTTCAAACTCAATAGCAGATTCTTCTGGGTGTTGTTCGTCTCTACCAAACATAACGTGTTGCCTGATTCTTTCAAGTCTTTCACTATCTAACCTATCAATTTCTTCAGCAGCAGACCTTACCTGTGGTTGAGGAGAGCTTACCTTCCGTTGAGGAGAGCTTACCTTCGGTTTAAGTTTTGCGTCTTTTTCCGCCTGTATGTTTGCTTCAAATTCTTTATCCTCTTGTATGTCTCTTGCTTCACGTAACCGATTTTGTTCGGCTCTATATGTTTTCCATTCTTCTGGTGTATAATCAAGTCTAGATTCTTCATCACGTGATAAGGATGGTTCTATACCTTTAAATTTAGAACGATAATCAGCTAATAGGTTCTTCTCTGCTATATCAAGTGGTCTGTAAGAACCACTAGTTTTCAACCGTAAGATTTCATCTGATATATTAGCTTGTCCCTGTTCAGATGCGTCTTCATCATCCGCTTCTTTTTTCTGTATTTCGTCCGCAATTGCCTTACGGTTAATTTCACCATATTCTTCATAGTGTGCTACAGGGTCTAACGCACCAGCTTCTCTAATAAATTCTATAGAATTTAACCTATTCTCTTGGGCGAATTGAAGGCGTCGTTTTTCATTCCCAGTTAATTTTTTCTTATCTTGAAGTGCCGTAACATCCCCAGCTTCAGGATGGATTAAAAAGTTACTTCTAAATTTTTTCTTTTTGGCTACTTCTGGTCTCAAACCAGCAGCCACACTCTCATCTGTGATTCCTATACCACTTCTAGTCCTTACGAATTGTTCTGCTTCTTCACTTGTGAAAGGTGTATCAGGAGGAGCAACCACCCCAGTAAAAACTGGTTTATTTTTTAGTGCTTTATCAAGAATACGTTTCATCCGTTTATATTCTACTGAACCCACAACAAAATCTTCAGGTGGTTTATATTTCTGGTCGGCGAAAACATCCAGAGGTCCAGTAAATTCTTCTGCTGTCGCAATATTCATAGACGCACTACGTTCATCTTCTCCACTAGCTAAAAGTCTTTGTTTTTCCCTTCGTTTATAATAATCTAATAAAAGCAATCCATATTCACGTTTATATTCTTGTTGTTGAACTGGTGTAAGATTAGCTAGAGTAGATAATATCTTTGTATGACCGTCACCAGCACCAGCACCACCTTTTTTAGTATAAGTCTGTTCTACTGTTCTAGCAGAAAAATCACCACCAGTTTTAGTAACATCTTGTTCTATATAACTACCACCACCACCTAGTTGTTCTTGAAACTCCCTAGCACTTTCTAAAGCTGTTTGTCTTGCGTCTTCATCTATTTGTGCTTGTGTTTTAAATTCAGAAGCACCAGAGAAATAATCTAAAGAAGCAAACGCCCCTTCGCTTCTAATAGCACTTTCTTCCCTTTTACTTACAACACGTCCTCTTCGTGCGGCTTTATCAATTTTATGTTGCGCCCTCTTTTTAGGGTCAGTAATAGTCCGTAAACCTGCCTCTCTACGTGGTATACCCTCTGAACTTGATTCACCTGAAGAAAATTCTTGATAAGCAGCACCGCTAAATCCTCTATCAGATTCTCTTGCTTGTGCTATAACTGACGATAAACCCTGCTCTCTCTGACGTTGTAATTCTATATCAGATGCCCTTTGCTCTGCCTTTTTACGTCGTCTCGCTTCGGCTCTTGATACAACTTCTTCTTCTACTACTTCTTCTTCTGGTTCTGGAACAGTTATGCCTTGACTAGATTTAGCAAAGTCTGAAGAACCCCTTTCAAATTGTATATATCTATTATATCCTGACGGAGTAACATAAGTAAGTCCAAGAGGTCCGAATTCTACAATTGCTTTATCACCTATATATTCATAATTACTAGGGTCTGAATACCTATCAGCTAATCTAACTCCATATAAAGTATTAGCACGGTCTAATACAGTAGTCAATTCACCACCTTCTTTTGTTTCTGTAAATCCATCCTTATTTTTTAGGTCACCTTTTACCTCATCTCTAAAATTCCACAAGAAATCATCTTCTATATTTTTTAGAATCTTTTTATCTGCTTGTGATTTATTTTGTTTATTTTTCAAAGCTGTATATTCAGGGAACTTATCAGAAAATTTAATTTCTACACCAGTAGCCTTATTTATAGCTCCTTCGTTAGTTCGTTCAAAAACTTTACCAGATTTAACAGCTTTCTTACCAACATCTCCTGTAAATAAACTTTGACCTTTTAATAATTTATTATGTTTTTTACCTATCTTTTTTCTAATTTCAGAAGGTTTTTCACCACGTAAAACACTTGTTCTTATATCGTCTTCTACCGCTTGTTGTTCTTTTTCTGGGTCAGTAATAGGTTTACCACCTCTTTTACCTGCTTGTAAAGGATATATCTGATAATCAAATTGGCGACTTTCAGCAGTTAGAATTCTAATTTTATCGTCGTTAGAAGCACCCCTAGATAATTGTTCTAACGGTTTAGCAGAGGGTTTAGCACCTTCTCCTTCCGAACCACTAGAGGATTCGCCTGTATCAGTAGCTTCTATAAAAGGTCTACCTTGCTGTATACCAACAGCTTCAGCAATAGCTTCATCTAAAAATTGTGTAGCTAATTCCCTTGAACTAGGTAATCTAGTATCAAAAGAAAGACCCTTTAAAAGATTATCTACACCTGATTCACCTAGTTGTGCTGTTAATTTATTTTCTAATTCGGTGCTACTATCAACCTGTAAAGACATTCTATCAGGTTCTTCTCTTACTTGATTTCCTCTAGCAGCTATATTTTCAGCAGAGAAATAACCACCTTGTGAAGGTAAAGTAGTTGCGGTAGGTCTACGCCTTGTTCTAGACTCTGCTTGTCTAGGTGAAACCGAAACAGAAGAAGAAGGTGGAGGAGGAACTGAAAATTCAGGGTCAGTAAACGCTGCTGGGTTAAAAGCTGCTGCTGGGTTAAAAGCTGGTGGTCTAGGTGAACTAGAAGGAGAACCATAAGCAGCGAATTGAGACACTACATCTTCACCGAAAAATTTTTTAATTTCACCTTCACTTTCTTCTGCTCCTTTACGTGTTAATCTATCTCTTGCGGACAATCCGAACTTCGTATCAAAGTTTTCACCATACCAGTTTTTAGCAACGTTAATAGCACCTGCTTCTAATTCTAATTGTTGTTCGGCAGTTATGTCTCGTTCACGTAACGCTTTAACAATTCTACCGATTACAGCAATATCACCTTTTATATTACCACCAGCATAATTACCCACAGCTGTATTACCAGTATAATTAAATAACAACGCAGACGCAATTGGACTATCTACTTGTTGTGAAACTAACGTATTAATTACACGTTCTCTAACATCTGTTTCATCTTCACCTGCTCTAGGTATTGAGGCTGCTTGTAATTCTGCGTCTTTACGTTTCTTATCTTCTGCTTTTTGTTCTTCTAATTTTTTCTCTTTCTCTTCCTTTTCCCTTAAAGCTCTACCTTTTTGAACTTGAGCGCCTGATTGAAACCCACCACCACCACCCTTGGCTCTACGCATACCTTTAAAACCAGTATCCTTCTTATCTTTCTTTTTACTTTCTTTATCCTTCTTCTTTTCTTTACCTAAAATCATAAGTAATAATTTCATAATAATATCGTCACCGTATAGCTTCTTCGCTTTCATAATTTCTTTACTTGTTTTCTTCTTCTTACCTTTTTTACGTGGTCTAGGTTGCGGTCCATCCTCTAAAATTCGCAGTAAAGGGTCAGTATGAAAATAAGTTTTACTACTATTATACATATTTATACTAATACTTATATTTTTTTAAAGTGGTATTTTTTTACAAGAAATTTTAATTATATATATGTAGACACAAAAAAAGTGTTTAGACAAATTGCGTTTAAAATACTAAATTAATATATTTGTTAAAGTATAATATGAAAACTGAATTGACTGAATCTCAACTTAAAACAAGGGAATACAACAAACAATATTATCTGAAAAAGAAAGAATACCATAGACAATACTATTTAAAGAATAAAGAAAAGTTAAAACAATACTCTTCTGAATATAAAAAGAAAGATAAGAAGTATGTATTTATAAGAAATAGTAACCCTATAAGTTTAAGTTTTGATTGATAAAAATATTGTATAAGGTATATGGTTTATTTAAAACAAGGTGAAAGCACGTTTGCGAAGGGTAATTTAACACAAGTAGAATTAATAACTGAAACACCTAAAACGAGTGTATATAAAGCCATACCCCAGAGTTTATATAACGTTGATATAGGTAGACCTAGAATAGCACCACAGGTAGGAGCAGACAACGAAAATCTAAAGAAAGTATTAGGTGTAACTATTAAAGGTATGACGAAAGAACAAAGAAGGGCTTACAATAGATTAGCAAAACGTAAAGAATATGCTAGAGAGCAGCAAAGAAAATACAATCAAGAAACAGCCCAAGATTTTAAAGATAAAGTAAATAAGAAAATTAAAGATATGACTTCTGAAGAAAGAAAGTATTACTATAAATTATCTAAACAAGAAGGTAGACTACGAAATAAAAAATAATCTATTGTATATATATAAAGTATGGGTAAACGCTTGGGTCATAAAGAAGCATACGCAAGAAGAAGACGAATTGCGAATAAATCAAGATATGGTGAAGGTGGTAAGGCAGATAGATTAGGACAAAAATTAGAAAGTGTGCCTGTATTAGGTAAAGGTGCTTTTAAACCTATGATTGGATTATTAAGTAATACCGTTAAGTTATTTGAGGCAACCCACAAAGAAGACGGTTCTAGAAGGGGTTTAGAAGACTATGATACAGACGTTGTAAAGGAAGTTATGAAGGACGCAATTAAAGGTGCTAAATCAACCAAGAAATAAATATATAGTATATATTATGAAGGTTACTTACAAAGGTGAAACAAGAAATATACCTAAAAGATATTTACCTGATAGTTTATCTGATAAAGACAAGAAGAAACAAATTAAATCTATATTTGAAGGAAAAGATAGACCCAAGATAGATAAGAAACCACGTAAATCAAGCTGGACAGTTCTATTCAATAAGAAGTATGGTTCTGAATTAAAGGATATGAAAGGTGGTAAATCTGTAAAGAATATAGCAAAGGTTACAAATATACCTTATAAAGCGTTAAAAGAAATATTTGAAAAAGGTGAAGCGGCATATTATAGTAGTGGTTCAAGACCGAATCAATCAGCAAGTTCTTGGGCGTATGGTAGAATTTATGCCTATATTATGGGTGGTGAAAAAATAAGAAAAATAGAAGAAACAATAACTAAAAAATACAAGGTAAAGTTTAAGATAAAATAAATATATAAGTTAAAGTATAAAAATATGAAACTTATGGATAAAGCAACGCACGATAAACTTAAACAGGCAGTTAAAGACGGTAAAATTACCCAGAAACAGCACGATAAGATGCCTCCTGCTCTTCTATTAGGTATTGTTAAGAAAGGTGGAAACGGTGGTAAAAAGAAGAAAGCACCTGCTAAAAAAGGTAAGAAAGGTAAGAAATAAATATCTAGTATAGTATATAAATATGCGTGGTATGGATAATAGAGATGTTGTTAAAACAGCAAGGGACGTTATGAGACGTGGTATAGCGGATGATAGAACACAAGATAAATTAAGACATAACAATTTATTACATAATAGAATCACAGACATAAAAAGATTAAAACCAGTAAAACCAGTTATTTCAATCAGAGGTGGAGATATTAAAAATATTATTCAAGAAGGTAGAAAGAAAGCACAATTTAATAAAGCAACCTCACCTTTTACGATTCATTCGCAACCTGTTAAAAACCACTATTTCTCTGGCTTCAATTAAAAAATATTGTATAAGTATATGGTATTAGGGGCTACTTTAGAAAATTTCACAATAGACCAACTTGCTGGTAGTTTAGCACTTGTATTAGGTAGTGTCGGTGGGCTTCTTATGATAGTGTGGAAAAGTAGATGTGCCTGTAAAATAAATTTTTGCTGGTTATTTAGGTGTGAAAGATTACCACCTAAAGATGAAGGTGATAGTGAAGATGAAGAAAAGAAGATAGTAAAACCTACTGCCCCACAGAGTAATCCTCCTGCGGAACCCCAAACTCTAACTGATTAAAGTTTCGGTGAAACATATTATTAAATTCTTTATTTGTATCAATATACAAAAAATCGTTTTTCTTTTGAAAGGTGTATTTAAGTAAATCATAAAATTCTTGTTTGGGTATTAATATCAATTCGTCAAAGATAGTTTCTAATTCCTTTTTATTTTTCGTATGATAAATCACAATATGACTTGCGGTTTTTCTAATAGGTGCTGGTATTTTATTATATACTTGTGTAGTGATTATAACAGCAACAGAACCACCTGCTCCAGCAAGGTGACGTCTATTCATAAGTATCTTTGATATTAATACCTGTAATTTCATACTCTTTTTCATATCGTTTACAACGTCATCCATAATCAATAATATCTTTTCACCTGTTCCAGCAATCTCTTCTAATACAGCTTCAAGTATCTCAACGTCTAATTCTTGAAACTTCTGGTCTTCTGGTAAGTCAGAAAAAGGGTCATCTTTTAAAGTTACTAGACTAGGTGAAAACACATATATTCTATCAAACTTTTTATTATAATTTTTGCCTCTTTTACAAATTAAATTAAGCAGTAGTGTCGTCTTACCAGAGCCTGGCTTTCCGCAAATTAAAAAGAACCAATTTAACGTCTGGGGTAAAGGTTTAGGTATACTATCGTCTACGTCGTCGCAGGTAAAGGCAAACTTCTTAATAGCAATCTTTTTATCAGGTAGTTTTTCGGTAAATCTTAAAGGTATTTTACTCATATATATAATACGATATATTAAAATTTATAATTTAAGTTTAGGAAAAATTATAGAAATCAGACATACTTGTAGGTGCTTGATAAGGTTGTTGATATTTAGGAGGTGTGTATTGTTCTTCATCTGAACTTGTATATTCATCTTCATATAAAGGTTTTTTAGGTTGTCTTGGTCTAGGTGCTTTACGTTTAGGTTTTTGTATCTCAACCTCAAACTCGTCGTCTGTTTCGCTTTCACTACTATTATCGCTTACATATATTACTTTTTGTTTTCTTTTCTTTACCACCTTCTTAACCTTCGGTTTCTTTTTATATATAATCTCCTCCTCTTCTGAACTACTACTACTACTACTATCCTCTATAACTATTTCTTCCTTTGCTTTTTTAGGTCTACCAAGTGGTTTTTTATTAGCTTCCTTTTCTGCTTTCTTCTTTGCTATATTTTCGGCTCTGGTCTTACGTGCTTTTTCAAACGCTAATTTCTGTTTTTCTGACCTTTCACGTTTTACTTTAGGTTTTTTAGTTTCTAATACTGTATCTAATTCTTCTTCTTCTTCTACTTTTTCTGTTACTGGTTCGTCTACGTCTATAACTTTTTCGTCTTTCATAATTACGTCTAGGTCTGGTTGTTCTACTACTTCACTATCACTCATATTTATAACCTTACTTATATTTTTTATCCTACGAAAATTTAAGGATTTTTTTTAGTATTAGTAAGACTTTTGAAAATTAAGGTAGTTTAAATTTATATTTTTTATATATATATATAAGTATATGAGTAATAGACAGAGAGGACAAAAAACTTTGACTGCTGAAGATAGAATAGACGCTGACGCTGTTAATACACTTGTATTAGAAGCAGACGGTCAAGCTGGTTCTGTAAATCAGTTTTTAGTGAAAGACTCTAATAACGATTTAGTATGGGCTAATCTAGTTATTCCACCTAATACAATAAATACAGGTAATATACAAGATGACGCTGTAACTGGTGATAAATTAGCAAACGATATTAGTATATCTACAACTGGTAATATTCACGCAAGTGGAACAGGTGTTATATCAACTATCAACGGAAATATTAATTGTGCTGGAACTGGTGATATAACCGCTAATAGTGGTGATATATCAACAGCGTCAGGTGATATACTAATAAACGGAGGTAAATTAAAAACAAATACAATAGATAAAGCAAGTGGTTCTACTATAACAATCGCAGAAAGTTTATTGGGTGCTACGGATAAAGGTATTACCTTACAAGGGACAGGTGGTATATTAACTATTAACGGAGGTTTTACTGCTGCTGGTTCAGGTGATATAACAGCAGCGAGTGGAGATATTACTGCTGGTTCAGGTAAATTAAAAGGAAATACTCTTGCTGTCGCAACTGGAACTAATCTAACAATAGAAAACGATATATTGTGTGCTACTGATAAAAATATTGTCTTACAAGGGACAGGTCAAATACTAACTAATAACGGAAATATGATTATTACAGGAACTGGTAAAGTGTCTGTTGATAGTGGTGATATAGAAACAGTATCAGGTAAAGTAAAAGGAAATACAATTGCGAAATCAAGTGGTTCTAATATAACAATAGAAGATACTATAAGTTTTGCGGCAACAAAAGGTATAATAACAGATG
>Ga0209337_1001881_pt1 | contig 15590 bp, 19 predicted proteins | sample LinPmetageLP53_FD_184044 | JGI IMG/M metagenome (GOLD analysis project Ga0209337, IMG submission 184044) | Marine viral communities from the Pacific Ocean - LP-53 (SPAdes) (version 2) | ecosystem: Environmental > Aquatic > Marine > Oceanic | place: Pacific Ocean | collected 2010-02-08
CAACTGCATTGTGGAGATCTACGTTTACTAAAGACAAATATTTATTTGGTCATGATGATTGGGTAAGCGGACCTGCTATACTAATCAAAGCCAATGCCCTAGATAGTTGGGCTAACTAATACACAAAAATGTGTGTGTCCTGTAGGACACACACTCACCCACTCACCCACATATAATTTATATAATCAATAGAGGTACCAACCCAAAGTTGTAATTTGCTCGTGAACTAGGGGCCCACCCACCCCTATAAAAAGGGGTCCCAGAAAATATCTCTTTAGGGTTGGATTTAGACGTATACATGCTATAAAAACCAAATGAGAATAAAATAGGTGTCAAAAAAATATTACAAAAAAATATTACAAAATTTTTTATGGATCAAGATAAACTAAATAGATTACCCCCTGATGTTAAGAAACAGTTTTTAAAACTTGCTTTAAAACTTTCTGAAAAAAAAACTAAATCAAAAGTCCACGATGATTTCTTAACTTTTGTAAAACACGTTTGGCCTGAATTTATAGAAGGTAAACACCACAAAGAAATTGCAGAAAAATTTAACGACATTGCAAATAAAAAAATTAAAAGACTAATTATAAATATGCCACCTAGGCATACTAAATCTGAGTTTGCATCTTTTCTTCTTCCTGCATGGATGGTGGGCCGCAGACCTAATTTAAAAATTATTCAATCCACGCACACCACAGAACTTGCAATAAGATTTGGTCGTAAAGCTAAAACCTTAATGGATAGTCAAGAATATAAACAAGTATTCTCGACCCGACTTAGAGAGGACAGTCAAGCGGCTGGTAAATGGGAAACCGAACAAGGAGGTGAATATTATGCAGCGGGTGTCGGCTCGGCGATAACGGGCCGTGGTGCGGATTTGCTTATCATCGATGACCCACACTCTGAGCAAGATGCACTTAATATGAGTAGTATGGAAAGAGCTTATGAATGGTACACGTCTGGTCCTCGTCAACGTCTTCAACCCGGTGGAACTATTGTAGTTGTAATGACTAGATGGAATATGAAAGATCTAACCGGAATGTTATTAAAAAGTCAAAAAGGTTTAAAATCTGACCAGTGGGAGATTATAGAATTTCCTGCAATCCTACCAAGTAATAAACCCGTATGGCCTGAGTATTGGAAACTAGAAGAATTAGAATCTGTTAAAGCAAGTTTAAGTGTAGGTAAGTGGAACGCGCAGTGGATGCAAAACCCAACCTCTGAAGAAGGATCATTGATCAAAAGAGAATGGTGGCGTAAGTGGGATAGAGATTATATTCCAAAACTAGAACATGTCATACAGTCTTATGATACAGCGTTCCTTAAAAAAGAAACTGCCGACTATTCTGCGATCACTACCTGGGGTGTATTTCATGAATCCGATGACAGCGCTGCAAACTTAATTTTACTCGATGCAGTAAAAGAAAGACTAGAATTTCCAGAACTACGTAAACTTGCTAAAGAACAGTATGATTATTGGAAACCCGAATCGGTGATCGTGGAGGCAAAAGCATCTGGATTACCTTTAACTTATGAGTTGCGTAAAATGGGGATTCCTGTTATAAACTACACTCCTAGCAAAGGTAACGATAAACATGCTAGGGTTAACGCTGTGTCCCCTCTATTCGAGTCAGGACAGATTTGGGCGCCGGATGAAAAGTTCGCAGAAGAGGTTATAGAAGAGTGTGCATCATTTCCTTATGGAGATCATGATGATTTGGTGGATAGTATGACACAAGCGGTAATGAGATTCCGACAGGGAGGATTTATAAATCACCCTGAAGATGAAAAAGACGAAGTTTCAATACCACACAACAGGACTTATTATTAATGGCGACTAAAGCATTATTACAAATATTAGTAAAATCGAGAGATGGTATTAAATCAGGTGCAACAAAAGTTGCAGATGTTGTAACAGAATATTTAAATACAACTGGAGCTACAACTATTTCTCCAGCAGAACGATTTACAATCAATAAAGAATTTTCAGAATTTGCACCAAGCAATGTAGTAGGTGATATCTTTGGAGACTTCCAAGGACTGCAAGATGATGCTGGCGATGTTGTAACAGACTTACCAAGAGGCTTTGGCCTGCGTGCTGGAGATGTTGTAAAAAAATCAAGAGCTTTTGATGCAATAGATGAAACTGCAGAAGGCTTTGATCCTAATTATATGAAAGGTCTAACAGATACTGATACACCTTTTACAGATAAAGTTTCAGAAAAAGTTGGTAAAAAATTAACAGGACAAGAAACTTTTGGTGAGATAGAAGCAATGCAAACTCCTCAAACAATGCCTACGACAACTGTAAACGAAAAGTTAGGTTTAGGTTCTTTAGATAAAAGATTTTATGGTTACAACAAAGATGGTTCAAAAATTAAAGCTCCAGTTTATATGGATGATATTAATGCACAAGATCTACCGATGGATAGAAGTCGTGTAAAAAATTCTATAGACAGATCTAACGCGGCTGAGTTTATTAAAAACATGAGAGGTGAAGGTATCTCTAATATAGATATCGCAGGTGTAAGACGAGTTCCTGGAGATCAACAAAAAGAAACTGCAGAATTAGTTCTACAAAAAAGAAACATGGGCGCAGACACTGTTGTTAAGGAAGAATTTTTTGATGAGTTCACAGAACTTAAAAATACTAAAGGTCCTAAATTTTTTAAAGAAGAGTTTCAAGGTTATGATTCTTATGGAGACTTAATGAACGGAGAAGGTACAAGAGCAAGAAATGCAATCGCGGATGATCTTGAAGGTTTAGGTGTCGACGAAGAAACAGCTATGAGTCTTTTAAGAAATGCTAACGACGTTGCGCGAAGAAACCCTAATGACCCCGAAGCGTGGATCGCGGCTATGAAACAAGATTTAGAAATAGAAAACATCGGTTATGATATGAAGTTTTGGGAAAATTATTTTAACGAATTTATGAATATCAGTACTCCAACTAAAACAAGATTTAGATATGGAGGATTAGTATAATGGCTATAAAAGATTTAATAACTTCTGATCCTTATTATGTTAATTTAGTAAAACCTAGAGGATTTCCAACAGGAAATGATGTATATGTTCCTCCTACTTCTGATGATCCAGAACCAGTACAAACTCAACCTGAATATGGTCTACAAAGTATTATAAATCCATATTTACCTCAAAATCAAGGAAATGGTGATCGAGAACCTTTTGACCCTTTGCTTCAACAATTAATAGAAGGAAAAGGACCTAAATATAATTTTGAAAATATTCCAAATAATAATTTTTATGAAAATGAAAATTCTATAGTTCCAAATAATATAAATAATAATTTTTATGAAAATGAAAATTCTATAGTTCCAAATAATATAAATAATAATTTTTATGAAAATGAAAATTCTATAGCTCCAAATAATGTACAACCTGAAGGTATTTTACAAAGTTTACAAAGTAAAATAAGTGGACTACGAGACTTTTTACCATTTGGTGATAAGTCTTTAACTGGTTTAGCTGCAAAAGGTTTAAAATCTGTTTTTGAAAGAGATCCTACGTCTCCAACTTATGAAAGATACGATCCAACAGGAAAAATTGATTACAGTAAATTAAACACAACTAATTTAAATGATTTTTATGACAGTAATCCCGACAGTGAAACTTTTGGTACTACAAGATTTGACAGAGCTACACCTGGTTCATTTGGATCGTTTAGAACTTTAGCAGATTATTTTAATAGAAATAAAAAAATTGCTACAACCGCAAAAACAAAAAGAGATGAAAAAAAAGCAAAAATAGCTGCTGACAAAGCAGCTGAAGAAACTAAAAAAAGAAATGAACAAATAGAAGCTAATAAAATAAACCAACAACAACAAGCCGCATTAAACGCAGCATATACAAGACAAACTAAAAGACAAAGAGAAGCTGGTGGAGGTACTGGCGGACAATTTGATGGAGCTAGTTCTAAAAGTGAATATGATAGCAATCCAACAGGTTTTTCAGGATCTTTTAGAGACGGCGGCCTCGCTTCAATGTTCACTAGGAGGAGATAGTGCCACAATTAGGTGAATCTAAATACTTAGATGAATTAAATATAGAATCTCAAAAAGATTATAGTAAAAATTATGTAGATCTTACGGAAGATCAAAGAAATACTATTTTAAAAAGAGTAATAGCAAGATTAAATTATAAAAAAGTAGATCCTTCTAAAAATCAAAATACAATTGTAAAAAAAAATACAGAAATAAGATTAAAAAAATTTGTTAAAGATTTTAAAAAAGAAAATGGAAGACTTCCTTCTAGAAAAGAAATTACAAGACAAGCAAATGCTGATTACACTTCTGTAGTAAAATATTTAGATGAAGGTAAAGATTATTTAACTAAAACAGAAAGTACAAAACTAAAAGACCCTCCTCGTCCAATTCAAGATTTAAATCCTGCTCAAAAAAAATGGTACAAAGCTAATAAAGATTTTTTATTTTTTGGCAAAGATTATAAATATAAAAAAATGCCCGATGATTTTATGTCTTTAAATACTGTAGAAAGAAATAAAGTAAGAACAGATTATATAAATCGTGCGACTACAGGATTAAATAGTTCTAAAACAATATTTGAAAATAATAAAAAAACTTTAGAAGATTTTTTGCAGTCTGAAATAAACAAAGTTAAACCAGGACAAAATGTAGTTTTTAATGGACAAAGAAAACAATTTTTAGAAAAAAACAATTTACCTATTTTTGATGCGGAAGAAACTAAAAAAATATTTGACAAATTTGGTGGAAGATTTGTTTTTTCTAATCAAAAATTATTAGAAATTCCAGGTATAGAAAAAAAAATAATAGAACTTTCTAAAACTAAAGGTCCTGCAGAAATTATACAAACTTTAACGGCAGAAAAATTAATACCAGAACAAAATATAGGAAAGTCTTTAAAAGACGGAACATCAAAGTTTTCTTACAAAGCAATAAACCTTGCTTTAAATAAATTATTAAAAGAAAAAAAAATATCTAAAATATTACCCATGGATCCTACGCAAGGACCTAAAGATAAACTAGTAAAAGATTTTATTAAAAATAATCCAAATGCAGATATGCCTCATAGAATTGCTTCAACTATTGCTAGAAATGAAAACATAGAAATGAGTCCTAATTTTGTAAAAAATTCTATAAAAAGACTAGGCTTAGAAAAAGAATTTGTAAGTCGTAATGCAAAAATTTTTCCTCAAATAAAAGCTTTAGACAAAATTATTAAAAAAAATTCTAATCTTATAAAAGGCGGAACAATGAATCCTGCAGAAAAATTAAGATTTTTAACTAACGAATATGCTAAAGCAACTAAACAACCATTAGCTGAAGCTACTTCTCAAATGAAAAGTAGAATAGAAAGATTGGGAACTTTATATCAAGGTAAAGGATCTGACCGTTTTGAAACTAAACTTTATAATAGTATTAAAAAACCAATAGGTTTTGATAATAAATTTGCAGAAAATTTTATACAAATAGCTCATAGAGCATCTGGCATATTAAATAATAGTTCTATAGCAAGGATGCTGGGACTACCTTCAAAAGATATTAAACTAATAGATAATTTAAGTAATATAGGAACCGCGTTAGGAGTTCCTGTAGCTGGAGATCATACTGATATAAAAGCATTAATGAAAAATTATCCTGACTATAAAAAAAATTTTTTAAGAATCCAACTTATATCTAATAAATTAAATCAATATAAAAATCAAAATTTTGATAGACCCTTTCTTCAATTAGTAGCTAAATCTAAAGGAGCAAATCCAAGAGTTCAAGCAGAAATATTAGAAGACATGAAAAAATTACAGAAAAAATTTGAATTAGATACGGGAATCAAAGTAGATAATTTTGGTAAAGTTAATGGTAAATTTGATTTAAAAACAAAAACTATGATCCCTAGAATAGATCAAATAGAAAATCCATACAATGAAATTACTAAACAAGGAATGACTAATTTAGAAACAACAGGAGCACCCGGAGAACAAAAAAGTAAATTTACAAATATAGTAGATAGACTTTTAATAAACGCAAAAAATGTTTCGGATAGAATAAAAATTTTTAATAAATATCAAGGCACAAATGTTATAAATGAAAGTAAAGCTGTTAAAGGTTTATCAAAAATCCCTGGACCTATAGGTAAAGCTTTTAAAACACTATTACTTGGAGGTGCGGGTGCAGTAGCAATTTCTGTAGCAGCTAATGCTGGAGAAACAACTCAAACAGAAGGACAAGTTGCTTTATTAGAAAAAGAAAAACCAGAAACAGTTCAATACAATAGAGAAACAGGATCATTTATTAATCCTGTAACAGAAGACAAAACAGATCAAAACGCATTACTACAATGGGGACAAGAAAACCCCCTAACCGCGGTCGCCGGTACATCGGTTGCTTTATCAGCACAAGAAATACCAAGAAATTATAAAATGAGTAGAGGGGTTGGAGATACCGGACCACTACCTACTGGTAGAGGTAGAATTAGATCAGCAATAGGATTAGGAGGCGCACTTAAACCTGTCCTTACAACTTTAGGAACACCGGCAATAGGATTAGGATTTGAAACATTAATGGGCAAACAAAGATTAGAAGACGGAGATAGTTTTTCAGATATTTTAATGGATCCACTAGGACCAGCTGCATCACTTGCTTTTATGGAACCATTATCTAGAGGGTCAGGTGTGGTTAGAGGAGCGCCGACAGGTATAGCTAATTATTTTAAAAATTACGGAGATCTATCTAACGTAGGTCAAGCTAGACCAGGACTAACTAGTAAAGCATTAAGACTTGGAATGAGTCCTAGAGTAATTGCAGGAGCTAGTAGATTTTTAGGATTACCAGGATTAGCATTAACAGGTGGATTAGCTGCTTATGATGCTTATAAAAATTATCAAAACGAAGAAGGAATGATATATAATCTTTTTAATAACAATGAATAGACGAAGTTTTATAAAAGCCCTTGGCGTATTGGCTGCAACACCTGCATTAGCAAAATACTTAAACGTATTTAAGTCTGCTCCTATTCGTGAAGGTATCGCTGAAGGTACAAGTATGGGTATGGATTTTTTTAATTCAGTTATTAAAAAAGTTATGGACGAAGGTACACAAGTTGGTGAAGCAGATAGAATAGTTACTTTTAAACATCCAGATAGAGCTGATATCTTAGTAGAAATAGATAAAGGTAGTGGAAGTACAACTGTATTATTTGAAGCAGATTCAGGTACAAAATCAATGGGTGAGATAGTAACAACTGCAGATGAAACTACCGGTGGTAAAGCAGTTTCTGAATTGTTTGAAGGAGAAGAAGTTTATGGACCTATGGGTAAAGATGTTCAAGAAGGTATTACAGGTGGTATTACAAATTTAGAAGAATTTATTAAAAAAAGAAAATTTGCTATGGGTGGTAGAGTAAATCTTAGAGCAGGTGGAATTCCAAAAGCATTACAAGCAGCAATGCAAGCTATTAAAAAGAAATTTGGTAAAGATTCTATTAACGTATTAGAAAACGAACCAGATTACGGTATGAGTATTTTAAACGATTATAATATAGCAAGACCAGAATCAGCTGTAGTAAGAGATAAAATGAAAAATTTTGGCAAACCTGGAAAGTACAATGAAGATGGTAGTATCGATTATGATTACTATGCAGAAATATTAAATGATTCTGAAAATACTTTTGTATATGGAGATGAATCTATTGAATCATTAGAAGCAATGGCAAAAGAAAGATTAGATGAAATAGCTGAATATAAAGCAATGTATGATAGGGGAGAATTAGATAAGTACGCACCCTCAAAATTAGACAATGTAAATGACGATCAACTTGCAGCGGCTGTAGATAATATATTTCCATCAGGAGATATTAAACTAGACGCAGAAATGGCAGCAGAGTCTTTAGTAGAACTTAACCCTCAAATTTTTGGAGATGTACTTTATGAAGATCTTCCTGATAAATTAAGATCTGATATCTATGGAGCAGTATTAGAAGTATTATCGGGTAACTCAGCTAAAATGAGAGAATTAAAAAAATTATCTAAACCCACTAATACTTTAGCTTCTATGAAAGCTGGCAAAGGAATTAATATGTCAGATCCAAATATAGCAGATGAGTTTACAAGATTTATGAAAGAAAGTGATCCAGGTGGATACAAAGATATAGAAGAAAAAATTTTACTAGAGTCTTTTGACCCTAAAAAAACTAAAGGAAATGCTAATGGTGGTATCATCAATTTGACAAATAACCCAATGACTGCTAGTAGTAAAGCAGGTGTTGAAACATTACTTAAAGGAAGATAGAATATCCCTATGGCTGAAATAGACAAATCATTACCGAATACGGATACTAATCCGTTAGGCGAAGAAATAGAAATAGAACAAGTAAAAGAATCAGAAATAATTGATACTGATGCTGGTCCTGTTGAAATAGACATGACAGAAGATGGTGGAGCAGAAGTTTCTTTTGATCCAAATGCTGTAGAACCAGAAGGTGTTAGTCATTTTGATAATATTGCTGAAGTAATGGATGAGTCTGCTTCAGATACATTAGCATCAGAACTAATGGACAAATATGAACAATACAAACAATCAAGACAAGAATGGGTTGAAAGTTATAAAGAAGGATTAAATCTTTTAGGATTTAAATATGTAACAAGAACAGAACCTTTTAGAGGAGCAAGCTCAGTTACTCACCCAGTATTAGCAGAAGCCGTTACTCAATTTCAAGCACAAGCTTATAAAGAATTATTACCAGCAGATGGTCCGGTTAGAACTCAAATTTTAGGAGCAAGTAATATTCCAAAAGAAGAACAATCTAAACGTGTTAAAGATTTTATGAATTATCAAATTATGGATCAAATGAAAGAATACGAACCAGAGTTTGATCAAATGCTTTTCTATCTACCTCTCAGCGGTTCTACTTTTAAGAAAGTTTATTATGACGATCTATTAGGTAGAGCCGTTTCAAAATTTATCCCTGCTGAAGATTTAGTAGTACCTTATTCCGCAACATCACTAGAAGATGCAGAAGCAATTATTCATGTTATTAGAATTTCACAAAACGATTTACGTAAACAACAGGTCAATGGTTTTTATAAAGATATTGATCTTGGTGAGCCGCCTGTACAAGAAGATAAACTAAAAGAAAAAGAATTAGAATTAGAAGGTATTCAATCAAACGGTACAGAAGACATGTACACTATTTTAGAAATGCATGTTAATTTAGATTTAGAAGGTTATGAAGACATGGGTGAAGACGGCGAACCAACTGGAGTTAGATTACCTTACATTGTAACTATTGATGAAGCAAACGGAAAAGTTTTATCTATTAGAAGAAACTTTAAAGCAGAAGATCCGTTAAAGAAAAAACAAGATTATTTTGTACACTTTAAATTTTTACCAGGTTTAGGTTTTTATGGTTTAGGTTTAATTCACATGATTGGTGGATTGTCACGTACTGCTACAGTTGCACTTAGACAATTATTAGATGCTGGAACTTTAGCTAACTTACCTGCTGGTTTTAAAACTAGAGGTGTTAGAATGAGAGATGATGCACAACCTTTACAACCTGGAGAATTTAGAGATGTAGATGTACCGGGTGGAAATATAAGAGATCAATTTATGCAATTACCATTTAAAGGACCAGACCAAACATTATTACAATTAATGGGAACAGTTGTTCAAGCCGGTCAAAGATTTGCGGCTATTGCTGATATGCAAGTAGGTGATGGAAACCAACAAGCAGCAGTTGGAACTACAGTTGCACTATTAGAACGTGGCTCTCGTGTTATGTCAGCCATTCACAAAAGATTATATGTTGCAATGAAATCAGAATTTAGATTATTAGCACAAGTATTTAAAACATACTTACCACCTGTATATCCTTACGATGTACCCGGTGCTGCAAGACAAGTTAAAGTAGCAGACTTTGATGATAAAATAGATATATTACCCGTAGCGGATCCTAATATATTTTCTCAAACTCAAAGAATCTCTTTAGCACAAAGTCAATTACAACTAGCGCAATCAAATCCTCAATTACATAATCTATATCAAGCATATAGATCAATGTATGATGCGTTAGGAGTAAAAGACGTAAATTCTATTTTACCACCACCAGCAAAACCTATTCCGATGGACCCAAGTTTAGAACATATTACAGCTATGTCTGCAAAACCTTTTCAAGCATTTGGTGGACAAGATCACAAGGCTCACATAGACGCGCATTTAAGTTTTATGTCTATCTCTATTATTCAAAATAACCCTATGGCAATGGCCGCGTTACAAAAAAATATTTTAGAACACATTTCTTTGATGGCACAAGAACAAGTTCAAATAGAATTTGTTGAAGAGTTACAAGAAATGCAACAAATACAACAACAGCTACAACCATTGATGCAAAATCCTGCAGCTATGCAAGATCCCAATGCAATGCAAATGCAACAACGTATCCAACAATTAACAAATCAAATAGAAGCAAGAAAAGCTATTTTGATTGCAGAGCTAACTGCTGATTATGCTAAGGAAGAAGATAAAATTAGTAGTGAAGCAGGTGGAGATCCACTAATTAAACTAAAATCTAGAGAATTAGACATCAAAGCTAAAGCAGATCAAGAAAGAAATTCTTTCAATGAAGCTAGAATTAATGTAGATAAGATGAAAGCTATGATGAATGACACTCATCACAACGAAAAACTTGAACAAAACGAAGAATTAGCAGAATTACGTGCAGATACTAGTTTAGAAAAACAAGCAATGTCTATTGAAAGTAAAAAATTCGATTTTGGTAGAAATTTTAAGAAAAATTAACTATAATATCATCAAGGAGAAAATATTATGACTAAAGATTGGCAAAAAGGATCAACTTTTATGAATGACGACGTCAAGATCGAAAAAGAACTTGGATGTGGTCCAGATGGTTATCAAACAGGCGGAAAAACTATTGAAGCTACTAATGCTTTAGAGACTCAAACAGTAGATGTTAGAGGAACTAAAAGAATGAGAGCTGATAAAAAACCTGTTAAGGCTAAGTGGTACTAATCCATGTGGTTATCGGCAATTAAATTAGCCGTATCTGCTGGTAGTAAGATTTACGCTAACAAACAGAAGACTAAAATAGCTATGTCAGATGCACAGCTTATGCACGCATCTCGTATGGCTGAAGGAAAAGAAGCTTACCAAGGTAAATTATTAGAAGCCCGTCAATCAGATTGGAAGGACGAGGCAGTTTTGATAATTTTAAGTTTGCCCATAGGAATTTTGGCTTGGGCAGTCGTATCGGATGATCCAACAGCGATGGACAAAGTAAAACTGTTCTTCGACATGTTCTCAGAGCTACCAAAATGGTTTACAAATTTATGGATCCTTGTCGTGGCGAGCATCTATGGTATAAAGGGTACACAAATATTTAAAAATAACGGAGGAAAAAAATAATGAGAAAAAAAATGATGGGTGGCGGAATGATGGGTGGCGAAATGATGAATAGACCTATGTATAAAAATGGTGGTAAAACTTTAAAAGCAGTACCAAAAGCAAAAAAAAAATCATTAGGAAAACTACCAAAAAAAGTTAGAAATAAAATGGGCTTTATGAAAAAAGGCGGCTCAGTAAAATAATGAAAAAATTTTGGCAAAATATAATAGATAAAATTTTTGGCAAAAGATGTAAGTGTATTAACAAACAAAGATCTACTAAAACATTTATTTTATGTAGTGACTGCGGAGAAATATTAAATGGCAAAAGCTAAAGGACTTTACGCAAATATTCATGCTAAACGTAAGCGTATTGCTGCGGGTAGTGGTGAAAAAATGAGAAGACCAGGAGCAAAAGGTGCTCCTACAAAAGCAAACTTTGTAAGATCAGCAAAGACTGCTAAAAAACCTAAAAAGAAATCGTAATGAACAAATCTAAAAAAGGTAAAGTAAAAAAAGTAATTAAAGGTTTAAAAAAAGCCTCTAAGTTACATGCAGGTCAAGCTAAGGTATTAAAAAAAATAATTAGTAAAAAGTAATGGCTGAAAATCCTATAAGAAAAACCACTACAGGTAAGGGTGCAAATTATAGGTCTACAAAATCTGGTGCTGGAATGACTTCTAAAGGTGTTAAAGCATACAGAGCAGCTAATCCTGGATCTAAATTAAAAACTGCTGTAACAGGTAAAGTTAAAAAAGGTTCAGCTGCTGCAAAACGTAGAAAATCATATTGTGCTAGATCAGCTGGGCAATTAAAAAACTCATCAGCTAAAACTAGAAATGATCCTAACTCAAGAATAAGACAAGCAAGACGTAGGTGGAAGTGTTAATGAAAGATGCAATCTTAACAGCACTAGTTGCAAGATATGAAGCTCAAATAGCTGAAGCAGATGCTACAGTTAAAATATATTTAGAAAATTCAGTAGGTATTGGAGAACATCCACAACACATTGATGAAGTAGATAAACAATTCGAAAAAATTGCAGCAGCTGAAGAAAAACTTAAAGTGCTAGAAGATTTTCGAGAACAACAAGGAGAAGAGTAATGGACGACATGCAATTAATAGTTAAAATACAAAAAGAACTTAAAACAAGATTACAAAACATAGGAGATTCTATTCTTGGCGGTGGGGTTGACAATATGGAAAAATACAAGTATTTAATAGGACAGGCACATGCCATACAATTAACATTACAGGATATCTCTAACCTGCTAAAACCTAAGGAGCAACAAGATGAGCAAGGAAACGTTATCGACATCGGACAAGGAAGTACCAAAAATTAAACTTGGTCTTGAAGAAAAATACAAAGAAGAAGAAAAAAAATTACCTCCAGAACCAGAACCTTTATCCCCCGATAATATCGGAGATACAGTTGATGAATTACCAGAACCTTCTGGTTACAGACTTTTAGTTTTACCTTTTACACCAAAAAATAAAACAAAAGGTGGAATATTATTTTCTCAAGAAACTTTAGATAAAGCACGAATAGCTACAACATGTGGTTATGTTTTAAAAATGGGAGATTTAGCATACAAGGATAAAGATAAATTTGGTGAGCCTTGGTGTAAAAAAGGAGATTGGGTTATTTTTGCTCGTTATGCGGGTTCAAGATTACCGATTGAAGGTGGAGAAGTGCGATTACTTAACGATGATGAAGTGTTAGGAACTATTAAAGATCCTGAATCAGTTCTTCATTTAATTTAACAACATAGGGGAAACTATGCCAGAAGATATAAAAGCATCAGAAGAATTAATTGACGTAGGTGAAACAACCGGCGCTGAAATTGATTTAGATGATAAAGGAGAAGCGGTCAAACAAGAGGAAGTAAAAGAAGAGATTGAAGTAGAACAGATACCTGAAGATAAAACTTTTGAAAACGAAAGAGAAATAAAAGTTGAAGATAAAAAACAGGAACCTGATGAGTTAAAAGAATATAGTGAAGGCGTTCAAAAACGTATTGCTAAACTAACTCGTAAAATGAGAGAAGCAGAAAGACAGAGAGAAGAAGCTGTCCAATATGCTCAATCAGTTACTCAACAAAAACAAAATGCAGAAAATAGGTTATCTAAATTAGATAAATCTTATGTTAGTGAATTTGAAAACAGAGTTACGACTAGTATGGCAGCGGCTAAACTAGCTCTTAAAAATGCAATTGAATCACAGGATGTTGAAGCACAAATTGCTGCACAACAGCAATTAGCATCTACTACAATAGATGAAGCTAGATTAAATGCTTTAAAAGTTGCTGAGACAGATGCTGCTCCTACTCAAAAACAAGTAAACATTAATCCTCAACAACAAAGACAACCTGAACCACAACAACCATCTGACCCTAGAGCTGAACAATGGGCATCTAAGAATAGTTGGTTTGGTAATGATTCTGCAATGACTTATACGGCTTTTGATATACATAAAAAACTTGTAGAAGAAGAAGGATTTGATCCTAAATCTGACGAATATTATGATCAAGTTGATTCAAGAATAAGACTTGAATTCCCACATAAGTTTGATAGAGTAGAGGACAATACTACAAAAAGAGCAAGACCTGCTCAAGCTGTAGCTTCGGCAAACCGTCCAGCCGCAACAGGACGCAGAAAAACTGTGAAACTCTCGCCATCACAGGTAGCAATTGCTAAAAGAATAGGCGTGCCACTCGAAGAGTATGCGAAACAATTAAATATCACGGAAGGAAAATAAGCATATGGAAAATGAAAAGATAAAAACCTCACGTGCGAGCGAAACAAGAGACAAGACTAAAAAACCTGTAACTTGGGCTCCACCCTCATCACTTGATGCACCACCTGCACCTGATGGATTCAGGCATAGATGGATTAGAGTTGAAACTTTAGGTATGGACGATACAAAAAATGTAGCGGGTAAACTTAGAGAAGGATGGGAGTTAGTTAGATCTGACGAATATCCTGAGCAAAACTTTCCAACTATGAATACAGGAAAATATTCTGGTGTTATCGGAGTAGGAGGCCTAGTGCTGGCTAGGATACCCGAAGAAATCGCGCTATCTCGTGAAGCTTATTATAATAAGCAAACAAAAGATCGAGACGAAGCAGTAAAGAACGACGTTCTTAAGGATCAGCACCCTAGTATGCCAATCAACGCTGATAGGCAGACTCGTGTAACTTTTGGTGGTTCAAAGAAATAATCTTTTAGTAATTTCTAGGTCCAACAAAATAATTTAAACCGTACTGGAGGCCTTTCGGGGCAGGTACATAGTAAAGGAAAATAAATATGTCAAATAATAGTACAGCTGGATACGGATGTAGAGCCGTGATGACTGTAGGTTCAACACCTGCAACATCTGGTCAATCTGAATATAAGCTATATGATTACGCAGGCGCAGCTTTCAATACTATCTTTAAAGGCGACCCAGTTTCTCTAAATGCAGGAACTCAGGCAGCTGAAAAAGGTTATATTCAAGACGCAACCTACGATTCAACAGATGATGACAATAGTGGTGGAGCTGGTTGGCAAAATAGTGCTGACCCTCTATTATTAGGTGTCTTTAACGGTGCTTTCTACATAGATGCAGGAACATCAAAACCGACGTTTGCAAACTCAGTAACGAGTGGAACAAACTTTGCGGCAGACTACAACACAGGTTCAAGTGACGGAACTGCTTTTGTATTGGATAACCCTAATCAGGAATTCAACATGAGAGCAAACGCAGCTTGGCAACAAAATGATGTTGGTCTTAACTATAACACAGGTGATAACGGAGCAACTGGTATCAGTGGAATGTCTGACGAAAGACTTTCTATTGCAACAGTAGCAGCAACTTCAATGTTTACATTGGTAAGAGGTGCTAATATCCCGGGTCAAAACGATTACACGGCAGACGGCAGCGATGTCGTTGTTGTAATTGGTTCGGCTTCACACTTGTACAACTAATAGCGAATAAGGAGAAATAAACTATGGCTATATCAAGAGCACAACTCGTAAAAGAGTTAGAACCTGGTTTGAATGCTTTATTCGGACTAGAGTACAGACAATATGCTAACGAAGCAGCTGAAATTTTCGACACAGAATCATCTGACAGAGCTTTCGAAGAAGAAGTAATGTTAAGTGGTTTCGGAAATGCATCAGTTAAACCTGAAGGTCAAGGTGTATCATTCGACG
>Ga0209337_1001882_pt1 | contig 15579 bp, 22 predicted proteins | sample LinPmetageLP53_FD_184044 | JGI IMG/M metagenome (GOLD analysis project Ga0209337, IMG submission 184044) | Marine viral communities from the Pacific Ocean - LP-53 (SPAdes) (version 2) | ecosystem: Environmental > Aquatic > Marine > Oceanic | place: Pacific Ocean | collected 2010-02-08
TTTCTTCCTCTACTAAATCTACTAGCTCACATATACTTCCAGTGCAAGCTAATGTTTTAGTGCTTACTGTCATATCAGTGAGCTCATACTCACTAATCAAATCCCAGTCAACAGACTTAGGCATTTTACTTGCCAGCTCTGTGTACTGTTCCTTGGTGCAGTCCTCATAAGGTGCTTGTTGATATGTATGGTCAGAGTGTGGTAAGAAACTAACACCACTGACTTCATCAAAGTGTTTATACACCCACGCACCTACTTCCATCCACTCGTGTTCTCTAACACTAATGGTTACACTAGGCTTGTGCTCACAGTAGTATCTTTGATACATAAGCCACAGCTCTAGTTGTTCTATTGCATTTCTATCATCTCTAAGAACAGCACCCTTTGGTGCTTTCATAGGAAATGTAAAGACCTTAACACTATTAGGCTTCATAACATCCGCTTCACAAGGGATGCCCTGATCTTCCATAAGTTGTGCTATTGGGTCTTTGGCATCTGCCCTTACTCTTCTAAAGTAATAGTCGTTGTGTCTAGTGTGAATGCCACTAGCACTATCAACCAACTGGCTGACTGTACCACTTGGTTTAATTGCTGTGGTTGCAGTAGCCTGGGTAATGCCTAATGATGCAGACCATTTCTTGTTAGTAATAACTGTCTGCTTTTTGAGTTCAGTCAAGAAGTCTGGCAAGGATTTCTTAGTATGATATCCTCTGCTTGAACTTCCATTCATAAAAGTGTTGTCCATTATACCAGTTAATGACACCCCCAAAAGAGATTCTTCTTCAGTATTTTGTACCCATTTTGGTCGCAATCTTTTGATGTTTGTCAGTGATGCTTGGAACGTACCAAGTATAGTAGCCAGTTTAACTTTGTGAAGTATGTCTTCTTGTTTGTCATCTCCCCTAACTACTACCTCTGTTAAGTTACAGAACTGTCCATCTCTTAGTATGATTTCACTACACGGGTTACAACCAAAGTCGTGATTGGTATCACGTCTGCCAATAGATGCTACTTGTTTGATGGCTGCTTCTCTGTTAAAGATACCACGCTCACCAGACTTGGACTCATACAATGACAACCATTCTTTCATAAAGATACCTATGTCTGGTTTCTCTGTGTAGCACACACTGTTGTTACTAAGTGCCATCTCTGGTGTATCACTCCACCACTGACCAGACTTAGCATTACGCATACGCTCATCAGTCAGATTAGATAGAGAGATCAGGGCACTTCGCCTTACACCGCCCACTACTACTACCTCTGCTACCTTACACATCATACGATGGCACTCATAGCTGGTTAGTTTGCGACCTACTGCATCCTTAAACATATTAGTAGAGAAGTTAAACAAATCAACAAGGGGCTCTGGACCACTGGCTCTGCCACCAAACTTACTAAGCCTGGCACCTTTAGGTCTAACCTTAGAGAAGTCCCACTTTGGCATCTCACCATCGTATAGATAGTTAATTAGTTTTCTAAATGCAGACTGCCAACCTTCCTTGCTATCTTGCACTACCACCACGTCCTCAACATCAACCATTTCTTCTGGTACTTCTGGTAGTTTGTTAGTGTGTTGTCTTTCTACACTAAAGCCTACACCAGTACCGTGCATAAGAACATACAAGCATTCATCAAATGCTTTTGGATGGTCAACACTTAGATAGGCACAGTTGTAACCAGCTATGTTGTTATCTTTAAGTGCTGGTCCAGCAGTCATCAAAGCTCTCATACTAGGCATAACATCTAAGTTAAGCACAGCTTCTTCAAGAATCTTTCTAGTCTTAGGAGTCAGCTCGCCCTCAGTATTTTCTTTTAAGTGCTCTTCCATAAAGTCAAAGTACCTAGCTACAGTTTCTTTCCACGTCTCCCGTCTTTTCTTTTCGGGCAGCCACCTAGCGTATCTGCTAAGTGCTATAAAATTTTGGTAATCATTTGGTAGTGTGTTCATTCATCATCCTCTATTGGGTCTATCTCTATGTCAACCATACGCTCACCGTCTTCATCGAAATAGTCTTTGTATTTTAATCTACCTTGTCTGTGCATTAACACAGCATCGGTAATTCCTTTTTGATATGCTTGCTTGTGTGTAAAGTAAATACCTACAGCACCAAGACATATAAATGTAACGCTAAGAGTTAAGTAATCCATCAGTACCTCTCCTCAAATTCTTCTAAAAACCTATGTTGCTTTTCAATTAATCTCTTCTCAAAAGCATTAAGTAATTCTTCGGGTTCAATTTCTAATTCGTCACAAATTAAGCATACATCATACGTTGCTGCGATGTATGCTTTAAACTCTGGTAGTTGTTTCAAAAGTCAGCTCCACTTGATACATAATAGTTAGTTATTTTACCAGATGGAATGGGTCTAGCTTCTAGACTGCCATAACAGTCTTCCTTAAACCCACAAAAAGAACACGTCATACACAACTTCTCTTCTGTCTTGGCTTTGTTCCAAGTTGTAGCATTAGCTAGTCGCATAGGTGGTGTCTTTGATTCCATCTTGGTTTTTAAATCAACAATAAAAGAATCTATGTCTTGCTCTAGTGGCTGTTCACATAGCTTAAGTGTTGACTTGTTCTTGTTGAAAGCTAGGAAGTATCCTTTCTTTCTTTTGTCACCCTTACCATAGGCAGATAGCTGTTTGATGTATCCGAATGCATCGTCAGTGAGCCCAGTCTCTTTAAACTTATTGTCCCAAGACCAAGCACTTGCTGTCTTAATGTCTACCAACTCACCATCAATAGTACAATCCTGGCTACCGTTGATACCCTCTAGTGTGTGCTTCTTCTGTTGGTCTTCTACTGTGTGTCCCGATAGCTTAAGTAAAGCAACCAATACAGCTTCTAGTATGTGACCTTGTAAGAAAGTTAAATACACTTCACCTTTTATCTCTTCGGGTGTGTAACCGTGGTAGTTGTACCACTGTGCTCTTTCACATCTGCCTATGCCCGACATCCTAAGACCTCGGTTCTCTTCCCTTGGTGTGAAGGCATCTTTCAAAGCATCCTCCACCTCTCGACCAGCTTGCATAGCTATCGAGTTTAAGTCTCCAGAATAATCTTTTGACTTCATTAAATCGTATACATCTTGTACTACTGTGTTAATAGACTTCATCGTCTGCTCCTCTCTTTAAAATACAGTTTCGTAACGCGTTACGAGAATTAATGTGTTTCATTCCAGCTCTTCCCAATCTTATACTCACCAGTGATTGGACAATTGAGCTCATAATAATTTGTTGTCAGTTCCATAGCAGCAACAACTAGTTTGCCTATGCTATCTGCATCTTCTGGGTCACACTCTATCTGTATCTCATCGTGTATGACACCCAGTTGTTTGTAATCAAAGTCACTAGCAAGTGTGTGAAATATAACCCAAGCCCTCTTAGCTATGATAGAGCCAGCACTCTGCAATAAAAAGTTAAGTGCTGAGTGTGGGCTACGCACATAAACTTTGCGACCATCTAATGTTTTAATCCAACCTTTCTTGGATGCGTGCTCAATCTTTTTTCTAAGCACAGCCAGTGCTGGTGTGTTAGATAGGAACTGGTTTTTAATTTTCTTACCCAACTTCTTACCACCTCCACATATCTTGCCGATCAGGTCATCGCCACCACCGTATAGGTAGGCATAGATGAAACGCTTTGACTCATCTCTGGTGCTCAAACCCGCAGCCTTTTGGTTAGCTGTGTGTATGTCACCACTTAATATCTCTTCAGTATACCCTGGGTCTTTCATATAATGTGCCAAACATCTTAACTCTAATCCAGATAAGTCAGCACCAACAATCACCTTGCCCTCTGGAACAGTAAACAGAGTACGCATTTCTTTGCCATACTCCTTATTACTTGCAGTAACTTGCTGTAAGTTCGGGTTACTACTAGACATACGATGTGTGACAGTGCCCATAGTGTGTACTCTGCTGTGTATTCTGCGAGTATCATAGTTGTACTCATCAACCCAGCTACTGACTTGGCTTTGTCTCTTTTGCAACATAAGATACCTAGCAATAATCTTGGCTTCGGGTATGTCTACATCTTTCAGTGTTGACTCATCAACTTTTGGTAAGCCAGTATCAGTAAACACCGATGGCTTCCAACCATAGTGCATAAGATGTCTGCCTACTTGTTGTCTACTACCTAAGTTTAGCTCTGGGTAAGTCCAGTATCCATAGTCATCATCATCATTGGTGTAACACTGTAGGTCTACCTCTGTTTGATAGTGCTTAGTTCTCTGCCCTCTCTTAGTAAACCTATTCTTGACTGGTGTCTTGCTCTGCCATACAGGTAGGGGTACAAAAGTTTTATGTACCTCCTCTTCTGCAACTCTTAAGTCATCATTGATTTCTACTAACAACTCTATAGCACCTTGAAGATTAAAGAACCATCCCGTCTTCTCTTGTAGTGAACAGTGCTCCTTTGTTTTGTACTCAAGTCCCTTTGCATCTGCACTTAGCTTGTTGGCAAGGAGATACTTATATACTTTAGTAGTAACTTTAGTATCTCTTATGCAATACTGCAGCATCTCATCTGTAAACTTAGACCAATCATCATAATCACCTTTAGCAAAGCCAAGCCTATCGCCCCAGGCTGACAGTGAATGACCACCATCAAGCCTAGGTTTGTATAGCTGGCTCATAATTAATGTATCTTCAACCAGTATCTCACTAAAGTCTATGCCCATTAAGTTCTCTAGTACGGGCACATCAAAGGCTATACCATTATGAAATATTAGGCAGTCAGCCTCCGACTCAAGCCAAGGTTTAAATAGATTAAGACAAGGACCAGCAAAAGTAATGACTTGGTCTGTGTCTATGTTATGCACAGCTACGCACCACACTTGAGTGGCATCAATCCCATCGGTCTCTATGTCACAACTAAAAGTCCGCATCACCATCGCCCATAAGTGGTGGGTGTCCTTTCTCTAATCTTCCAGTCTTGCCATTGAAGTATGCCCATCCAGCCTCACCAGTCTGACCAGTCCTTCTCATCTTTGGTACACGGATGCGGGTAGCATTCCTCTCGTAGTCATCCTCGGCTAGCTTATCTCTTGAGAATAGTATGTTGGTATGACAAGCCTGGGGTATAGCACCACTACCCTTGACATCATACTCACTAATCTTATGTGGATGGCTGCCATCATCTGGCTTTCTTGTGTGTGTAGACAGTATGACTGTAGCCTTGGTCTCTTTGCATAGCTTGATGAACCTATCCATTACCTCTTCGATGTTCTCATTGGATAGATTCTTGATGGCTGTATGCAGTGGGTCAAGTAATATAATACTACAACCCAGACCCTTGATAAAATATCTAATCTTACTAAACATTTCTTCAAGGTCTATGCTACCACCACCATCATCGTGAAGTTGTATCTTGGATGCAAATCCTATATCAATAGCATCATCCATTATCTTCTCGACATCCAAGTCATTTGGCTTGGTCAGCTGCATATTCTCACCAGTGTGCACGCTCACAACTTTCCTGATCGTCTCGTCTATATTGTCCTCAACCATAAAGCAACCTATCTTTTCATTCGTGTTGACAGAAAAGTGATAGATTAATTCATTAAGTATTGTTGTCTTACCTATGGATGTATGTGCAATGATAGATACTAACTCACCTCTTGCTACACCACCTCGCATCATCTCATTTAGATTACCAAATGATTCGGGCAAAGGTATTAACTCAGTGTCTCTGTACTGTAGCATAGCATTACGCATATCCTCTACACTAGCAACACCAGACACAGTGAAAGGCTTAGACTCATCCCACCACTCTTGAACAAATTGTTTGCCATCAGTATTCAATAGATAATCACAAGCATCCTTGTGCTTGGCTAGTGTCAGTATCTTACATTTGTTAGGACCAAGGATGGGTGCAACAGACTTGGCTGCATCTATACCAGCTTGGTCATTATCAAAGACAAGAACAACTGTCTCGAAAGAATCGAGCCACTCTATATTAGCCTTGATATTATCTACACAATTAGCACCGTTAGTTATGCTAACAAAAGCATACTTAGAACCAAACATCTCATAGGCTGCCATTGCATCAAGCTCACCCTCACACACGGTAACAAACTTACCGCCTGGTCTGAACAAGTGCTGACCAAACAAAGCATTAGTCTTTGACGTGTCACCACTGCCAAAGAATTTCTTAGTCTGGACTATCCTTGTCTTCATACCCACCATCTCACCCTTCTGATTGTGGAAGGGGTAGTGATGCTTAATGATGTTGCCTTTGTTATCCTTCTCAGCCTTGACCTTGTATCTTTCTAGTGTCTCACCTCTAAGCCTACGATCAGGCAAGCTAAAGTGCTCACCTCTGTAGTCTGCAAGCCAATCCGCTTTCGGATGTGCTGGATAATCTTTATTAGTAAGTGGACCTGGTGGACTTAAGGTATGCCCGTGTTGACCACAAGCATAGCAGTGTGTCTGACCGTCTGAATAGACAGCCAAGTTATCCTTACCTGTGTCTTTACCTAAAGATGCACAGTTAGGACATTGTTCTTTCTTTAATAGAACATTTACTTTGTTCATATGTTCCTCCCATTTTAAATAAAAAGGCAGCCACCCTCGTAGCTGCCCCAACTAACATTGCCTGTCGCTAGTTAAAAGTCAGACTGGTCGTAATCTTCTTGACCCTCTGCCTTTGACTCGACTCGAACTGCTTCCAAATAAGCGAAAGCCTCCCAGTCTCCCTTGCCAGGCTTCACCTTCATTACCACCTCATCACCAAAGAGTGACAAGTGACCAACACCTACCTCCTCCTTATCCGTGTTGTAAATTTTAGGTGCACCGAAATCGAACTTACGCTTGCAAGTAATTTGGGTAGCCCCATCATACTCACTAGTCTTAAGACCGCTTTTCTCAGCAAGTTTCTTACTATCCTTATCCAACGCAACCGTCAAAGAATATTTTGTATCACCCTTGTAAACATCGGGTGTTGTAATGTGATTAAATACCACCTTACCAGCTAAACTTATAGCACTCATATATAACTCCTGTAACATTAACATTAATGACCCGAAGGTCCTCTTTAGTAGGCAATCCTACTAAGGGTACACTGGAAAATAAGGAAGGAAAAACCAGTGTACTCTTAGTAAGACTAAGCTAAGATGGTCTAGGAATCTTGCTTGCTAGCTGGCTAGTGGGCAAAAATCCTAGACTGTCTTAGTATTGTAGGAGATACAAGTAATTAAATTATAGCTGATGGTTTTGAATCCGTCAAGCGTTCTTTTAAAACTTTTTTCTCTTGCATAAGATGTTCTTTTGCATACTCTTTTGATTGCATATAGTCATCGACCATAGCATCTATAATATCTTGCTCAGTGACACCTTCTATGTCACCACCGTGCAGCTCATCCATCTTATCTATCATCATTTGTTTAAATACTCCCATATTATTCCTCCGTTCCTGGGTAATCATCATCATCGTCAAGTGCACCATCATCATAGACAACTTCCTTGACACTCACTATCTCAAACTCATCGTGCATTTGAGATGCTAATTGCTCACCGTGGTAGTCATCATTCCAATATTCCTGATCAGCTATATTCTCAGCCATCTCTTCGTTATCAGCCATAACATCCACAGTGAACTCATAAGATACAGTAGACCTTATGTGTACCTTGTAATCCTTACTCATATTGTTCTTCACTTCTTATCCTCCTTCTTGATTAATATGAATTCATTATACAGACTTGTTACCAAGTTTCCAAGCTCTGTTATCTGTTCTTGTTGACTTTGTAGTACATCAATCAGATGTCCTGCTTGAAATCCAATGCTGGTTGACTCATCCCACCTATCCCTAATCTTACCAGTGTCATCAAACAAACTATCACCGTAAACATCACCGAGTTGCATAGCATCTTCAATACGCTCATCTATCCTCTTTTCAAGAGCATAGCTGTCAAATGTAATCATTTATCACCTCCTTGTTTTAAGTTTTTTATTGTATCTGCATTATCCAATCGCCATTGTTCTCTGGCTTCGACTCTCTGTCTGTTAAGTGTAGCTACATCCCTGTATTTCATAGTCTTACCGTGCTTATCCTTAACTTTACCAGTGTGTGCATAGATACCATCTAAATAGTCGGGGTTGATTGGTACACCCCAAGCCACTCTTATTTTTTTACTCATCCAAACTCCTCTATTAATTTAAAATTTTCAGTGGGATCAGGGTCGGTCTCTTCTAGTACCCAGACTTTTTTGTATCCCTCTTCTTTAAGTTTTTTCTGTAAATCTTTGGCTTGTTCCAGGCGAAGACATCCATCGTGAACAATCCTAGTACCAATACTTACTATATATAATTTCATACAAATCCTCCTTGTTTTAGTATGTGGACTATCACATCGACAGTCCATCCGTTGCCCAACATCTTCTTGCGTTGGGTATTGCTTACACCATCCGTATAGTTATCGGGCAGTGTTTGTAATCGCTCCATCTCTAATGGCAGCAGTGGGCGATAAGTTCCTTTCTCTACTACTAAGTTATCCTTCTCAACAGTAGTCAAACACCCAGACTTATTATCCTTGCGAGGCTCAAGCCTTTGCTTGGGAGTAATGTCTGTGTTGTAATCATCCCTCTTGCCAGTAGTTGGGTTGATGCGTCTACCTACCATCCTAGCTACTAACACTTTGGGCTCACGATTACCACCACCCATAGTATTTAGAGTCGGGCTTTTACCCGTATCCGAATATACACGCTTGAGTATGTCGTGTCCATTTATATCCAGGGCCGTGCCAATGTGGTGACAATCCTCATCCTTGTCATACTCTCTGAGTTCACAAGTTCGGACACCAGTCATTGCCTGGTTGCCAAATCCCTTGTAATCTCTAGCTAGTAGACAAGCAGCCTTATCCACATTAATTTGCTTAACAGTTGTGCCTTGGTCAGCCACACTATCACCGTATCCCTCAACAAGTATATCTTTTAAGACTAATCCTTTATCTTGAGGTTGAGTGATATCCCAGTTAGCCCAGTACAAACGGTATCTGTTTTGTGCTGATACAAGTGACGAGTTTATCGCTACTGGTTGCACACCTAGATACTTACTGATAATGTCTTGATACTCTTGCTTCATCCTTACATTTTCTAGTAAGAACTTAACATTAGGATTGTATCTGCGACACTCATTCAAGACTCTGAGAAACTCAAAGAATAATGCTGACCTAGGGTCATCAAAAGCTAACTGCTTACCCGCAAAACTAAATCCTTGACAAGGTGAACCCGCAAGGATTAAGTCTATGTCTGGCAACTGTATCCCACTGACAAAATTAACATCGCCAACACACTCAGTATTTGGGTAGTTCTTGAGCGTAATCTTTTCAGCCCAAGGGTCTACCTCTGATGCATAGTAATTGTTAACCTTAATCCCTGATCGTTCAAGGGCTACTTGACCGCAGCTCGAACCATCAAACAGACTTAGCACATTAATGCCTAGATTGTTATCTTTAATCATACTTACTCCTTCCTAGTTATAAAAAGTAAAGGATACTCGGAACTATTCCGAATATCCCTTAGTTTTTACAGCTATCCAAAATCACTATTGGACATACCAGCATCAGACATAGCATCATAATCATCTATAGGTTCTCGATTATCTTGCTTAATCTGCTCTAGCTTTACTTCTTTCATCTCTGCCATATGCTTAAAGACATTTCCATAATGAGAATAGAATCTATCCTCTGCACCAATAGGATAGGCTCTGTCTAATACATATTCTATCTCTTCGGTTACATAGTTGCAGCCAGCTATCCATCTAGCTATTTTTTGCTTATCATCGTCATACATACTTACTCCTTAATGTTTAAAGTAACTTATATTTTTTACACTATTATCCCAGCATTGTCTACATTCACCACACTCACCGCCATTGTCAAAGGCTCTGCAAGTTGCAGCATCCTTATCACTAACAACAGTGCTGGTGTTTGTATACTTAGGGGCTTTACCGTCAACAAAACTACCACTTAGCCTTATCACTAGATTTTTCGGGATAGGCTTGTTGTAATTTTGTATCCAAGCACTTTCTTTAGTGGGCAGCCAGTATTTCACATCGGGTGTAGCTTGTGCTATCTGCACAATCTTATCCAAATGCTCAACACCTTGTATGTCCCCACTATCGTGCCATCTAAAGACATTATCTTTTAGTATTGCTTTGGCGTGAGTCATAACATATATCATCGCTTCAACCCATCTCGGCTTATCAATACTATTTAAACGCCTATACTGTGCAGCTTTTACTGCTGGGTACACTGTATAAAATCCCTTATCTGCATAACAATCAGAACACACAGTGTTAGGTATCTGTTTAAGTATCATCCCAGTTTTGCACATATCCGTAGGCAAACCATAACTCCATCCTGGCATTTTCTTTGGGTCTGAAAATCCCTCGACATAATCCTTGGCTGCCTTCAGTGTTTTAAATGGCACAAACAAATTGTTTTGTACATCCATACTTGCTCCTTCCTAGTTATAACAAGTAAGGACTATCGCCCCTATAGGTAAATAGCAATAATCCTTACTTTTTACAACTATCACAAAAAAACGGGCTCGAAATCCTCTATCCTAGAGGACTTCTCACCCGTAGTCATAGTAAGGCTAGGGTCTAATCTAGCAAAACCATATAGGCTTTTGGATTCTTAGACCTAAACCAATCCAAGGCTTTATCCATACTATGCCATTGTCTTAGTGCTTCGCAGCCTTTGATGAAATCATAGACTGCCACTTCTGTAGGGTCTAATAAAACAGATTTACCCGTATATGGGTTTTCTACTTTTTCATCATTTAAGCCAACTGCTAGCTGGCTTATCCAGTTATCTTTCATTGTTACTCCTTCCTAGTTAAAAAGAGTAAGGGCTACGATCAGGCAGCCCTTAGTTTTTCTAACTATCTTTAAACTTATCATTAATCTTATCATTGATATGACTATACAAGGGCAGCAAAGCACAAGCTAATCCAATCAAAACAAGAACAAGGATAAAAAGGTCAAACACGAGTTTATCTAACATAATAAATACCTCCTAGTATTCAATTGTAGTTGGTCCATTCAGCATATCCGCTATTACTTGGTCGGTAAGCCAGCTTTGAGCCTCTTCACCTCCCGCCTTGATGTAAAAAACTTTATCCAAGTTAATAGTGCGATAGCCTTTCGACTTAATGTCATAAACGACTCTAAGATTAGGCTTATCCTCTGGACGATATGACAAATCACCGCCTTTAAGATATTTTTTAACGCCAGCTCTGCAAGTCATTTTTCTGATTGAGCCATCAACTTTATGAAATTTAACGGTGAAAAACTTGCCCCCGTTATTATTGATAATTGATGTCAATCTAGACCGCTTAGAGTTAATTCTAAACTGTTGTTTTCTATTCATAATTAACCACCTTTTTTATTAATTAATTCTCGTAACGCGTTACGAAAACAGAAAAGAGAAAAGCTCAATTCATAGTTATATTATGCCATTTTTAAGACATAAAGTCAATTTGATACTAAGTCTAGGGTAAATAATAAAAAGGGCTAGAATCAAGTATTTAATTTATTAGGGACGAAAAAAAACCCCGCATCTCTGCGGGGCTCTTATTGGGTTTTAGTCTTCCGAGATATTCCTTCTAAAAAATTCAACAGATTCCTTTGCATCCTTTAAAACTTGCTTTTCGCGTTCACCTAATGTGTCGAGGTGTTTGTCAAAAAGAAGCTTAAAAAATTCATAGGTTTCTATAGCTCCGTCAAGGTGGTTTCTCTCTTGGAAGTTTTTATAAGTCACTTTTTAACCTCTGGAACGATTGTCTTTTTCGTTGCTTCGTCATTAGTCATTATTTTAAATTCCTCGCGTTCTTTTGAGTATTTAATAAAGTCTTTTTCATTTAACGAAGTAAACCAGTCTATACGACTCTGCAACAGTTGCTTAGCTTGCGACTTTTCAGCCTTTTTTGTGGCTTCGTCCATTGTCGCTTGCTCGCTATCTGTCAACTGCCTATAAGGTGTATCTGTATCGGGTAGCTTAGTCATTTTTTTACCCGTCCCGACTAGTGAGAGCCTTTCGTGGTTTTCTATGAAGTCATTGTCTTTAGCCCATTTAAAAGCGGTCGCAAACTGGACGCGTAACACATTTAATTTATTGTGGTTCTTGTGCTCCGCGTTGCCTTCTGTTTGATTCTTTAACCGCGTTGCATAGTCAACAACAGACTCAACGCCTAAATCGTCAATTTTGCCTTTTGAGTCAAAGCATATTGACTGGATTTGTTTGTTGATTGATAACTCGCTTTCGTTGACTTGGTCAAGTGATTTATCAAGGGTTAAGATTGCTTCACTGCAATTTTCCAAACTGTCGATAGTATCAGCAATCGTATTACTTGCATTGACTATGTCCGACTTCTTAGAGTCTTTCAGCTTCTCGCGTTCAAGTATTTTTACTTGGTCTTTAAAACTCGCTTGGACTCTTTGATTCATTGCTTTGGTTGTTGCCTTGTTGCCCGACTTAGAGCTGGATTGTTTATTACTTGTTTTAACCATTTTATTTATTCCTTATTTATACGACCGCGAAAGTGCGACCGTTAAAGAGAGGATACTCTCATTATCTGTATTAATCAAGTTAATTATAAAACTTTGTCTATGTTTCTTATTATATGAAACCGAGTTTATCCCCTCGAAATATAAAAACTCGTAACGCGTTACGAAAATCCCCGCGACATATCCGCGACCGTTCCGCGAGCGATACGCGAGGGGGCGGAAAGTCCCAAGGCGAGCGGGGTACGCACCCTTTTGAGTTTTTTTCACCACGAGCGAAACCAAGTCACAGGTAAAATTATTATTTTTTCAATATTCTGCGACATACCTGGTCAGATTTTGGGCACAATAATATAATCAATGTAAACTGGGGTTGACTAATCTTGGTTTATACTATATAATATTGTGTATCTTTATAGGAAACACTCCTTATACCTAGAAAGTTCTAAAGCAAAACAACCTTACCGACTATCCTAAATAAAATACTTTAGAATATACTAGGATTAAACTATAAACAATATTAATTTAAGGTATAATACATAGTATGGCAAATAAAGGCAAAGTAAATACTAACTCAGAAGCTGAAATTAAGCTAATAGAGGAAGAATTAGAAGAAGAACTAAGATATGCAGTAGCTTCTGCTAAAGGTATAGTACCAGCAGATGCTGTAATTAAGATTGAGCGTAAGTTAGGCAGACCAACTGGTGGCTTATCCCAGGAATCTAAGGCAGCAGGTGGTAAAAAATCTAGAATTAAGCGGGGTCAGACTTATAAACCTACTGATGATGATTATTCTAAGGTAGAGGAGATGGTTACTATAGGCTTAGACCAACATACTATTGCCAAAGTTATGGGTATTAGTAATGCGACCCTAACAAAATATTTTATGCACAATTTATTAGTAGGTAAGGAAAAAAGAACCGCCCGTGTTGCTGGCGTAGCCTACGAAATGGCAGTATCTGGAGAGAATCCTAGTATGACTACGTTTTGGTTAAAGACGCAGGCTGGCTGGAGTCCTAAACACCACGTTGTTGTAGAGGACAGACAGTTTGATATACAGTGGGCAAAAGATGAAGCCGATATTGCAGATGCTAACCAGATGTTAAAGGATATAAACAGCAAGGTACACTAATCTATGCAAGAGGAGAGGAAAGCGATAGTAATACCCTATACTCCTAGGGAATTACAAAGGCATTTGCACACACACCTAGCTAGATTTAATGTTGTTGTATGTCATAGGCGATTTGGCAAGACTGTATTTGCAGTTAATGAGTTAATTAAATCTGCTGTACAAGATATAGGAAATGGCAAGAGAGCACCAAGGTATGCATACATTGCACCACTCTTTAAGCAAGCTAAGACAGTTGCCTGGGACGAATTAAAACGTCTGTGTGAAGTATTTCCAGATGTTAAGTTTAACGAAGCCGAGCTTAGAGCCGACTTCTTAGGAGCTAGGATACAGCTATACGGGGCAGACAATTATGACACCCTTCGTGGAATTTATTTAGACGGGGTTGTGCTTGATGAATTTGCTCAGATGAATCCAAAGATGTTCTCTGAAGTAGTTAGACCAGCACTATCAGATAGGAAGGGGTATGCTATATTTATTGGTACACCAAAGGGAAAGAATGATTTTTATGACCTATACCATACCGCACCAGAAAAGAAAGGTTGGGCTAGGTTCTTATACAAGGCTAGCGAAACAGGAATATTAGATGATGAAGAATTGGAACTTGCGAAACAAGATATGGCAGAGACTGAATTTGAACAAGAATACGAGTGTTCTTGGTCTGCTGCACTTAGAGGTGCGTATTATGCTAAAGAGATTGAAACTGCTTATGAAGAAGACCGAGTGGGGAAAGTCCCTTATGACCCGTCTAAACAAGTAGTAACAGCCTGGGACCTTGGGGTTTCAGATGCAACAAGCATATGGTTCTGTCAGTTTGTAGGTAAATCAGTACACATTATAGATTATTATGAAAACTCAAACGAAGGTTTGCCTCATTATATAGATGTACTAAATAGAAAAGGGTATAGGTATGGTGCACATATAGCACCACACGATATAGTAGTTAGAGAATTTTCTACTGGTAAGTCAAGACGAGACCTAGCATTTGACCTAGGCATAGACTTTCAAGTAGCACCAAAGTTAAAGGTAATGGATGGCATAGATGCCACTAGAACCTACTTAAATAAATGCTGGTTTGATCAGGAAAATACTAAGAAAGGATTAGAAGCATTATTGCAGTATCGTAGCAGTTATGATGACAAGAAAAAGATATGGTCACAAAGACCAGTCCACGATTGGACATCACACGCTAGCGATGCTTTTAGGTACTTGTGTGTAACAGATGTAGTATTCACAGGTAATGACAGTGTCTGGGCAAAGGAACTGCCTAAGACTGATTTAAGTTGGATAGTATAGGAGAAGATATGAATCCGAAATGGTTAGAAAATAAAATTTTAGAAATGGCTCAAGACATTAAAGACCTTAAAGAAATAATGAGGGCAGTTAGTATGTCAACACCACCACCTAAAGAAAACAAATACCCGATAAATAAAGGTAAATAACATATGGCTAAAATGACAAAGAGGGAGCTATCTGCTCACTTAGAGCAAGAGATTAGTTCTGCTTTAGGATATAAAGATGGCAAACTTACAGAGCAACGCTCAGATGCACTAGACCGATACTACGGTAAGAAGTATGGTAACGAGCAAGAAGGTCGTTCTCAGATTGTCACCAGAGATGTAGCAGATGTAATTGAATGGATTATGCCTAGCCTTATGAAGATATTTACTTCTGGCGATAAGGTAGTGCAGTTTGAGCCGCAAGGACCAGAAGATATTGAGATGGCAAAACAGTCTACGGACTATGTAAACTATGTCATTATGAGGCAGAACCCTGGCTTTAGTATTTTATACCAATGGTTTAAAGATGCCCTATTACAAAAGAATGGTATTGTTAAACACTACTGGGATGACACCAGTGAAACATTAAAAGAAACATACAAGAACTTAACAGAAGAAGAGTTCACTGCTTTATTAATGGATGATGGTGTAGATGTAAAACAAC
>Ga0209337_1001883_pt1 | contig 15576 bp, 33 predicted proteins | sample LinPmetageLP53_FD_184044 | JGI IMG/M metagenome (GOLD analysis project Ga0209337, IMG submission 184044) | Marine viral communities from the Pacific Ocean - LP-53 (SPAdes) (version 2) | ecosystem: Environmental > Aquatic > Marine > Oceanic | place: Pacific Ocean | collected 2010-02-08
AAATAAAACTAAATTAAACTAAAAAAAAATATTATGACACAATCAGAATTTAACAAGTATTTTAAAAACGAAATTTTACCAATTATTGCGAGAAAATATGAGACGGACGGAATACCCGACAAAATCGCAAGACGTGAAGCATACAACAACTCAACAGATGATTTTTGTAAAAACGGACTTATTACAGAGAAACAGTATAATAATTGGTGCATCTCTAACAGTTTAGAAAATACAAAATATTGGCTATAAATTAAAATAATAAAAACTAAAAAATAAAATTATGAAAACAGTATTCACAAACTCGGAAATAGTACACGCATTTAATTTGCAAGAACAACCCAATGGGCGAACCTCGAACGGATCAATGTACTTCACAGATAATAAAATTTATTCTTATGGTTCGCACTATTTGTTAGGGGAATTCATAGATAAAGACACAATTATAATTAATAATAGAGGTTATAGCGTGTCAACAGCAAAGCATATAAGTTTATTAACCAACGCAACAAGGGACAAAAGACAATTTTTTACAACTGAGATAGAACCTGAGATTGTTATAAATGAATTAAAGAACCTTTTTAAATTACTTTCTAGAACTCGATTAAAGGCCGATTATTATACAACAACAATAAACAATTTATTTAAAAATTACTTTGAATATGTAGATTATAAAAAACCAAAAAAGAGCAAAGAACATAGGCAAATAGTTAAACTCTATAAGGACTTCACAGAGAATGCAGAAAATTTAATAGAGGTTGTAAAAGAACAAACTAGAAAAGACAAAGAAAAGAAATTAAAAGAGGTTAAAAAGAAATTAAAAAAGTGGCGAACATTTGAAACAAATTGGTTAAGCAATCAAAGCGGGAAAGACTTTCTAAGAATAGACAAAGCCAACAATATAATTGAAACTTCACAAGGTGTAAAGATACCTATTGAGGAGGGCAAAAGATTATTGAAATTAATCGACCTTAAAAGAATAGTTGGTGCAAGAATCGACAATAAATACATTGTTAATGCATTTAACGGACTTTTAAAAGTCGGTTGCCATAACATTGAGTTAAAAGAAATAAACAGTATTAAAAAACAATTAATATAATGGAACTAGAAAATATAATTAAAGACGTGCAACATCTCAGTAGAAAAATATTTAATAAAGAGGTGGCGAAAATGCACTATTCAAAAAACAGATTAAACGGTTTTACAATGAATCAACTCTTGGAACTTGAAAGATGGTTTAAAAAAGAAATACTAATTAAGAATGAAATAAAATATAAATTATGAAACAACAAAATAACGACACCGAAAATTTACGTAAACTTTGGCTCAATGGAAAGATAACAGACGAACAGTATTTCTTCAGACTTAAAGCCGATGAATTAAACATTAAAATTTATAAAGATGAATTATGATAACTACAAACTAGCAACACCAGATTATTTTGAGGACATATCTAATTGTTGCGGATTTGAATATACAGAAACAAACGAGGACTATATATGCAACAGTTGTTCACACTCATGTGATGTAGTCACAGAGTACGAGTATAACGAATATAAATTAGATGATTTAGCAGACTTATTAATTAACGAAAGATAAAATATAATGATAAATAAAGTAACAAAAGAGGATTGTATAAAGGCTATAGAATACTTGCACGTACAAGGATTTGTTGAGGAAATGACAACAGATAAAAAGTACTACACAGAAATACTACTTAAGAAAGTAGCTAATGATTATAAACTAAACTTAGGATTATGAAAGAGAATAAACTAATAGCAGAATTTACAGACAAATATATATGTGGCTCGTGTGGAATTAATTGTAATGAGTATACCTACAATTTTGAAACTGATGTAGATGAATGTAATGATTGTAAAACAATAAACAAATAGAAATTATGAAAGATAATAAACTAATAGCAGAATTTATGGGTATGGAAGACTATCAAGAGATGGGCGAGTATGTCACACCTAAATACCACACATCATGGGATTGGCTGATACCTGTAATACATAAATGTTTTGATGTAGCTGAAGATGGCGACATGGATGATATAATGCACCACCTTCAAGTTGCTGATAGAAAACCTACGTACCGAGCGGTAATAGAATTTATTAACCAATACAATAAAAACAAATAGAAATTATGAAAGAAAATGAATTAATAGCGGAATTTATGGGTGTTGGTAAATACTACGAGGCACAGAGCAGTAATCAATTTAATCACTACCACACCTCTTGGGATTGGCTTATGCCGGTAGTGGAAAGCATCTTTGAAAGATTAGATTCAAGGGATAATTCTGCAACTGAAATAAAAAAGTATATGTTACTGTGTTGTCTTGATGAAACATACAACGCAGTAGTAGAATTTATTAACCAATACAATAAAAACAAATAGAAATTATGGGAAGATATTATAACGGAGATGTTGAAGGTAAGTTTATGTTTGCCGTTCAAAATAGCGATGCACACGAAAGATTTGGTGCAGTCGAAGAAAATTCAGGATACGTAGATTATGTAGTTTACAGAGATAGTTATGCAGAAATATGTGCAGAGTTAGACAGTATAAAACACAAAGGACACATTGATAAAGTAGAAAAAATGTTCAACGAAAAAAATGGCTTCAATCATAAAATAAAAGAACAGTATGGGGTAAGTGATGAAGATTTGTCAGAGTATGCAGATTATGAGATAGGGATGCAATTAAAAAAATTCTTCGACAAAAACAAATATCTTAATGAATGTAGATTTGAGGCAGAATTATAAACAATTAAAAAAATAGAGAATGAAGACAATACAACAACAGAGAATAGACAGACTTAAAAAAGACATAGAGTGGTATAAACTATATGCTGATTACATAGAACACAACAAACCTAATTGGGATGAGTATGCTTGTAATTATGCAGACAATAAAACAAAATAGGAAACAGATGAAATATTTTAAATACAAAGCAAGATGTTTAAGACATAAAAGACATGTCGAAAAAAGAGTAACCGAGTTAAGGTCTGAAATATGTATGGATGCCATACATAAAGGAGACATAAGTCAACTTAAAAGACATTGGTTACTAAAGTACAACGAACACTTAAAACACTTATAATGGAAGAATCGGAATGTTGTGGTGCAGAAATCAAATGGTTTGACATATGCACCGAGTGTGGAGAACACACAGAACCAAGTGAAAATTAAATAAAATAAACGAACTAAAAGAAAAATTATGAAAGAAATAATAGAACAAATAACAGATGTTCAAGTAGAATTTATTTTTGACTCAGTATCTGAAGAAGTTAATTTAGAATATGGAGATATAACACCAAGTCAAAACTATAGGTTAGAACAAATAAAAGAAAATTTAAACGAGTTAGTTTTAGAATGGGTAAAAAAAAATAAAGAATGAAAGTGTTAGAATTATTTGCAGGCTCACGTAGTGTAGGCAAGGCTTGTGAAGAGTTAGGTTATGAAGTTTATTCTTCAGACATTAATGATTTTCAAGGTATAGACTATGTTACAGACATTAGGGATTTTGATATAGATAAAGTTCCTTTTGTTCCTGATATTATATGGGCAAGTCCACCTTGTACTTATTTTAGTGTAGCTAGTATTGGGAAACATTGGAATAAGGACAACACACCGAAAAGCGATAACGCAATGTTTGGAGTAGAAATAGTGAGTGCAACTTTATATATAATAAATGTATTTAAAAGTATCAACCCTAACTTAATTTGGTATATGGAAAATCCAAGAGGTAAATTAAGAAAATTAAGTGTAGTGGATGGACTTTATAAAAACACAGTCACGTATTGTCAGTATGGAGATACTAGAATGAAACCAACTGACATATGGACTAACAATTTAAATTGGAAACCCAGACCAATGTGTAAAAATGGTATGCCCTGCCACGTTTCAGCACCTAGAGGTTCGCAGACAGGTACTCAAGGAATGAAAGGAAATTATGAAAGAAGTAAAATCCCTCACGAATTATGTATAGAAATATTAAAATACAGAACCAAGTAAATCAATAAATTAAATAAATTAAAAATGAAAAAATTAGCAATAATAGGAGGGTTAAGTTTAATGACTGCTGGAACTACTTATATGATAAGACATCCTCACGCACCACAGTTTGACTTTAACCCCAATACATTAGCAATAGCAACCGGAGGATTCTTTGTAGCTATAGGAATAACTTATAAATTTTAAAACAATGAAAATAGAAATGATATCAAAAGAGGCAGTATACATACAAATCAATGATTATATATATTATATAGATGATAGTACTAACGAGCAAATAATGGACAAATGGAATACGCAAGAAAAATAGTTTTACTTAAAAACTTACTAGAGGAATTACAATTAGAAACCTCAAAAATTACAGTAGAAGAAACATTTGCTATACTGAATGATCTAAAAGAAACTGTCAATAGTTTTAATGATTCAAGAGAATAAATTATTACATTGCAGTAACTATATACTGTTCACACTCATCTTTGAGGGAAGGTGTTTTAAGGAAAAGGACTAAATAAATATATTATGCAAAAAAAAAGAACACTTAACGAACTAAGGCAAAATAAAACATTTGGGTATGATAATTCATATGAAAAAAACAACCAAACCTCTAAAGTTAAAGAAAAGATAACAGAGATTATAGAAGAAGGCCATAAAAAACTTAATTATGGTACTCAATCTGAAAAGCAAATGGCAGTAGGATCATTACAACTTATTAATGAAATAGAGAAACTAACCGAGAAACTACCTAATAATTATACTTTGGGAGAAAATATCAGAAAAATATTTGGATTAAAGTAAAATTGTATTAGTTTTGAATAATTATTAAACAACATGACGAGAACGAAAGATATGTGGGCAGAGGTAAATTACCCACCTACAGAAAATCAAATAAAATACAATACAATGATGTTAAATTACGAAATTTTTGATGAAATAGTTTATGATGTATGTACGACTACAAGAACACATAAAAATGAATTATTTAATAAGACTAAAGATAATCATGTCACATCGGCAAGATACTTAATATACTACCTAGCAAAACTTAATGGCTATAGATTATCAGCAATAGTTAGATGTATGAAAGCAGATGGCTTTGAAACTACTAACTCTACGATAATATATGGAATTAAAGAAACTGAGAAGAAAATAAAGAAGGATCCAGACCTTGCTAAATACATAAAAAACTGGAACCCAAAGAGTAAATAATAATTAAATTAAATAAAATAATGGCAACACAAACGAAAAAGTCAGCGTTTGATAAGCTTTCGGCTGTCAACGTTTCTGATAAAGTAGAGAAAAAGGGACAATTAACATATCTAAGTTGGGCTCATGCATGGGCTTTTGCAAAGAAGTTATATCCAGAATTAACAAGAAAAGTATATGAATCTGAAAATGGCATGAACTATTTTACTGATGGCAAAACGGCTTGGGTAAAAGTAGGAGTAACCATTGATGAACTAGAGTATATAGATTACTTACCTATAATGAATACATCGGGTAGGCCAAAGTCTATACAACTAGATAACATTACTAGCTTTGAAGTAAACTCATCTATACAAAGATCAACTGTAAAAGCATTGGCCTTACATGGACTAGGTTTATCTGTATATGCTGGAGAAGACTTAGTTGAAACTGCACCAGTAATAAAAAAACCTAAGCTAATTAATTTAGAGATTGAAGATGACAACTGGCAAAAGGTAATTGCTTGGATGATTGACAACAAAGAACTAGGGATGCCAGGTATCATTAAAATACTATCTCAGAAATATAAGATTAATCCAGTAGTAGTTGATGAACTATCTAAATTTATAAAGTCATGATACTAGATGAAATTAATCAAAAGTACACAAAAGAAATAGAGAAGCTAAGAGAGGACAAGTATTACTATGGAGATTTTGGCAGAAACTTTTTATCTAACTCAGACATAGGATCACTCTTAAACAATCCAAAAGATTTTAGAGGGAAGGGTAAACCAACAATAGCTATGCTACTTGGAAGATATTTTCATACTGAACTATTGGAACCTCAAAAACTTAGTGAGTTTGATATCGTGGATGCCTCAACTAGAACTACTAAAGCTTACAAGGAATTAGGCAAACAAGCTATACTAACTAAAGAAGTAGAGATGTTATCTAATATGGCTAAAGCAATAAGAATGAACTTAGATTTCTATGATATGATTTACAAAGCAGGGAATCAGTTTGAGGTTCCAGCTATTAAAGAAATAGGAGGTCATCTATGGAAAGGGAAAGCAGATATTGTTGCATCGGATATGATTATTGATTTAAAGACTACATCAAAGATAGATGAGTTTAAATACTCAGCAAGAAAGTACAACTATGATAGTCAAGCTTGGATATATAGTCAGTTCTTTGGAAGGCCAATGATATTTATAGTAGTAGAAAAGAATACATATAAGACAGGGATATTTCACTGTTCAGAAACATTTCTCGAATACGGAAAACAAAAAGTATTCAAAGCGATTGAGATTTACGAAAAGTTCTTTGTTGAAGGAGCTCCAGAAGATATCAATCAATATTATCATACAGAACAATTATAAACCAATAAAAACAAAAACAAATATGGCTTCAATAATAAACCATTACATTGATTTAACTAAAGTAGATAAGTCAAGATTAAAAGACGGTAAATTTTTACAGATAACTACCGTATTAGATAACGAAAGTAAATACGGAAACAACGTAGGGACTTACGAAAGCATGAGTAAAGACGAGAAAGATGCTGGGAAAAAAAGAAACTATGTTGGCAACGGTAAAGTTGTTTGGACTGACGGCACTATAGCTGTGGCAGAGAAAGAGAATACTGCGCCAAAAGCAAGTACTGCATCAGCCGACTTACCATTTTAAATTAGTATTGAGAGGTGGCAGTATCCGTAAGGACTGCGCCAATAAATGTTGTGGTTCATACACCTCTCTTTATTTACCATGTTATTAACGAGTATAAAAATTATAGCCAATGAAAGTGACAATATTCAAGAGTGTTAAAGACACTTCAGTTCCTTTCTATAGAGATGTAGACTTTATTTTAGATAGAATTAGAGAAGGTAAGTCAAAGGAACTAATAGAGAGAATAAGAAAAGAGAAAGACAAAGAATTAAGAAACAAAATAAAACAACAACTACCAGCTATTTGCTTTAGTGGGGAGTTTAGCGACAGAAAAGATAAGTCAATATTAAAACATAGTGGAATTATATGCTTAGATTTTGATGGCTTTGAATCTAAAAAAGATTTACTAAATAAAAAAGAAGAGATTAAAAACGATGTTCACACTCATAGTGTGTTTATATCCCCTAGTGGAAATGGTCTTAAAGTACTGGTAAGAGTACCTGAAGAGATCGACAACCACATAAAATACTTTCTATCCCTACAAGACTATTACAACTGTAAAGAATTTGATATTACTTGTAAAAATATTTCAAGAGTTTGTTACGAAAGTTATGACAATAAAATATATATAAACAAGGATAGTAAGATATATACAAGTACAGAGGTTTTAAATCACGAGCAACATGATTATAAGAGTCACGAACCAACCTTAGTATTAACTAGTCAAGATACGATAGTAGATAGGTTAAAAAAATGGTGGGAGAATAATTATGGGATGATAGATGGTCAAAGAAATAATAATATATATATACTAGCTTCATCATTAAATGATTTTGGAATAGATAAAAGCCAGGCTTCGTTTATATTAAGTCAATACGTAACTGATGGATTTTCATTCAATGAGATGACAACAACTATCAATAGTGCATATCAAAATGTATCTAACTTTAACACTAGATTCTTTGAGGACACAGATACAATAGATGTAATTAGAAAAAAACTAAAGACTGGTGTACCTAAAAAAGAAATAAGAACTTTATTAAAAACAAAAGGATATGATTCTGATTCTGTAGATACCGTAATTAAAAAAGAAGAAACAAGTAGCGAGGGATCAGAGTTTTGGGTTAAGTCAGAAAAGGGTGTAGTAAGCATAATACCATTTAAGTTTAAAGAGTTTTTAGAAAAGCATGGGTTTTATAAGTACACGCCAGAAGGAAGCACTAACTACATATTTATAGTAATAAAGTCTAACATAATAGATAATACTACAGATGACTTAATAAAAGATTACGTCTTAAATTATTTATTAGAACTAGAAGACCTATCTATATATAACCACTTTGCAGAAAGAACCAAATACTTTAAGGAAGACTTCCTTTCTTTACTTTCTTACAAAAAAATATACTTCATTGAAAATACAGAGTACGAGTCTTACTTATACTTTAAAAATGTAGCATTAAAAATTACAAATGACAAATTACATAAAATAAATTACGATTCTTTGGATGGTTTTATTTGGAAAGAGCAGGTTATATCTAGAGACTTCGAATATTGTGATGATACTGATTGCGACTACTCAAAGTTTATATCAAACATAAGTAATCAAAATGAAACTAGAGTTAAGTCAGTTGAAAGTACGATAGGTTTTTTATTACAAGGTCATAAGAACGCAGGGTATTGTCCGGCAGTAATAATACATGACGAGAATGATTCAGAGGAACCTGAAGGAGGAACAGGCAAGGGACTATTTGTCCAGGGAATATCTCAACTAAAGAAGAATGTAACAATAGATGGTAAATCTTTTTTCTTTGAAAGATCATTTGCATATCAGTTGGTATCCGTAGACACACAGATTTTAACGTTTGATGATGTAAAAAAAGGTTTCGAGTTTGAAAGATTGTTTAGTATAATTACAGAAGGAATAACATTAGAAAAGAAAAACAAGGATGCTATAAAAATACCATTTGAAAAATCTCCAAAGGTTGTTATTACAACTAACTATGCCATAAGAGGAACAGGTAATTCTTTTGAAAGAAGAAAGTGGGAGTTAGAATTTTATGCTCATTACTCTAAAGTTTATACACCTCATGATGAGTTTAAAAAATTATTCTTTTCACAATGGAGTGATGATGAGTGGTGTGCTTTTGACAACTATATGATAAAATGTCTACAGTTATATCTTAGAGAAGGTTTAGTGTCAGCACCGTTTAAGAATTTAAAGAACAGAAAGTTTGAAGCATCCACTAGCAGAGAATTCGTTACCTTTATACAAGAAAACAAAGAGCTCTTTCCTTTTGATGTCAAGATAAATAGTAACTCTGTTAGAATAGAATTTGTCTTACAAAATCCTGATTACAGTAAACTATCTCATAGCAAGTGGAATAAGTGGATGAGAATTGCCAGTAAACATTTAACAGGATTTGAAGCTGAACAAGGAAGGAACAACACTGGTGTATATTTTACATTTAAAGAACCAATAACACAAACCTCAATATGGACATAGACGAAGACATTTTTTACAAACATTTAGATCAAATGATAATCAACAGTTACAATGTTCTAACACACAAAAAACATATTGAGGAAATCATAGATGACATGTCTGTTATGCCGGTTTTTTTATTTGATCCTTCAGAAGGTTATCCTGAATATAATGAAGATGTTTACCTACTAATGATAGATCACTTTGAAGAGTACGAGGAATACGAAAAATGTCAAGAGTTGTTATATACAATGGAGGCACATAAAAAGAGAAACAGAAAATAGAGAATGAAATTTAGAGATTATCAGGAGAAAATCATTGGTCAAGGATCAGTGATACTAGAAAAGTACGGCCTATTATATTTATCTATGGAGGTAAGGACCGGAAAAACACTTACTTCATTAGGTATATGTGAGGAGTTAGGAGCAGAAAGAGTTTTATTCTTAACAAAAAAGAAAGCTATATCTAGTATTGAGGATGATTATAAAATGATGAGTCCTTCTTTTGAACTTCAGGTTATTAATTATGAGAGCGCACATAAGGTAAACTTAGGTTTTAACCCTGACATAATTATTGCTGATGAGTCTCATTCGTTAGGTGCGTTTCCAAAGCCATCTTCTAGGGCTAAGAGATTAAAAGCTGACTTAAAAACATGGAAGTCTAAGTTAATATTGATGTCTGGTACACCAACTCCAGAAAGTTTTTCTCAAATGTACCACCAAGTTTATGGGTGTCTGACTAATCCTTTTAGTGAGTATAAGAACTTTTATAGATGGTCTGATGACTATGTAGTTAAAAGACAAATACATTATGGTTATAAAGTAGCTACTGATTATTCTCAGGCTAATAATAATAAAGTTATAGATGTAATGAAGCCATATACAATTTCCTTTACTCAGCAACAAGCAGGGTTTAAGTCTGTTATTAATGAAGAAATATTAGAAGTGGATATGGAGCAAAGAACTTATGATCTATGCAAGAGATTAAAAAAAGATAAGATATTACAAGGGTCAGACGAAGTTGTTCTTGGTGACACTGGAGTAAAGTTAATGCAGAAACTACATCAGATATTTTCGGGGACAGTTATATTTGAATCAAAGAAAAGTGTAGTGTTAGATTATAGTAAAGCTAGGTTTATTAAAGATAGATTTAAGGATAAAAAGATAGGTATATTTTACAAATTTACAGCTGAGTTAAAGGCACTAAAAGAAATTTATGGAGATAATTTAACTACAGAGTTAGAAGAGTTTAACACTACTGATAAAAATATTGCACTACAAATAGTTAGTGGTCGTGAAGGAATATCTTTGAAAGAGGCAAAGTATTTAGTATATTACAATATAGACTTTAGTGCTACTAGTTACTGGCAAAGTAGAGATAGAATGACTACTAAAGAAAGAATGAATAATAAAATATATTGGGTGTTCTCTAAAAATGGTATAGAAAAAAAGATATATCAAGCAGTTAATAATAAAAAAGATTACACACTAAAGCATTTTAAAAATGATTATGCCATATAAAGACAAAGAAAAACAGAAAGAGTACTTGCGTATGCATTACGAAAGGAATAAGGAAAAGCATAGAGATGCTAAAACGTCAGCTATTAAAGAGTGGAGACTTAATAATAAAGAACATATTTCTGCTTACAATTCCGATTACGCTAAGAAACATAGAGCTGATATAAATAAAAGGGAAAAAAACAGAAGAGACAACGACCCTTTGTACAAGATGAAACTAAATTTAAGGGGTAGAATAAGAAAAAGTATTGTTAATAAGATAGGTAACACTACAGATATATTAGGATGTTCATATAACGAGGTGAGAGTTCATATTAGTAATAATTTTAAAGAAGGAATGAGTTGGGATAATTATGGAGAATGGCATATAGATCATATTAAACCATTAGCTCTGGCTAATACAGAAAAAGAAACATACGAGTTATGTCATTATACTAACCTTCAGGCTTTATGGGCTATTGATAATCTAAAAAAAGGATGGAACAGTTTAATTTAATATACCACTTCAATCCTTATAATAATAATTGGTACTGTATACCAAGGGAAGAGTATGTTAGTTATTTTAAGGGTGATCATGAAAAATGTGGATGCGGATTTAATATTGAAGGAGCGTACTTAAGTTATAAAAATAAAATAAAATAAAATGAAAGACATAGAAATATTTGAAAGAGAATATCCAGAGTTATCTCAGGAGTTTAAAAACATACAGCAAGAGATGTATGAGTTGTTTGCTAGAAAGCAAATGGATTATGGGTTGAGTAACATCGCATTGGGTGGTGATCTCAATAATGACAATGATAAAAAGTTTTCGCTAACTGGACTAGCTATAAGGCTAACTGATAAAATAAGCAGGTTAAAGAACTTAGTTATTAGCGGAAAGAATTATGTTCCTGGTGAAGGTCAAGAAGATACATTTATAGATATAGCTAACTATGGTATCATTGGACTTTTAGTTGGTCGTAACAAGTGGAAAAAATAAAATAAAATAAAATGAATAAAAGTAAATGACAGAGCAACAGATACAAGCAAAGAGAATTAAAGAGTTAGAAAGCCAGGGCTTCTACGTAATTAAATTAATAAAAACTAACAAGAACGGTATTCCTGACTTGATAGCCATACCACCGGGGTCTGATGTTTTATTTTCAGAAGTGAAGACTCCAAAGGGCAGGTTGTCAAGACTACAAGAATATCGTTTACAAGAACTAGAACAACATGGATGCAATACAGAAATATACAACGGCCAAGGATCCTAAGCATATAATGATAACCTTTGAGTTTATTGATAACATTGAAGCGGACCACGAAACACACATAGCTTGGGATGATATAATATATGTAATGGAAAGAGTAAATAATAATATTGACACAGACTTAAGCTTAGGTCATGTGTTTAATAAACGAGGAGAAGTATTTTATTTGGAGATTTTTTTTGAAAAAGCAAGTGATTCTAAAGAATTTGATTATATTGTAGATGATTATAAGGTGATAGATTCAGATAGATATTTGGATTTAATTTTAGAAAACCGAAAGATTACATTAGAGAAAACGAGAATAAGAGAAATAATATGAAGTATGTATACAAGAGAAAAGGCAAAAAATTTCTTACAGAATTCCACAGAAAACATATAATACTACTAGCACAGACAGGGATTACTATACCAGCTATAGCTGAAAAGCTAGACCTATCGGTTAATGTGGTAAGAAAATATTTTACAAAATGGGACTTGCAAAAAGATAAAGTTATTCCTATACATTTAGGGTGTAAGGAAGAAGCTTACAATGAAGACGAAAATATGTATGGAACATACCCTCAATACAAGTGGGAGGATTTATCTCAAAGTGAAATTGATGTTTATTTAAAAGTAAATTAATGGATAATTACAAAAATATGTTTACATTTGAAGAAGGTATTGACCTTGACTTAATGAAAAGAAGATTAACTCACGAAGGAAAAAGGATATACATTAAGAACCTTACCCCTGATTATGCATTAGTTTCTTACGATAAAGAAAAAGATGTAAAGATGTTTAAGGTAGATGTAAATTCTCTAGTTAAGATTTAAGAATGAAAAAGTTAGGCGTTCATTTCCATAAAATAAATCATGTCAACTTTGTCATGAAGGAAATAAATGATCTAACCGATGACATCTATGAATCTTTAATTGATGAGGAGTATTATACTGCTCAATGTAAAATAGACTCTCTAATAATAAAGCTAAAAGAAGTAGGTTCATCCATTAAAGTATGAGTGTGAACAACAAAGAGTGTGTGGTATGTAAGGAGCTAAAGCCCTCAACAGACTACTACTCTGCTGGTGTGAAGAACGGAAAGAAGTATTTAAGAAGGCAGTGTAAAGATTGTTATGAGGGTGTTAAAGCACACCGAAGATATTTCAATAGGGATTGGTTAAAAGATATAAAATCTAACATGGAGTGCTCGTGCTGTGGATACTCTAAAAGAACTCATAAGTCATTTAAAACTCAAGCACTACAATTTCATCATCACCAGGACAATAAATCATTTGAAGTTAGTAACGGAGTTCACAGAGGAATGTCTATAGAAAAAATTAAAGAAGAAATGGATAAATGTTTGGTGCTATGCTCTAGATGCCACGCTGAAAGTCACTTTTAATTCCTGCTAGTTCTGCTAGTTCTGCTAGTTCTGCTAGTTCTGTTAGTTCTGCTAGTTCTGCTAGTTCTGCTAGTTCTGCTAGTTCTGCTAGTTCTATAACCTCTTCTCATTGGTGTCACTATCTTTTCTTCATCAGGGTCCACACCTAACATATAATCTCTTAGTCTATTTGGATATACTTTTCCTTCTTGATAATTCATTATTGCGTCATAAACGCTCTTTTGACCATCATTAAAGTTTTTATAAAGATCATTAGCGTTTTTAAATCCTAGAACTTTTATTATATTTTTCTTTTCGGACTTAGTATAGTTATCAAAATCAAATGGATTCTTTTTCTCAAAAAGATTTTCAAAAACATACCCTAAAGCTTTCCCAATATTTTCATAAACATTAACTACAGATACATCATTAAAAGAATCAGGTTTTTCAGTTATTTTATTGTAAATTGTACTAAGAACAAAGCCTGGTAAACCAAGCCCTTGCAAGTTGGAATTTATAGCGTCTAAAAGTAGTTCTACAGATTTTCTTTCTTTAACTTCATCACCTTCATCATTAATAAATGCGTTTACAGCTCCATTACCAACCGCCAAGAAAGGAATGGACCATATTACACTAAAGAATATAGCATCAGCTATTGTTTGTTTTTTCTGGTTATTATTTAAGTTTTTCCAATCTCTAGCATCCTCATAAGCTCCTAAGAATTTATTCATAGCTGAAGTCTGAGCTGTTTTATAAGTAACAAATAACTTACCTAATTTACTTCTAGCTACTTTTCCTAAAGCATAGTCAGCTGATGTCTGCTGAGACTCATTAGATTCTTCAACAAACCTTTTATAAGTGTAGTCCCAGGCATCTTCAAAACTCATTCCTTCTCTCATTTTCTGCTTATGAACAGCTACAGCAAAAGGAACACCTCCACTAACTACACCAATAGCATCACCCATTATTATTGGAGACATAGCTATTTTTTGTAAGGTACTTGTAATTGTATTGTATGTAGAATTTTTATCTAGCCCATCAATAGCTTTACTTAACAAAGGATCTACTTGAGTTTTTCCAATTCTTTCTTTAATATAAGGACTTTGTAATATTCTAACTGCAATTTCTCTACCATTTTTTGTAGATAACATTTTTGGAAATCCAAGGGCCCAATCAACAGGATTAATACCATCTTTATATCCAGCTACAGAATAGTTTATAAAAGAAACAGCCTGTTTTGGAATATTCTTTACAGATAAGGCTAAAGTGCTTACTATTCCAAATCTATTTAACTCTAAAATAATTTTTTCTATCGACTTGACAGGATCTGCGTTTAAATTAATTTGGCTATCTAAAGCTTCCATTAAAGATTCAAACTTAGCCTTCCCTAATTTTTGGTATATAGCTCCTATGTTTGGTTTATTAAATACCTCATTAATACTTTCAGCAATCGGCATCATTTCCTTTGCGTGACTCATACTTCTGACATAAGAGATAAACATATTGGTAGCATCTAAATACAAATCAATTGGATCAGCGTTGTCAGTTCTTTCTTTCATCCTGTTTGAAAGAGCACTTCTTGTTATAAAGTCACCACCTTCGTCTAAAGTTTTTAATCTTTCTGTAGCACCAACTATACCAGTTTCATCTACTTTCCCTGCTTTATTATCAGGTACATATAACTCTTCTTCAAACACCATGTTGGTAGCTTTTTCATAAGTAGGTGCGAAGTCAGGGGCCATTTCTTCAAAAACTTTATAAAGATTATCTCCAAACTCTTTTATCTTAGGATTAGCTTCTATATACTTATCAAACTCTTTTTCATTAACGCCTGATCTCTCTAGTATTTTATCAAACTTATCTGCTTTATTTAGTAAATTATCTTTAGCTGTACCTTTTAATTCTTGAGCATCTTCTCTCATTTGGGTAGCTCTTTTCTTGTAAAGATTTTGTATGGCTATATACCTACCTACCTGACCATTGTTTATTGTAGTTCCTCTTTTGCTTACTACTTTTGAAGTAGGGTTAAGTAATCCGTCTACAGTTTTTGATAGTTCTTTAACTCCTTTTTTCTTACTTCCAAATATATCAGCCAAGTAGTTGTT
>Ga0209337_1001884_pt1 | contig 15571 bp, 20 predicted proteins | sample LinPmetageLP53_FD_184044 | JGI IMG/M metagenome (GOLD analysis project Ga0209337, IMG submission 184044) | Marine viral communities from the Pacific Ocean - LP-53 (SPAdes) (version 2) | ecosystem: Environmental > Aquatic > Marine > Oceanic | place: Pacific Ocean | collected 2010-02-08
GATTATGTCGAAGAAAGACCTAACAATCGCAGATTACTTCCTATTGGGTTTGACCACTCTAGTGTTATCGCTTCCGTTAGTCGGGTTGCTCGCAATATGGATATCGCCCCCAGAGAAGTTTGGACAGTTGGATCTTCCGGAACCCTCACTAGAGGACTACAGCAAGCATGGTCAGATGCATCGTTCCATTGTGTTGCTGTTGGACACAAAGGAGACTACGGACGAGCAAAAGTCTACAAGTGTGGAATCGCATTCAACAAAGAAACAAAATTAAAACCCCCATTCCCTTCTGCACCAACATATGATGCAAAGGCTTGGGAATTCATGAAAACATATGCTTCACCCGGAGCATTATTTTGGAACGTAGGAGCGTAAATGTACAAATTAGATTATGTTTGGCTAGACGGCTACGATGAAAAGAATATGAGAATGAAGACTCGCTACTTCAATGGATATGAATTGGACATGAAGGATCTTCCTGTATGGGGATTTGATGGTTCCAGTACAATGCAGGCAGAAGGTGATAATAGCGATTGTGTGTTGGAGCCTGTTAAGATGTATCGGGATACCAGTGATCCTATGGGAATGAGTCACATTATTTTTTGTGAAGTAATGAATCCTGACGGTACTCCCCACAAATCCAATACCAGAGCAAAGCTCAGGGATATTATTGAAAATTGTGGTGGTTTAGATGCTGTTTCCAAGGACATGATGTTTGGTATCGAGCAGGAATATGTAATTTTTGATAAGAACACGGGTCGTCCATGTGGTTGGCCAGACAATGGATTTCCTCCCCCACAAGGAAGGTATTACTGTGGTGTTGGTGGTGATGTTGCTGAACAGCGAAGCATTATTGATAATCATGCCGACTATTGTAATCGTGCCGGAATTCCTATTCAGGGTACAAATGCAGAAGTAATGCTTTCTCAGTGGGAATATCAGGTTGGTCCTTGTAGTGCCCTTGATGTGTGTGATCACCTTTGGGTTGCTCGGTATCTACTTGAGAAGATTGCAGAGAGTAAAGGCCTTTATATTAAATTAGATCCAAAACCAATTCCCGGTGATTGGAATGGTTCTGGTGCCCACATCAACTTCTCCAGTACATTTATGCGAGATGACGCTAATATTGATGATATACACAGAATTTGTATTGAATTTGGGAAGTATAAGGAAGAGATGATAACACATTATGGTTTGGGTAATGAGAATAGGTTGACTGGAAATCATGAGACTGCCCATATTGATGATTATACGTGGGGGGTTTCTGATAGAAGTGCTTCCATTCGCATTCCGATGACAACTGCAAAAAAGGGTAAAGGTCATATTGAGGATCGGCGCCCTGCGGCAAATATTGATCCATATGAAGCTGTTGGAGTTATTGCCAAGTATATGGATATTATCGAAAAAGAAGTTGCACAACCATCATTGTTCGTATAACATATTAGATATGACAAAGTTCTATGAACGAAATAATTATGTACTCGATAGTGACGTGAATGTTTTGTTTGAAGAACTATTAGATATGACACCCCCGATATTCGAGGAATGGGTCGTCCGTATGCGGAGAGAGATTACACGCGCATGGGATGTATACGGATGCCCTCCTCGAACGGGGAAAAACAAAAACGAAATTATTGATTCTTTCAATCGACTAGAATCATATCCAGTACATCAGTTTACACATACTGATGAACTTTCTGATATAAGTGATGATGTCATTATAAATAAGTCTCGTGCAGGAGTAGAAGTTGATCAGTGGTTCTCTAATATGTTCAAGACGAGAATAAACTACAATGAAAAAGATGATGGTTATTCAATCTACGATTTGGTATCAAATCCTGATTATTTATCTCGTGTTGTGCGTGGCGCAACTCGACACCTTCGTCGTGATTCCTTCTATAGTCATGCCTTTTCTGCTATTAAGCACAGTAAAAAACATTCTGTTGTCGATGTTTCTTCTGGTGACAAGTGGATGAACGCTTATTTTAAAAATCCTGAGATGTTTAGGGGGTATGATTTTATGCTCGAAGAAGTTAAGGTTCGAGATGGATTGAGTACGAGTTATCACCAACTTGAACAGTCTGATATTCTACAGCTAACAAAGGATCAGGTAGAGGTGTGGAAAAAGTTACTGTCATATAGACACCATTCCACGTTTGATATTGATGACATGTCGGATCAAAAACTATATGCTATTCGGATTTATAAGCAGGGAAATCGGATATTTCCTTCTGGGTTTAAGTCTTTTAGAATTGGTTATATACAGCCGGCTGTTAATTTTCCACCAATGACTGCTAAATACCTATACGAAAGGTTCACGAATGATATACAATCACAGGAAAGAATTAAAATCTATGACCCCAGTTCAGGCTGGGGTGGTCGAATTCTTGGCGCTATGTGCTGCCGTGATGATCGCAATATTCTTTATGTTGGCACTGATCCCAATCCTGATAATTTCTACGATGGTAGCAGTTCTAAATATTCTGCTGTTGCAGATTTTTACAATAATGAAACGTATCGGGGTAATCCCTTCTTCAGTTCAACGAACAGTTACGAAATTTATAAATTAGGTTCCGAGGAGATTCATGAAGATGAAAATTTTCAAAAGCATCGGGGATCAATTGATCTGGTTTTTACTTCACCTCCTTATTTCAATAGAGAAGCATATAGTGAAGATGAGAATCAGTCTTACAAAAAGTATGGATCGTCGTATGAATCATGGCGAGACGGATTTCTTCGTCCTACCTTAAAGAATTGTGTTGACTGGCTGCGACCGAATCGGTATCTTCTATGGAACGTAGCAGATATAAAGGTAAAGAATAATTATCTACCTATAGAAGAAGATTCAAAAACTATTCTCGAAGAACATGGAATGGTATATAAATATACATTGAAAATGGCAATGGAATCTATGCCCGGACAGAATAGACTCGATGAGAATGGAATTCCTAAGTGTAAGAATTTCTGCAAAGTGAATGGACGTTATCTCAAATATGAACCTGTATATGTTTTTTGGAAACCAGAATGATCTCTGAGACCGCATGCATTGTTGAAAAATGGATTGATGAATACATTGAAGCACTTCAGTCGAATGATAGTGTAGTAAGAAGAAATATAAAATCCCTAATAATAACTAATCAAGTAAAACCACGAGAAGCAAAAAAGATTGCTGGTCATTTTAGTGGTCTTCTTGATGAGATTAATGCTGTTATTGATAGGGTTGATGATGACTTGGTGGAGGGGTGGTCGTACCTCAATACAACTAAGTTAAGACGATTACAGGCTTACTTGGAAGTTATTGTTGGGGAGTTTTCTGAGAGGGGAACAACTAAACGACGAAAGCGTAAAGTAAATCCAGAAGTCGCAGTAAAGTCTCTCAAATATCTACCTGCACTTGATGGGATTGGTGATAGTGTATATCCTACAAGCATTATTGGTGCAAAGCTAGTTCTGCTGTATAATACAAAGCAGAAAAAGATTGCCCTGTATACGTCAGAAACTGGATTATCTGTTAAGGGTAGCACATTGCAGAATTATGATCATGGTGTGATCAAGACGTGTGGACGTAAACCCGATAGCTGGATTCAATTCTTGATTTCTTGCCCACCAGCTAGGATAGCTAAAGAAATAAATAATATTAGATCAAAGAGTCAACCTGCTACTGGTAGAGTAAATAAAGATACTTTAATCCTGAGAACTCATTCATGACATTTAATATTACATTCGATTATTTTAGATACCGGGGAGAATATGTAGCTACACTGCCTACAGGTGGATCAACAACCTATGCTGAAAATGATATTATTTTATACGAAGGAAAATTATTTGTTGCTAATACTAGCATAACGGCGCAATCTCCTGATACAAATTCGTTTTGGATTCCTTTTGGTAATTCTAGATTATCATACAGGGCAACTTCTCCACCAAACCCCCAAACTAGTGATACGTGGCTCAACACATCTACTGGCAAATTTTATACATTTCTGCAAGATGCAGATTCAAAACAATGGGTTGAACTTTAATATATTTTTGGTATACTATACATGATGAAGAAACATAAAAAGGAAATTAGACGTAGTTCTGTGGACGATCCGAAGATACGGTCAGAGAAGAGTGTCAAAAAAATAAAAAGGCATTCAGCAAAGAAAAATTTAAAAAACATTGCACAAGGAAACTTAGATTATGATGATTATATGGAAATGGAAGACTGGAGTGACTCACGGTGAAATTTAGTAAGAAGACATTTGAAATACTTAAGAATTTTTCTACAATCAACTCAAACATTTTAGTAAAGCCCGGTAACAGAATTGGTACGATTACTCCTTCCAAGAATGTTATGGCTGAAGCTGTTGTTGATGAGGACTTTGACGTTGAATTTGGTATTTGGGATCTAGCAAAGTTTCTTGGAACGATTTCTCTATTCCAAGATCCGGAGTTTGAGTTTGAAAAAAAGTGTGTCCTAGTTAAAAGTTCTACTGGATCATGCGTTAAGTATTATTACTCGGAACCATCTTTACTGACTGTTCCGCAGAAGCGTCTTACAATGCCAGATACTGTGATATCATTTAATCTAACACAGTCAACATTCAATGAGATTCAGCGTGCCGCTAGTGTGTTGCAGCTTCCCGATCTTGCGATACGATCTGTTAATGGTACTATTGTTGCTACTGTTATTGATATCAACGAACCCACGAGCAATGATTATGCAATCGTTGTTGGGGTAAATGACACTGAGGCAGAGTTTGATTTTCACTTTAAGATTGAGAATCTTAGGTTTATTCCCGGAGACTATACTGTAAATATCACAGAAAAAATTGTTAGTGAGTTTGTCAACACCGCTGTAGATGTGACTTACTGGGTCGCACTTGAGTCAACTAGCAAATATAGTGGATAACCATGCAAGGTCTACTCGTAGAAAAATATCGTCCATCGACGATTAATGAATGTATTCTTCCTATTGCACTGAAGACAACTTTCAATGATATTGTAAAGTCTGGTGAGTGTCAAAACCTGCTCCTAACGGGGGGAGCCGGTTGTGGTAAGACAAGTGTTGCTCGTGCTCTCTGTAATGAACTTGATGCAGACAAAATTCTTATCAATTGTTCTGAAGACGGTAATATTGATACACTTCGAACCAAGATTCGGACGTTTGCCAGTACTGTATCTCTTAGTGGTAATAAGAAGGTAGTTATTCTTGATGAGTTTGATTACAGTAACGCGCAGAGCACCCAGCCTGCGCTCCGTGGAGCGATCGAGGAGTTTGCAAGCAACTGTCGGTTTATTATTACTTGTAATTACAAAAATCGAATCATCTCCCCAATCCACTCTAGGTGTACTAACATTGAGTTCAGTATTCCCTCAGAAGAGAGACCTTCTCTTGCTTCACAATTCATGGAGCGGGTTAAATACATACTTGGTGAGGAAAATATTCCGTATGAGAATGCTGTTCTTGCTCAGTTGATTACTAAGTATTTCCCTGATTTCCGGCGGGTTCTTAATGAACTTCAGCGATATTCGGTAGCTGGAATAATTGACGTTGGTATTCTTTCTCAGGTTGGTGAGGTACAAGTTAAAGAACTTGCTTCTGCCATGAAGGGTAAGAATTTCACCGAGGCTAGGAAATGGGTAGTTTCTAATCTAGACAACTCTCAGTCAGAATTGTTCCGAAAAATATATGATGGATTACATGACCATGTACAATCTTCGTCTATTCCGCAAGCAATTCTGATCCTAGCCGAGTATCAATATAAGTCTGCCTTTGTTGCAGATCAAGAAATTAATCTTACGGCATGTATTGTGGAACTTATGATGGAGTGTGAATTTAAATGAAATATAAACCTTTGCCAGATAATGTAACAATAAAGGAATCTGACATACATGGTTTGGGTTTGTTTACAACAGTCGATGTGCAGAAGGGCCATGATTTTGGTATCTCGCATGTGAGTAGTGTTAAGTTTGATAATGGATATATACGAACACCTCTTGGTGGTTTCATTAATCATTCAGACGAGCCAAATTGTGAATATAAAAAAGATGAAGCTGGATTTCCGGCCATGTTCAAAGAATGTGGTGAGTTCCTTTACTTGACAGCAATAAAGGATATTCTGGCAAATACTGAATTAATGACAAAATATTTTATGTACAATGTAGAAGATGGGAGTATATTAGCAGATGAGTAAATTTAAAGCATATGGTAATTGGGTTGCGGTGAAGACCGTGTTTAAAGAGAAACATGTTAGTGAAGCAGGTATTGTATATACTGATGATCTTCCGGACAACATGATGACATGGAGTGAGGTTGTGTCTGTTGGTCCTGATGTCATTGAGGATATTCTAGAGGGGGATCATGTCTATTGGAAGTATGGAACAGATCCCGGCTGCTTCTATAAGCAGGGTGATGACTCACTTGATCTTGTACAATCACAGAATCTACTCGCAGTAAAGCGTCCAGATGAAGCTGAGTGAATATCTAAATGCGATCAATTACACCAAGGAGTCCCTTCTCGACACAGAAGATGAGAGTGTCGAGAAGGAGTACACTCCATTTGTAGTTAATCGATGCCTTTCTTATTTTATCGATACTGTTCTTTATGTAAATGAGATGAATCGCCTTCCTAGTACAGATAAGAAGATGCAGTTTGACTATCTACTTAACGCAATAAGAAAGAATAAGAGATATAGTAAGTGGCTTAGAAGAGAATCTGTTGAAAATTTGGATATAGTGAAGCAGTTTTATGGGTATTCTGATAGAAAAGCACGAGAAATTCTTGACCTTATAAGCGAAGATGACGTTCAATGGATGAAACAAATGCTTGATACAGGGGGTATGGGCAAGTCAAATAAATAAATACTTTTGTATATTATGATTTACGGAGTATTTAGATGGAAGATATTTTTGACGGACACGGCGTAGAGATCGAAATAAAAGAAAAAGACGACTTCTTAAAAATACGAGAGACATTGACAAGAATGGGAGTTTCCTCTAGAAAGGAAAATAAACTATTTCAATCATGTCATATCTTACATAAACGTGGTCGATATGTAATTCTCCATTTTAAGGAATTGTTCTTGATGGATGGTTTGCAATCTGATATAACTGATAATGATCTAGAACGAAGAAATACCATTGTTGGTCTTCTAGAAGAATGGGATTTGTTGGAAATACTTGATGAAAATTATGACGAATTACCAAAAGCAAGTCTTGCACAAATAAAGATAATTCCACATAAGGAAAAAAGTGATTGGGAATTAATTCCAAAATACCATATAGGTAAAAAATAATGAATTTTAAAGTGATCAGTTATTATTGTGATGTAGACGAATCTAAATATTACGAAAAATCATACCACAGACTCAAGGTTAAACTTGATGAATATGGGTATGATTATCATATAGAGAATTTAGATAGCCTAGGCTCATACAAAGAGAATTGTAGGAGAAAGGTTGGATTTCTATTAGAACAAATGTCAAAATTTACTGATAATCTGCTTTGGTTGGATATTGATACCATCTTATTGAAACCCATGATTGATCTAGAGAATCTTGATACCGAAGCGGATATTATATTTGCCTCCGCTATACCACAATTGGTTGGTATAAAAGCATCTCCTATATTTTTTAAGAATAATGAAAACACAAGAAAATTTTTAGAGCGATGGAAAACACTCATAGATATAAGTAGAGATAATGAACAAGAGTGTTTTGATCATGAGGTTTTATTTCAAACAGTTTTAGATTCACAGAACGAGTGTTCTTTTGGTGCTCTGGGTTATCCGTATTGTACATGGCCCGGAGATGAGAATGACGATACTGTAATTCTCATGGGACTATCTGATGTTGAATCTAAAAAGGATTCTCTTCGAAAAATGGGTTTCGAGGAAGACAAAATAAATTGGCAAAGTGTAGGATTATATTATGAATAAACTAGCATGTATCGGTGAACCATTCTATCATGAGCATTCGTCTTGCTCTGATCTGACACCTACTCTCTTTAGGTGGTCTAGGGACTTGGAAAATTGTGATACTGTTGTTACTATAGACAGTGGTATTGTTGGTATGTTTGAGAGTGAGGAGATTCCTGATAATAGGTTTGCTTGGTTGTGTGAGTCTCCTGTTGTAATTGAAAATATCTATGATATGATTCGAGAAAATCATGATGTTCTTTTGGATTATTATACCGCAATATTTACTTGTGATAAAGATCTTGCCGATAAGCATGAACGAATTCATTTGATTCAATCAGGAAGTAATTTGCCTTGGATTAAGGAGGCAGAAGTTTATAGCAAGTCAAAAGATATTTCTATTGTTGCATCCAGTAAGAATTTTACAGTTGGACAGAAAAAGCGACACGAACTCATAGAGAATCACAAAGATAGTTTTGATGTTATTGGTTCAATTAATGGTGAGCGAGTTGGTGGTTTGTTTGATAAGCTGGAGGGATATCGCGATTATCGATTTACTGTTGTAATTGAAAACTGTTACTACGATAACTACTACACCGAAAAGATTACCGACGCTTTTGCTACAGGAACAATTCCAGTTTACTGGGGAACCGAGAACGTATTTGAAGTGTTTAATCCGGACGGCATTATTCGGTTGACTGATGATTTTGATTTCTCTGAACTAACAGAGGAACTGTATCAAGAAAAACTAGATGCAGTTAAAGATAATTTTGAACGTGTGAATAACTTGAGAATGGCTGATGATGAACTCTACGAAATTATACAAACCTATAGTTAAAAATGGAAGTTATCTTTTTGATTCTGACATAGAATTTACTCGACCAGTTGAGATTCACTTTGTTAGAATAGAAGAGTTTGATGATCCTAATGCATACAAGGTGCTGGTGCTATCCAGTGAGAGTGTGTTATCCCCAAATAGAGAGCCTATGTCCTCTGTTGTAGAGAATGCGAACAGGTATGATTTAATTCTATGTGCAGATGATGAGCTAGTTGATGCTTGTCCGAATGCTGTTCTTTTTCCCTATGGGACAACATGGCTCAACCGAGGAAAGATCAATCATCCAGATGGTTTGGGATACTTTGATCCTAAAGTGAAGGCCTTTGATAAGAACGATAGAACGATTCATGACGTTAGCTTTCTTGCATCATGGTATGACACAGACAGACCGGGATATGCAATCAGAAAAGAAATTTGGAAAAGGCAGGGCGAGATAGAGATTCCTACTATGTTTCATACAAGTAGAAAGTGTTTTCTGGAAGCACCAAATCCTTTACCCACCGGAGAGAAGGAGGATCTTTTCTATTCAATGTTCCACCTTTGTGTGGAAAATCAGCAGGTTCGTCATTATTTTACAGAGAAGTTGATTGATTCTTTTTTGACATATACAATTCCTGTGTACTGGGGATGTCCAAACATTGAATCTTATTTTCATAAAGAGGGAATGATTACTTTTGATACAGTGGACGAAATGATATCTGAACTCAATTCGTTAACTCTGGATGATTATGCGGATAGACTTGAGTTCATAGAAAAGAACCGAAAGATTGCAGAGACTTATGCAAACTTTGGTGATAGAATATATTCGGTTGTTTCTGATAGACTAAACTCATGAAAATTACATTAACTGGAGCCAATGGATATCTTGGTAGTAATTTAAAAGAATATTTTAGTAATTCTCATGAAGTTCAAACTTTGTCATTGCGATTAGAAACTTTGGGTGATTACGAAAATAAACTTTTGGCGTTTAATCCAGATGTAGTGGTTCATTGTGGTTGGGGATTGGGAAATTCTCATAGCGATATATCTGATGTGGGTCAACTTGATAATGTCCATGTGGGATGTAAACTTTTAGAATCAATTTCAAAACTAGACAATCCAAACTTTATGGGCTTTGGATCGTTTTCCGAATATGGTAGGATTAACTCACCAGCAAAAGAGAGTGATACTGAACTACCAGTAAACTTATATGGTTTGACAAAAAATTCATTGAGGTTTGTTTCTCATGATTTTTGTCGTATCATGGGAATTGGTTGGTCGTGGATTCGTCCTTGTTACACTTATGGTAAGAATGATGTTTCTACTAGACTTATTCCAAAAGTGTTTGATTCTTGTTTGAATAAAAATGATGTGGTATTAAATTCGTGTAGTTCTGTTGTTGATTATTTGTATATTGATGATTTCTGCTCTGCAATTGGTCATCTTTTAGAGTCATCTTCTTCTGGTGTCTACAATATATGTTCTGGTAAAGAATATATGATCTCCGATGTCATAAAGAAAATACAAAAGATCACTGGAGTGTATGATACAATCTCATATGACAAATCACTTGATCGGGATAATTCATATTCTTACATTTGTGGTGATAATACCAAGCTACGAAATATGGGTTGGGACTCTTCTTGTGAAATAAGTGATGGCTTATACTCGACGTTACAATATTATTCTTTGGAGTGTGGTGCTATATGATGGTTCAAATGACTGTATCTAGAAATGACTTGTTTTTGATAAAAGAATTGTTACCTATTTGGAAAGAATACGCAGATGGTTTCGTTTTTGTTGATGATAGATCGACAGATGGTACGTATGATTTTTTGATGGATAATAAAGATGAGTATAATATACTTGATGTTATTCGAATAGATGATGGTGTTGATGGTGACGATTTGTGGATGGAGTCGAATCTAAGACAGCCTTTATTTGATAAAGCGATGGAATACTCCGGCAATATTATCTGTCTTGATACGGATGAATATTTGGACGGTTTGTTGTCTAAGGATGAAATTGAGGCTTTATTGGAAGTAAACAAAGACGTTCTAATAAATCTACCATGGGTTCAATATACTGATACCAATCAGATCCGAGTAGATGGTCCATGGAATATTGGGGTAAATTATAAGGATAGATTGGGATCATATGCAAACCGGTCGGTTTATAGAGAGGCACAAACACATGGTGAGCACTTACCAAATCCGGGAACGGTAGGTAGAATTGATGTGCCGTCTTTGTTTGTTTCTCATTTGCAATGGATGGATAAAAGAAGTGTGGGGATCAAGCAATATTTTTATAAAATACTTGACTATGTTCACAATTTAAAGCATAATGTTGATATTGTTCCTTCGTCTGCGTATGATGAATCTGTTAGAAATTTTGAGTGGTCTTATTCTAATTTTGATTTCCCACTTAAAGTGAGAACTGATTTGTTTAAACAAAATAATGTTAATGACAACAATAGATTGCAGTTCATAAAAGAAAGTATTAAAAAATATAATATTCCAAATCTAAACGATTGGGGTATGGGAATCCACTAATGGAAGAAATTCTAAAACTAGTAGAAGAGTATATTACAAAAAAGAATGACGAGAAGACTTGGACTCCCGGTAAGGATTGGGTGCAATATGCTGGTCCATATTTCGGAACTGAGGAGTACACTGAGTCTGTCAAGTCCCTGCTTAATGGGTGGCTCGTTCTTGGTCAAGCCGGTATTAGGTTTGAACATAAGTTTCCAAAATTAATGGGTAAAGATTTTGGTGTTCTTACTAATAGTGGTAGTAGCTCAAATCTTATAATGATGTCTGCTCTCACATCTCGAAGAGGAGCAAATCTGCCCAAGGGCACAAAGGTAATCACTCCGATTGCAGGATTTCCTACAACAATCAATCCAATTTTTCAAGTAGGATTTGAGCCTGCTTTTGTTGATATTGATCTAGATACACTGAACCTAAACTTGGAACAAGTAGAAGAGAGAGCCAAAGAGGGCTGTAAGGTTATTACCTTTGCTCACGTTCTTGGTAATCCACCAAACATGGACAGACTTATGGAGATTGTTGATGAGTATGGTCTAATTCTTCTTGAGGATTGTTGTGATGCATTGGGATCGACCCATCGAGATAGACCTCTGGGCAGCTTTGGTGACTTTGCATCTTGCTCTTTTTATCCTGCACATCATATTACTATGGGTGAGGGTGGTTTTGTTGCTTGCAATACAAAAAATCAAGAGATTGTTGCACGAAGTTTTCGTGAATGGGGTCGGGGTTGTTATTGTGTTGGGAAGAAAGCCGGTCTTCTCAAGAACGGTACGTGCAAGAATAGGTTCTCGAATTGGTTACCAGCACTTCCAGATGAAATCTTTGATCATAAGTATGTTTATGATGAGATTGGTTACAATTTAAAACCAACAGATCTACAGGCAGCGATGGGTCTTGTTCAGTTAGATAGATTACCTGAGATCATAGAGAAGAGAAAGCATAACCATAAGCGTCTTTGTGAGATTTTTTCAAAGTACGATGAATATTTTGTTATCCCAAAGGCGACGGAACACTCCGATCCTGCATGGTTTGCTTTTGCATTGACTATAAAGGACAGTGCTCCATTTAAGAGACGAGACATTATCGACTATCTTGAGAACAATATGATACAGACTCGTCCATATTTTGCTGGAAACATAATGTTGCAACCAGCGTATGCGGGATTGATGGATCAGAACGAAGTAATTGAAAAGTATCCGAATGCCCGTAAAATTACGACTGATACGTTCTTTTTAGGAACAAGTCCAGTGATTACTGATGAGCAATTAACTTATATTGATGACGTTGTTGGGAAATTTTTTGATGGCTAAGTTAGATCTAACTAATGTTACTATGGTTTCTGTGAATTGTGTTGATCCAATTCAAAGTGCCAAAGCTCTTTTGTATAGCTCCAGAGATATAGATTTTGCTGAGATGATTTTGATCTCAAACAAAAAACCAGATAATTTGCCAAAGTCCATACGGTTTGTTGAAACTGAACAAACTACACATCAACAGGGATCCTTGCACTCATATAAAACATTACCAGATTTAATAGAGACTGATTATTATCTTGGAATTCATGATGATGGTTTTATAATTAACCCCAATTTGTGGCAAAATGAGTTTTTTGAATATGATTATATTGGAGCACCTTGGAAAGATGAAGGACAAAGAAACCGAGTAGGAAATGGTGGCTTTGTATTTAAGAGTAAAAAATTTATCGAATTGTGTAGATACATAAAGCATCTAGGAAGACATGATGACGGTGAATTGACTAATGATTATTATGACTACTTTACAGCAAATGGGTGCAAATATGCTCCGGTTGAGGTTGCTATGAGATTTTCCTTAGAATCAAAAATCCTAGAGTGTGAATATAACTTAGACAACTGCTTCGGTTTTCATGGTAGGGGTGTCGTTGATGCTGTACATGACGGCGAGGGTCAGCAATTTAAAGATAGAATAAAACTTTTAGAGGAGATAGAACTATGACAACAGAAAAATATGTTGCAATATCCCCGACTGAACCTTGTGGTATGTGTGGTTATATTTGGCAAGTTTTGAGAACCATTTATAGTATCCCTAATGAAAAATATTATATAGATTTTTCAAATTGTATTTATAAATCAGGTGTTGATAATATTAATACTTGGGATCATTTTTTTCATCAACCTGATATTGACTTCATTGAATCGATTGACCAAGTTAAATTAGTTTCTGGAACAATTTTCAGTGAGGATAATGAATTCATTCATGAGTTAATACAACCTAATACTAAAGAGACTGTTCAAAAAAGAAGAGAAGAATATAACGATATAATTAAAAGGAATCTAAAATTAAAAGATAACATTCAATTAAAGTTAGATAACTTTAAAAAACTTAATTTTGATGGAAACAAAATTTTAGGTTTACACATTAGAGCAACAGATCATCCCCATAGGAACGATGATGACAAAGAAGAAATAATTAAAGAGGTTGAGAGTAGATTAGAAGATTATGATAAATTATTTGTTTGCTCAGATGAACAGGAAAAATTTTTAAATGTAAAAAACTATTTTGGTGATAAGGTAATTTTTTATGATGCATTACGAAGTAGCAGTAACAAACCACTACACTCCCACCCAATCTACAATCAATCGGGTAGAAATAATGATGAAAATTATCAATATAAAATAGCAGAGGATGTTATACTAGAGTCATATTTAATGTCAACAACAGACTTTTTGATTTGCACCACAGGATCTAATGTAAATTATTTGTCTAGAGCCTTAAATCCAAATTTATCCTCTATAACTTTATGGAAAGTGACATAATATTATGAAAATTGTATATATTACTGGTTGTTTAGGTTTTATTGGCTCTTATGTGACGAGATTGTGTCTTGATCGTGGCTGGTATGTCAAGGGTGTTGACAGCATGACATACGCTGCCAATAACAATCTATTGGATGAATTTCAACAGTATGAAAACTTCTCATTTGTTCACTGTGATATAAATGAATTGGAGTTTCTTTACGATTGTGATTACATTATCAATACAGCAGCAGAGACTCATGTTGGTAACTCTATCACAAATAGTGATGATTTTGTTTTTTCTAACATAAATGGTGTACATAATATATTGGAATTGATTAGAAACTACAGACAAGAGACCTCAAATGTTCCTACTTTGCTCCATTTTAGTACGGATGAGGTTTATGGTGATATTGTCGATGGATCACACACGGAGACTCATCTATTAAAACCATCCAATCCATATTCTGCGACAAAGGCAGCCGCAGACATGCTTATTCTTGCTTGGGCTAGAACGTATGATATACCGTATGTCATTGTTCGTCCTACAAATAATTATGGTATTGGTCAATATGTCGAGAAGTTAATTCCAAAAGCGTGTAAGTATTTAAAACTAGGAAAGAAAATTCCACTGCACAATAACGGAACACCTATTCGCAATTGGTTGCACGCTGAAGATACGGCAAACGCAGTTTTGAAAATAATTGACTCCGGTGTTCAGAATGAAATTTATAATATTGCCGGTGGATTTGAGCAAGCAAATATCGACACCGTTAAAAAGCTATTATATGTGTTGACAAAATCTGATGACTATGATATAAATGATTATGTCGATATGTCTTGCTCTAGGGCTGGACAAGATTTGAGATACTCATTAGATGATTCTAAGCTACGGTCCCTTGGTTGGGAGCCACAGAAGATATTTGATGATGAACTAGAAGGCATAGTAAATTACTACAAGAACAAATTTATATGGTAAATATATCAGATGATTAAAGTGTGTGATGCAATTGCGGAGTTTCTAGAAGATAACAAAATTGAAATAGTCTTTGGGATCACCGGAGCAACAAATCTACCTTTATTTGACTCTATCATCAGAAGGGGATTTACTAAAGTTGTTTATGTTCATCATGAACAAGCAGCGGTGATGTCTGCTGGTGCTTTTTATAGGGCAAGCGGTAATCTTGCTGCTGTCATAGTAACTGCTGGTGGTGGTGCTTCCAATGCAATTACTGGTAATCTAAGTAATTGGGCAGATTCTATTCCTTGTTTGATCATATCTGGACAAGAAGCAACAAATTTTGTAGAAGAACACCATGATCTTAGGATGCTGGGTACTCAGGGATTTTCTGTTACTGACTCTGTTAAAAACATGACAAAGTATGCAGAATGTGTAACAAATGAAAATGATATTCTATTCCATTTAGATAAGGCACATCATATTTGCACTGAGGGGAGACCCGGACCTGTATGGTTGGATATTCCCGGCAATTTGCAGAACTGTAAAATTGAAAAGAATAGTGTGGATCG